>Ga0123338_10002829_pt1 | contig 15984 bp, 13 predicted proteins | sample grotaG_FD_89793 | JGI IMG/M metagenome (GOLD analysis project Ga0123338, IMG submission 89793) | Glacier valley bacterial and archeal communities from Borup Fiord, Nunavut, Canada, to study Microbial Dark Matter (Phase II) -... | ecosystem: Environmental > Aquatic > Freshwater > Ice > Glacier ...
TACTGGCGCTCAGGCCTTGTTGATGGCCTGAAATTCATCGGGGAGAGTTTTCATCGATAATTTTCGTCAACCCAGTAAGCCTATTTGTCGTGTCTCAGCTAATAGGTCGCTTATAGATTGGGCAAAATAGGTTCGGCGCATCATACTTAAGTTAATAACCATTTTTCAATGATCACCCCAAGAACTCGGTGGTGGAAATAACCCAGGGGGAGAGATTTGTCTTGCAGAAAATTCAAAAATAGGATGCTATCTCATTTCCATTGACCTGGTTAAAACTCTCATTGGTAGGGCAAGTAAATCATATTCTCCCCAAGATGTTGGTTGCAGGTTGCACCCCTGTAAGAGGCTGAATGTGAATAGTTAATATTGAAAATGGTTACAACCAAAGACTTGACCCCGAGTACTCGGGGTAAAACCTGCACTATCCATGGTTGCACCCAAAAGTGATTCAAGTGACTGCTGATTAATATATTACAAGGGTGCAACCTGCAACTGGCATGTATGTAATTGTTTTATTTATAAATGTGCATCTTTGTTAAAGAAACCTGCTAAGTTATAGGTCACCATTAATAAGTCGCAGCGTCATTTTAAGCGTCACACAACGCTAGAAGGTTTTTAAAACTTTCGAGGTTTAACTTTCCAAGTATCAGTTATAACAGAAACTCAATTTCAGAAAGTTCACGACCAATCTGTTGAACGCCTTTAAGTATTTTCTGTGTCTGTGTGGGCGAAGGTTTTTTGTTCCCGTTAATATATTGAGATAAAAGGCTTTGATTCATTCCTATACGTTCTGAAAGCGCTTTGGCATTGATAACTTTATAGAATTGAAAGAATTGAGGTAAATCCAATGTGACTTTCAAATCATCTGAAGTGATCTTTTTTTGAGAGTCTTCAAAATATAGATTGAGGGCTTGAAGTATATTGAATTTCAATTCATTAAGGTTCTTTCCAACAGTATAAACTGGGTAACTCATTGAATAGGCAGAATATCCTGTATCAGTCTTCTCTACAATTATCGTAATCTTTTTCATAGCTAATTATTAAAGATAAAGTCCTGCATCTTTAAGTATTTTTATAGCAAGTCCTTTTCCAACTTACTGGCTGCTGTGGAAGGGACATACTATCTTTCCCTTTTTTACCGGATGTTCCATTATCATGTGACTGCCGGTTTGCCTGGCAATAAACCAACCATCTTTTTTTAATAATCTAACGAGTTCACTACTTTTCACTCTTCCATATCTGGTTTAATTTTGTGGAATCAGGTTTTATTTCATCCAGAATTGGTAATTGCAAAAATGTATGTGTACGCTGGAAGAAATTCAAAAGTAATATATTTATTACTTTTATCCAATTTAAAGATGAGATTTTATATAAATAATTCACCTTACGCAAAGGGCAAATAGACAAATAGACAATTCTGTGAATTGACGGATTTGTATACTTGCCCCTTGCGTAACGTGAGTAAATAATCTTAGTTCAGATTGATCTAATATTTTGATAGAATGGCATGCTTATCACGATCAAATCCAGATTCAGGAAAGGTTTATTTGAACTACACAATTCCCCGTTGCTTCTTAATTGTTTCCCAGGCTTGATTCACTTTCTGGAATTTTTCATCGGCAGCCTTTTGAATATCTTCGCCCAGGTAATGAACTTTGTCCGGGTGAAATTTAATTGCCATCTTGCGGTATGCTTTTTTCAGTTCATCATCCGTAGCCGTAGGTTCAGCTTCCAGTATTTTATAGGCCGCATCAGTATTGGCTACAAACATGGATTCAATCGACTGGTAATCTTTTTCACTGATACCCAGTTGCTGAGCGATCTGGGCAATCAACTGATGTTCTGATGCGTGAACCTGTCCATCGGCGGAGGCAATTCCAAAAAGAAAATGCAACAACTGCAAGCGTGACGGAAGATCCATATTTGTACGGATCTGCATACATACTTCATTTACAGGGATGTTTTGTTTCAATAAATCGCGTAACATTTTGAGGGCATCGCCAGCGGCCTCGGTTCCAAAGGAACGCACAAAAAATTGCTTTGTATACTCCAATTCCGACTTCAATACTTTACCATCGGCCTTCATTACCGCGGCAACCAGCACCAGCAGGCTTATCACGTAACCGCCCCGTGTGGTAGGCTGGCCGGACTGAAGTTCTTTTTGACCCTTCAATACTTCCGGATCGTCAATCAACGAACCAACAATAAATCCGAAAATTCCTCCTAAAGGAGGCATGATTGCCCATCCCAGGCCTCCTAAAATCCATTTTGCAAACTTAGCCATGTACTCTTATTTTTTTGTCAATTTCTACTATTTGTGGTATGATTAGTTCATTGTCATTGTTGCTGATTACAAAATCAGCCAGTTTAACTCTTTGCTCATCAGTCCATTGGTTGCTAATCCTCTGTCTAACTTGTTGTTCCGATGTGTTATCGCGTTTCATTACCCGCTGGACCCGTTCTGATTCTACAGCGGCTACAGCAATGGTTTTATCCATCAATTTATAAAATCCACTTTCGAAAAGGATGGCTGCTTCATGCAACACGTAAGGCGACTGCTGGTCTTTGCACCAATCATCAAACGCATTTCGTACCGCAGGATGAACAATGGAATTCAGGGCGGCCAGTAAAGATGGGTTGTTGAAAACAATTGCAGAGAGGAATGTTCGGTCAATGGTCTGATCAGCCAGGTAAACAGTCGAACCGAACAAGCTAATCAACTGGATACGAACCTTTGCATCAGAATTCATAAGTTGTCTGGCAACTTGGTCTGCTTCAAAAACCGGTATGCCCAGCACCTTGAAAACCTTGCAAACCGTGCTTTTACCGCTTCCAATACCACCAGTAATTCCAATTTTAATCATGCATTTAATTTTGAATCAGGTATTCAATTTCTTCAGGTGTTATTTTTAAGTCATACAAGTACTCCGGCTTAAATTCGGTAGTAATTTTTAACCGTTGTTTGCTTTCGCGGATGTCGGAAAAGGCGACAGACAATTTGAAATCTTCAGGACGCACTTCCTGAAATCGACTTAACCCTACCTGAAATGTAACTTTTACTTTCCCGGGAAAAAGTTTGATACTCATACCGCTCGAATTATCTTTCACCACAACCGGTACCAATAGTTGTGATTCAGTATATTCTTCGACAGGAATGTTTATAACCACTTTCTGAATATCAAAATATGCTTCTTGTATTTTTGATAACGAAGTTTCTGTTTTAATGTGTTGATCCACTGAGTTAAACCTTAATAAATTGGTCATTACATATTGCAATGTATCAAGCACCGATTGTGTGCCATTTACCATTACTGAATCAGGGATTGTTTTAATATCCCCTGAAATCTGATACTGTTTTTTCAGGTTTATAATTACCATTGGTTTCACCTTTAGCAATTTATGTCCCATCTGGCCAAATTTGAAATATAAGGTGTCGGGACGCATACTTACAATATCCATTTCATTCGAAAACTGATTGGATAAATCAGTAAGAAATTGGCGGGCAGGAAAGGCGAAGCTGCTCTTTTTGGTGTCTACCATCCGGTCATTGGTCATTTCCTTTACATTGAACTCAAAGGGCATAAATAAAAAACTAACCTGATGCCTGAGAATATTGAATCCATGAGCCTTAATTGTTAAATCGAACTTATCAGGAAGCTGGTTGTCCAGTGTTTTATTATTGGGCAGGTTCGTGTAGCTGACAGGAACGACCATTTTAACGGTATAGGTTTTGTTCAAAGCGTTTAAAAACCAAAAGCTGGTTGCAATGCCAACGCAAACCAAATAAGCTACAACTCTTTTGTCGTTCTTGAAATATACCCTTTTGATATACTTTACAGTTTTATATACCCAGTTTGTTTTCACGGCTTCAAATATAAAAAAAAGGGTCGACATAGTGCCGGCCCTTTAATGTTTCGTTGTAGGCACCAATTATTTTTGTGCAGGAACGTCACTCATGTCTTTTACGATGGCAGCTTTGTCGACCCTTATCTTAACATTGTCGTCAACCTGAAGCAGTACTGTATTGTCTTTAAGCTCAACAATCTTCCCGTAAATTCCACCCGTAGTTACTACTTTATCACCTTTAGCAATGCTATTGCGAAAAGTAGCCAGTTCCTTCTGTTTTTTCATCTGTGGCCTGATCATAAAGAAATAGAAAACCACGATGATCAAAATCAAAGGAAGAAATGTCATGATCGGATTTGCTTCAGCACCTGGTGCCGACTGGGCCATTAATAAGTAATTCATGTATAAAATGTATTTGGTTTAACTGTAAATTTCAATTAACTCGTTGGTTATATTTGCTTTTATATATAATAGTTTCTTAGGTTGGTCTGCATTCGAAAACAAGGTGATTGTTTTTAGCTGCTTCCCAACTTCTCCTGCTGAATTGTAAATCACTTCAATTTGCCCTGCCTGTCCCGGTTGGATGGTTGTATTTAAAATCTTCACTTCAGTACATTCACACCCTGAATCAACACTGCTAATGGTCAGTGCTTTTGTTCCTTCGTTCTTGAAAATAAAGGTGAAAGATACTACTTCTCCGGCTTTCAAAGGACCAAAATTATGGATTTCTTCTAAAAATACAAATTTTGCTACTCCTGATGGATTGGCCTGATCATTTGGAACAGTTTTTTTTGTTCCTGAATTACATGAACTGATCAAAAATACAGATAAAACCAATACCATTGCTCCGAGGGCAAACTGTAATCTTTTAACTGTCATCTGTCAACTTTTAACTGCAAACTTTCAACTGTCCACTGTAAGCTGTCCACTTCATTCTCCTTCTTCTTCGCCAATTAAACCACGGCCAGCTTTGAGAATTTTGTTTTCTTTCTTTAAGTCTTTCAGCGCTTTATCTAAAATTCCGTTAATGAAATTGCTGCTTTTTTCAGTGCTGTAATATTTCGACAATTCGATGTATTCGTTCATAGTAACCTTGGTAGGTATGGATGGAAAATAAAGGAATTCGCTCAAGGCCAATTCCAGGATCAGGTTGTCGATAAAGGCAATACGTTCAATGTCCCAGTTGACCGTGTGTTGCTTGATCAGCACCACATTATCCAAGTGGTTCACAACTACTTTACGGTAAAGGTCTTTTGCAAACTGGTGATCTTCATCATCCTTAAACATAGGGAGCAAAGCCTGACGCTCGTCACTTTCTTCTTTGAACTTTTTAAAAGTCTTCAGGATCATACTTACCACAAAATCAAGGTCATCGTTCCAGTAAATACTCTGTTCCTCAAGCAACGATTCAATATCTTCGTTGTCCAGAATCATGTATTTGAAGATATCTTCGATGAGCTTACGATCGTCAGCATAAGTTTGCTGAGGCGCTTGCATGTACTCTTTGTAAAAGTCCTGATCAATCAAGCTTACATAGATTTTTCGAATCAAATCTTCATCATCATTCCAGGTAAGTTTGGATGCTGTGAGATATTTATTTAATGGGATATTTATTTTGAGTTGACTAAGGAGCTGGTTGGTGATAAACCGGGTATTGGGTGCAAGATCTTCAGCTGTTGGACGATGCTTTTTCATGCCAAGATCAATACGCTCTTCTGCAAACTTCTGAATGTCAATAACAAGTGCCATCAGATAATGATAAAGATCATAAGTTTTCTGTAGGCTGAAAAAAAGTTCCTTTTCAGTATTATTGATTGACGTGTCAGGTGAAGTAAAGAACGCATACAATATTTGCAATACCTTGATTCGAATTATTCTTCTGCTAATCATTGTCTTAGAACCTGTTTAAATATGGGTGGCAAAGTTAGAATTTTTTCTCATATTCATCGGTCGGGCAAGCTATTTATTGGTTTCTGATGAATTCTTTTAACCCCTTAGACACATAGGCCCCTTAGATAAAAGCAAAATAGTTGGCTCATCCCCCCTCATATCTTTCATTTACAATATAATCAGATAAATTTATTTCGCTAAAATAGTGAAAGTTATCTAAATAATAGGTAACTTTCATCAGCAAAGACGCTTTCTAAGCAAAAGTGAAAAATTATCAGTCGGAAGGAGCTTTGTAAGATTCCATTTTACAAAGCTTCGTGATATTTATTTATATTATTATCGGAAGTTCAAATTTTGGCAATTTAAAACAAATCACTTATGCAAAAATTATTATTAATGCTGATTTTTAGTGTTCTGTTGATTTTTTGCGGTACAAAAACCAATAGTCAGGTGATTGACAAAACCACCGTGAAAGAGCTCAATTTGAACCGCTACCTGGGAACCTGGTACGAGATTGCCCGTTTCCCACATTCGTTCGAGAAAAACCTGGTGGGAGTAACTGCAACCTACAGTCAACGCGACAATGGCAAGATCAGGGTACTTAATGAGGGCTTTAAAAAAACATTGGATGGCAAAAAAACCAGGGCTGAGGGAAAGGCCAAAATTCCTAATAAAAAGGAACCCGGTAAGCTAAAGGTTTCTTTTTTCTTGAATTTCTATGCCGATTATTATGTGATGGAATTGGATGAAAATTACCAATACGCGATGATTGGCAGTTCGTCTGACAAATACTTCTGGATATTGAGCCGCACTCCACAGATGGATGCCAAAACCTATGAAATGCTTTTGGAGAAAGCCCGGCAACGTGGTTACAATTTAAAAAAATTAATTAAAGTTCCTCAACCGGAAATATGAACTGTGAGCCTACTCCGAAAAGTTTAGAGCTTCAAGTTCAAAGCTTCAAGTTCAAAGTTGCGTGCCGATCAGGTAGCCGCTTTAAAGCGTCCCGAGGACTCCAGGAACAGTTGCACTCGGATCGGCACGCAACTTGAAACTTTGAACTTGAAACTTGAAACTCTATACTTTTCAAAGTGGACTGAAACTGTTAAGTATTATTCTAACTTTGTAACGATATAAATGGAGTATTCACCGGTGAACTGGATTCGCTCGTTAAATACTTCGGATCACATTACATTGTTCTGGGGTCCCGAGTACTCGGGATCAAAACCAATATTCAGGTATCTTTTTTTTAAAGAATCTTACTTTTTTTTATAAAATATTAGTAACCTGTCAATGACCCCCACAACCTAAATCTTATCTATTGTATGAAAATAGAATTCAAGAATTTGTACATTCATATAGCTTTCATCACTTATTTGAAAACGCCAGTCATTAGAAGATAGATAAGATTGGGCTCCGGGGGCATTGCCGGGTTACTAAGGTTAAATTAAAAAAAGTAAGATTTTTAAAAATTACCATTGATTTTGCTTTCCCCACAACAATGTCATGTGATCCAATACGTTCAGTCATCTAAAATATCCAACTATGAAATCAGGAATACTAATTTTTCTTACTTTTAGTCTGCTCTTTAGCTTTTTTGAAATCTTGGCCAAGGATTCTATCCAAGTAAAAAAAGAAACAAAGACCACACAAAAGTTGGTTTACAAATTCAACATCAAGGAAAATATTGCTCCTGCCATCTGGCGGCAAACCAAACAGGCTTTTGCAGCAGCTGACAGTATGAATGCCGATTTGTTCCTGATTCACATGAATACCTATGGCGGAACGGTTGTTGAAGCTGATTCAATTCGGACCCGTATCCTGAATAGCAGAATTCCGGTAGTGGTGTTTATCGACAACAATGCAGCATCGGCAGGTGCTCTGATTTCCATTGCCTGTGAACGCATTTACATGCGCAACGGGGCATCCATTGGCGCTGCTACCGTGGTGAACCAGACAGGCCAAAAGATGCCTGATAAATACCAGTCATACATGCGCTCTACCATGCGTGCCACGGCTGAATCACATGGACAGGATACCATCATCAGCGGTCAGGATACTACTTATCGCTGGAAGCGCGATCCCCTGATTGCTGAAGGAATGGTTGATGAACGGGTATATATTCCGGGAGTTAAGGATACCGGTAAAATCCTGACTTTTACTTCCATGGAAGCCATGAAAAATGGTTACTGCGAAGGCATTTGCGAAAATGTGGAAGAAGTATTAAAGTTGAACAAAATGGAGAATGCCCGGATTGTTGAGTATAAACCAACTATAATTGAACAATTTATTGGCTTCATGGTGAGCCCCATCATCTCCGGAATATTGATCATGCTTATCCTGGGAGGTATTTATTTTGAAATGCAAGCTCCCGGAATAGGATTTGCCCTTCTTGTGTCAATTGTGGCCTCCGTTTTGTATTTCTCTCCATTGTATCTTGAAGGCTTGGCGGCAAACTGGGAAATTATCATTTTTGTGGTTGGATTAATCCTCATTGCACTCGAAATATTTGTTGTCCCCGGCTTTGGCATAACAGGAATTGCAGGAATTACACTTGCCTTCTCGGGATTGGTATTGAGCTTGATAAGGAATGTCGATTTTTCGTTTGACCTGGTGAATGTGGATGATTTAATGGTTGCTTTGGTAACCGTTTTTATTGGAACAATAGGTGGGATTGGTCTGGCCATCTACCTGAGCCAGAAAATGTTTACAACGCAAACAGGACAATTTTCCCATCTTTCTCTTCACGAGGTAATGAGCTTAAAGGATGGTTACCTGGGTGTAGACCCGGAATTAAATTATCTAAAAGGAATGAAGGGCATGGCAGTAACTACTTTACGCCCTTCAGGAAAAATAAACGTCGAAGGTAAAATCTACGACGCACTGGCCGAAGCAGGAATGATTGATAAAGGAACAAGCATTGTGGTTACCAAAGTTGAAGCTGCTCAATTGTATGTGGAAATAATTTAATGAACATTCGAATTCGAAATAAAAACTCTTTCCCTCAAAACTTGGTAGTGTTATTTCCATAAAATGAATGATCATAAGCCCATTTTCCCTACGGGAAGTTTGCCTCTCTAAGTTTTTTAGCAAAGCTCTCAATAATAAGGTGCTTTATCTAAAACAATTGCCAAAGTGGAAGCTGCATAACAGATATTGAGTTTTTTTAAATACCACAACGGAAGTGTATAATTTTATCCCGTTTTTAGTATAATGACCTTAAGGCAATAGTAAAATTTACAGCCTATTCAGTCATCACTGAACTTGAACTTTTGATTGGAGCCAATACGATTGCTAAAAAAGAAGCCATTAAAAAATCTTAGCTATCCTATTCTGGTATTCCTTTAAACCCAGCAATATAACAGGCATGTACCAATGCAATTTTGCCAGGGATAACTATCTATCATCTAATGGGTATCAGATGGTAGAAACCAAACACCCACCCATTCCATAGAAACAGAGGGAGAAATCCAGGATCGATTGCTTATTTTGAAAAGCAGATAGGAAAGTGCAAAAGTATGAAGGCAGTGGTTTTTATGCAGTTTAATGTCACAACTTGGGTGGGGAACTTGCGTCATTACAAAAAGATTGATGAACACTCCAAAAAGAATCTATACTGCATACCCTCAAAGGTCGTAATTCATCAATTCATTTAGATCAAAGGCAGGTTACTTTATGGAATATTCAGCTGATATGACCACCCTTACATTTTTATAAATATCAACAGTGCTGGAAGAATAGCCTCCTTCGCCTGCTGACAAAGATGCCGTACGATCGACAATGGAGAACAATCCCTGATTTGCTTTTTTCAGCCGATCAAGGCTTGTATCATTTTCAGTAGCAAATTTAAGTGCTGCCTCCCTGGCATTTTTAGTGGCTTCGCTAATCATTTCCGGCTTTATGTCGTTAAGCTTTGTAAAGTAAAATTGAATGGGATTGCCATATTCATTGTTTGAAATGACCACCCCCACCTGAAGTAATTCACCTGTCATCCGACTGACTTTCTGCACCAACTCAACATTTGTGCTGCGGACCTGAATAGTTTGAGTAATCAAATAACGTGGTGTGTTAATTTGCTGATTATTACCATATTGATTGGCCTGTTTATCGATCACCGATATACCTTCGGTAATGATTTCTTCGTTTTTAAGTTGATTTTTGATCAGAAAGTCCACTACTTTGTTCTTGGCTTCTTCAATTTTACTACTGCCTTCCAGCAGGTTGTCATAAATGACCCTGGTCTGTATGTTCCAAACGACCAAATCAGCCTTCACTTCTCGTTCTGAGAGCCCTTTTACATTCACACTGCGGTCGTCCATTCTAAACCGTTGTAATGATCTTCCTATCAATAAGGCATTGATTCCAAAACTGATTATAAGGGCTACTGCGATAATCCAAAAATGGTTTGTTTTCATTGTTTTATAATTTGGATGAATGTTAGAAACTGTTTTAGAATTACATGCATCTGTATTTTGTCCGTTAGGACATCAATAGCAATAGCAAATCCGATAACAGCAACTCGTTGTCTGTTAGGACATCAATATGTATTTATTAATTCCCTACGGGAAATCGATTGTCTTAATCTGACAAATTTTATTGATATGAATCTCCTACGGAGAAAATTAAACAGCTTCTTAAAATGTAACTATAATGTGCAATTTCTTCAATGTATGTGATTAATTGCTAATAAATTGACTTCAATACTTATTGTTTTCAGAAAACTATTCATTCGTTTTTCTGATTGACAATATAGATTGTGCATTCTATATTGTCATATAACTCAAATATAGGGTTAAATTCAATGTCCTTTCCTATGGATGAGAGTTTTTATTTTCCAAAGCGTCTGGTAGCATCATCCATCATTGTAATGGTTGCTGTTGCTCCACAACGGCTGCATCCTGTAGCCTGAACAGCCAATAGTTGGTCGAGAGTACGCACGCCACCCGCAGCTTTCACTTTTACTTTAGGCCCTACACTCATTCTCATCAGTTCTAATATCGGTATAGTGGCTCCCTGGTAGTTGAAATCGCCGTTGGCTTGTTTGATGAACCCAAAACCCGATGAGGTTTTCACATAGTCGGCACCCACTTCGGTACAAATCTGGCACAGCTTTACAATGTCAGCAACTTTGGTCACATAGTCGGTCTCGAATATCACTTTCACAATTGAACCGAGTTGATGACACGCATTGGTTACTGATTTGATTTCCTGCGTAATATAATCCCAATCACCCTGAAGGGCTTTGCCGATGTTGATCACCATGTCAATTTCCACTGCGCCGTCTTTGCAGGCAGCTTCGGCTTCAAATACTTTTACTTCAATGGCTGAATTTCCGGCAGGGAATCCAATGACGCAGCCAACCAGCACGTCGCTACCTTTGAGTAATTGAACTGCTTGTTTTACCGCATAAGGTTTTACACATACCGATGCCACATTGTATTTTCGGGCAACTGTGCATTCCCTCTTCAGATCTTCATCCGTCATGGTTGGGTGAAGAATTGAATGATCAATCATTTTTGCCAGTTTATAAATAACTTCATTCATGAGATGTATTTTTTTTTGTTGGTTTTCTACAATTAATTTTATGCTGAAACAAAGATAAGAATCTTCACTTGCCCGGGGGAAGAATTACTATAATCTAACTTTCAGTACAAAATCTTCACCATTGGGACAATTTATTTCAAGCATTCCACCCGTGGCAGTCATCTTAGTCCCGGCTTCCATAATAGCGCTATCGGGGTTTATCCACTCGGTCCGGTATTCTCCATCCGGAACCTTCAGCTGAATAGCTGCTCCTAATGGCTTATCGAAGTAAATCGCATACTGTCGGCCCGGTTCTGCTAAAACCTGAAATTCAGCTACTTCTCCTTTTGTAACCTGCAGGATGGAATTATCTGGTTTCATCCTTATAAAGTCAAAGCTTTCGATAAAGTCTTTCATGATCTTCAGGTGCCTTCGGTATTCCGTACCCCCATAGCCGGGAGTACCTGCATCGATGGCATGTGTTCCGTCTTCCGAGCCCACCGTAAATGAATAGTCAAGGTTGTTGTACAAGGCGCCTCCTGCCAACATAAATTTCCATGCCTGACTCCGGTAATGATAATCGACCTGAGGCATAAATCCTGTTTCGTCCAGGCCGATTGCCTTTTTCAGGTCCAGATTTTGGGAAGCTGCAGTGGGGTAGGCGTAATGAAAATTAAAGATCGAAATATTCGGATCAGGGTTTTCAATCTTATTTCTTAAATTGCTGATGTTTTGTGCAATAAGGTGTTTATTAGATAGTTGTTTTTCTTCGTCAGTGATTATTGATGCAATTTTCTTTTGCCATTCAAGCGATGAAGTATTGGCTTTTACAACTAATCGCTGCCAATCGGCAGGATGTGTCAGTGTATCAGTCTCAGCAATTGTCTCCACTAATTGTGGATTGTCGGACCAGGGTTCATTCTGAATTTCGAAAAAGATATTTCCGTATGGATTCAATTCACGAACGACTTCACGAACATATTTTTCCTGAATGTCCATCAACTGGCTATTGTTGATCGTATTGACCTGCTTAAATGAAATGGAATCAAATTCCTGAATGTTGTTCTTCGGATTAAATGGACTGGTAGACCATTGGCGATCGCTGTAATAGGAAGTAAACAGGGTAACTTCAACCACGATGCCATGTTCAGAAGCCGCTGACACAAAAGCTTTAAGTCGTTTGAAGAATGCATCGTTCCATTTTGTGAGATTGTACTTTTGAGATATGGTATCTTTTACCCATGGCACCAGCCAGTTTTTCGGTTCAGGGTTCATGGTATTATTACTGATACTAAAAAAGTTATCACCCATTTCGGAATAAGGGCCGATAAAAATACGGGTGTAGTTAAATCCAGTTGCTTTCAAAGTGGCCAGGTATTTTTCGTAATCGAACGCAGCATTCATTACCGCACCGTAATGTTCTGCGGAAGTAACCAAAATGGTTGGTTTGCCTTTGTACAGAAAATAATTAGAGTTTTCAGGATGTAGGCTGATCACATCTTGCTTCACTGGTGCCTGAGTTTTGCAACCCATCAAGAGAATTGAAAGGAATAAAAAGAGATTGGTGGTTAGGTTTTTCATTTTGCTAGTGATGTTGGGATTAAACTATACTTAAAACTTTCAAGAAAATGATGGAAAGTTATAATCATACTTAGAACTTTTAGTGAATGGAGGCAAAGTTATAACTATACTTAAAACTTTCGGAGAATTGAGGTAAAGTTATAATCATACTTAAAATTAGCGTCATGATAAAATAGAAATTTCGCTTCTGGCATCAGCAACTCATGATCGGAACGTCATTGAATGATGAAGCACATTATATAAGTTGACACGTCACTGGTCCTTCAACATTTTCCAAAAATCATCAGCCAATGCTACTTCATCAATTTTTGTGTATGCCCTAATTTGTCGCTGTTTATTTTCGGGTGGGGTAGTAACAGTTTCTATTTGCGCCAATGAAGGATTCAGGTAGGCTTCTACCAAAGCTAGATCCCACATTACACGGGTTGCGTCTTGCGGATTTTGCTCCCGCCAGCGGTCTTCCAGAATCTTTTCTGTTTCAATGGATTCATCTAACTTTTGGTAGGTGTAGTCCCTTTTAAACTGAAGTGGACGAGCAGCCTGAAGACACATCATCGTAAGATCAAAGCCTTCGAGATTAAGAAGATAGTCGAAGGCATTCAAGTCGTTCCTGATATTGAACTCATTTTTGTTCCAGACCTTGGTTTTGGGATCATACTGTGTGCCCAAAGCAAAGCAACGTATACGAGATTTAATTTCAGGAGCAAGGATCAATGCTGAAGCCAGGTTAGTCATGGCGCCTATTGTCAGTATGTCGAGTTTTTCACCTTCACGAAGGGTTTTGACAGCGGCAATGATTGCCCTTGCGGCTTCCGAATCACGTGCATCTTCCTGCCCCCAGGCACGGCCTACCTGACGGTCTGCTCCAAGTGGATGCGCTATATCCAACCTCTTCAAAGCCTTCAGGATTTGCTCGTTGAGCCGCTGGCTATCAACAATCGTATTTAACCCTTTGGTATCGTAAGCATTCCATTTTTCGAAAACCAGCAAATCGGGATTGTTGAAATGAGCTGAACTCAGACCAATCAGTTCGGCAGATGGTTCTTTCACCAATCGCACAATGGCATACAAATCATCCATTTCGTTTCCGGTATCAGCATCGAGCCATACTTTTTGCTTTTGCGCAAACGAAGAGGTAATTATTGTAAATAAGACGAGTAAAAGGAGGAGCTTTTTCATGTTTAAAGTGTTTTATAAGATATTCAAAAGTTCAGATAATCTGTTCATTGTTACAAAATCATTTATCCCATCCGCTAGTGAGGATTTGCAATCCTCACTCTTTATCTCAGAATTATAATCCAAATGCAAAAAAACAAACACTAAAAAATACAGATCAAAAATCTTCCATTAAATAGTCGGGATTGCAAATCCCGACTAGCTGGGGACCAAATAGTCTTTTGGTGTCACAGTTGTCTTTGTGGAATTGGAACAACCTATGATTAAAATCAGAAAGGAAAATGTATATATGTATCTCATGCATTTTTCATTCAAATGCTATATAGCTAGTACCAAGTAGCCAATTGAATACGTTTAAGTGTTTTACTCCGCTTCGGTTTTGCGTAAACGAATCTGTTGTGAGCAAATACTTTGGGTAGTTGTCATTGATTTTTTCTAATGCCACAAACTCCCTTTCTACGGTATTTTCGGCTGTCATTTGCCATGCTACTTGGTAGTATTCAATTTCGCCTGTTGGGTTTTTGCACACAAAGTCCACTTCTGTGTTTCGGGCTGTGCCTGTCCAAACTTTGTTTCCTCTGCGTAGTAGTTCTAAATAAACAATATTTTCTAAAATGTGACCTCTGTCTGTTACTCGCTCTTTACCAGCCAAAATATTCAATAAACCTGCGTCCACCAAATAATATTTTTCTTGTGTAGCCAATTGTTTTTTGCCTTTTAAATCGAAGCGATTTACTTTGTAAAACACAAAACTTGCCACTAAATAATCCAAATATTTTTCTACCGTGGCGTGATGTATGTTTTGTCCGTCTTGCTTGAATGTTTTGGAAATGTTGCTTGGTGAAAGTGCGTTCCCAATATTGGAAGCCACAAATTTTACAAGGTTCGCAAAAGCACGTTTATCGTTTATTTGGTGTCGTTGTGTGATGTCTTTTTCGATTATTGTGGTGTAAATGGCCTCCAGATATTCGTAAATTTTATCAAAACCGCTTTCTCGCAGTTCCACACCTTTTGGTAAGGAGGTTTCGTTTATGTAATCAAAAAACAAGGCTTCGTAATTGAGGTACTTGTTGCTTGTATCAATCTTGCGTGCCGTTAAGTATTCTTTGAATGAAAAGGGCAAAATGGAAATTTCTATGTAACGACCGCTCAGCAAAGTTGCTAATTCGCTACCCAACAAAAATGCATTTGACCCCGTAATATACACATCTGTATTTTCGGAGGCAAAAAGCCCGTCCACTAATTTTTCAAAAAGCGGTATGTTTTGCACTTCGTCCAAAAAAATATAATTGGTTTTATCGGTTTGAAATTTTTTCTTTATCTCAAAGTAAATATCGCTCCACGTTTTGTCCAGGTAATTTTCGGGTAATTCAAAATTGTAAAATTGCATTTGTCGTTTGCCGATGCCTTGTTTTAGCAAATGTTCGCGGTAAAGTTCCAGCAAAGTGCTTTTGCCCGACCTACGCAAGCCGCTAACGACTTTTATGAGGTCTTTGTCTTTGTAAGACAGTAGTTTGTCTATGTATTCCTTGCGATTTGTGTAATTAGCCATAGAACAAAGATATAAAAACAAATTATCAAAACATGCAATTTATGCAAGTTCTGATAATTGTTGGCCTCCAGCATTTATGAAAAAACATTACCCGATATCCCAAGTATAATTTTGTATGTGTCGTGTCAAAAGCTCGTGTGATTTCAGCAGTTGGCTGCTCGACCATTGGCCTCATGTAGAAATCTTGAATGCACTTTAAAAATAAAAAATCGGTTGTAGGTAAAATGGGGTTAATAAATTGTATATGTATAACTTACAATGGTACAACCTACAATCCGCTATTGAGGATTTGCAATCAGGGGTGGTCGAAAGATTTTAATGGACTTCATTAATTATGACAAACAGCACACTAAATTTCGAAACTTAAAAAATAAGGTGTCTTATTAACAATTTTAAGTACAAACTGTTGATAACTA
>Ga0123338_10002831_pt1 | contig 15983 bp, 15 predicted proteins | sample grotaG_FD_89793 | JGI IMG/M metagenome (GOLD analysis project Ga0123338, IMG submission 89793) | Glacier valley bacterial and archeal communities from Borup Fiord, Nunavut, Canada, to study Microbial Dark Matter (Phase II) -... | ecosystem: Environmental > Aquatic > Freshwater > Ice > Glacier ...
CCAGTTGCCTGAGGAGACCCCCAAGGATCGACTCTGGACCCTGACGCGCGGGCGGGCTTGGGATCGACTTGAGGGGGGCCTCGACGTCGACCTTGTCGCCGCTGCCAACGCCATCGAGGGGGCGGAGCCGATCGAAGCACTCTTCGGACTTCTGGAAGATGGTCAAGTGCCGGCGGCGTTCGATGTCGGGCGCGCCATTGCGGCGGTTAGTGACCACTCGACATCGGAGGAGGACCGCCTCGCCGCCCAGCTGTCCGGACAAAATCCAGATGCGGTCCTTGGCTATTTGAGATGGATGACCGAACACGGAAACGAGGGTGCATTCGATGCTTTCGTCGACAACCAAGATCTGTCGTCGTCGGTCAGGCTGCGATTGACGGTCAGCGGTCCGCGGACAGATCGAGCCGTCGCCAGGGTCGACGACCTATTGGTTGGCGTTCCCGTCAGCGAAGCAGCTCGCGTTCTATTCGGTTGGGCGCGCGATCTAGACAGGAGTCGCGTCGCCGGTATTGTCCAGGACTGGCTCGACGGCATTTCATCGCAAGATGATTACAATGCAGTCGTGAACTTTGTTTCGCTACAGCTTCACGGTCGAGACGACCCTCCTGAGGGCCTGGCGCCTTCCATCAAACGGCTGGTTCCGCTTCGGCGCGATTACCCAGACCTCGGCCAACAGGCCTGGGACTGGGCGCAACTTGCCAAGCGCGAACTCGTCGACGAGCCGGTCGAGCTCGCCTTGGTCTTGGCTGACCTCGTTGAGGCTGACGCCCTCAGCATTTACGAAGGCTCAGAGGAACGCACCCTGTTCCATGAGGCCATTCGCGCCGGAGGGGAGGCCCCCTGGCTGGACGTTATCGAGAGAGTTCGCAGCGGTTCGTGGCGTCTCTCGTTCTCCTGCCGGGGTTGGCTGGCTAGTGCGGTCGACCTGGACGCGGCAAAGCGATGGGTTGGTGACTCCATCGAGCGGGCGCGAACCCTCGCGTCTGTCGCTTCGGTCGGCGGCGCCGAGATCTCGGACGTTGGCGCGTACCTTCTCAACGATTTTGGTTCTGATGATCGAGTGTCATCGTCCTTGGTTGGAGACTTCATCTCGGGGTTCTGGACGGGAAACGAGTCTGGACGGATCGCATCGCAAATCGACCAGGTGCAGGGCTGGATTGCGATACCCGGGCAATCTCCCGCGATAAAGCGATGGGCGCGAGCGTTGAAGGGCAACCTGGAAAACCGTCTCTCCAGTGTCTTGGAAGAGGAGCAGGAAGAAGACTGGGGCTAATTGACGTCCCAACAGTGGTCACATCGGGTATTCGCCACCGAAAATGAGCCGGTCAGAATTACCCTTTAGGGTCGATCGACCGTCGGCACGTAGTCACTCGCTTCAGCGTTTGACTACAGCGCTGACTACAGCACTGTCGACAAAGATGTCCCCGAACTGCCTGCTGGGCCGTATCAGCGCGGCTTAGCCTGCCCCTCGCGTGAAGGCAGCCCGGACGTCCGGGGCGACCTTCGGCTTCCGGGGAATGTAGAACTTTCGGGTTACGTCGGTGGAGCTGTGTCCGAGGAAGACGGAGGTGACTTCTTCGCCGAACATCGCCTCCACTCGTGTGGCGGCTGTCTTCCGGAGGTGGTGCGGGGTCACCCATTCCAGGCCGACCCGGGCGCGAACTTTCCGCCAGGATTCGCGGACGTTGTGCGGGTCGAGCAGGGTTCCGTTACGGCTGGGGAACAGTAACCCGTTCGCCCCGGCAGCGAGGGCACGGCGGTCCAGGAGTTCGGCGACCCAGTCCGGGGCGAGGACCGGTCGCCGTCCGGCAGGGCCGTCCTTGGTGTGCGGCTGCCGTTCCGGTCTTCCGGTCGGGGTGATGACCGTCGAGTTGATGTGCACGATGGGACCTTCTTCGTTGGTGAGGTCGAGGTCGTCGACGGTGAGGGCAAGCACTTCGCCGATTCGCAGTCCGAGCGTGTACTGGGTTTCGACAATGTCCGGCAGCCAGGTGTTCTGCCGCATCGTCTTGACCGCCCCGCGCATCGTTTCGAGCTCCTGCTCGGTGAGTGCCCGGACTTCGGGTGCATCTTCGTGGGGGACAGACACCCCGGACATCGGGTTGTAGGGGAGCGCGTCCCGTCGGGCGGCCAGTTTGAAGGCCTGATTCAACAGGGTCTTCGCCAGTTCGGCTTGTGCTCGTCGCGTCTCGCGTTCTTTCAGGTACCAGGTGTCCAGGCGACCGGTGGTCGCTTCCCTGAGCCGGATGCTGCCAAGTCCCGGCACGATGATACGGGCGATGACATCCGAGTAGTTCGCCTTCGAGCCGGCGGCCAGTTTTGTGGTCGCCAGCTTCCACGGCCAGAACACCTCCATGAGTTGCGCCACCGTGGACTCTCCGGTCAAGTCGCCGACCCGGGCCGCTGTCTCGTGGTCTCGAATTGCGACCTTCAGTGCGCGCTCCGCGTCGGCTTTCGTCTTCCGATTACGTTCGATGCCGCGGGTTACCCCGTCACCGTCCCGGAACAAACACGACGCACGCCAGCTGTCGCCTCGCTTGCGGGTGGTAATCGTGCCGTAGGTGCCGATTTCCAGCGGCGGTCGCCCGCTCACGCGACGACCTCATAGTCGGCATCCCAGTCATCCAGCTGGGTGAGAAGCCACGCAGCCACTTCGCGGGCATCCCACCGCAGGTGACGGCCAATACGCATCGCGCGCGGCCCCATGTGCTTGCTCCGCCACTGGTAGATGGTCAGGACCGGGATGCTGAGAAGCTCCGCAAGGTCCTGAATGGTCAGCAGCTTGGGCTGTGCGGGATTGATTGGCGACGTCATGCTCTGCATGTGCGCGGGGAGGGGGGAACTTACCGGGAATTCCGACAAAATCCTGGGTGCGAGGCGTTCGCGGTCCTCTGCTGACGTCTCGCGGAATCCCACCGCGATGGGGAACGTAGGACGTTCCCGCCCGGGAATGTTCTCTCTGGTCGTAGTAGTCATAAGGATTGGCCGTTCGGTTTGATGGTTGCCAGCGGAAGCTGGCGGCGCGGGATCCCGGCGCTGACGTTCCTATGCGCGGCATTCTGCGCGAGGCATCACTTTCGCTTGAGACTCGCTCGTAGAGAGGGCAATTGCGGGCCCGGAACAGGTGGCACATGAGGCTGTCCTGCGAACCTCACGTTCGAAGGGCGCGGTGGTCGCGGTGGTCATTGCGATGATTCGCCGAGTGTGCCGATCACCATGCGCGGCTCGCTCTGGCCGACTCCTATAGGGAGATTCCGCCCGAAGGTTGCCTCGACGGGATCGGATCTAGCGATAGTTGCGGATGCCGACTGCGTGCCGCGCATAGGAGGTTAGCGCCGCATTGGCGGCGCACGACAACCCTCAAGGAGCACCAATCATGTCCAATCCGAAAGCCGCCCTAACCGTCCCGAACCTCATCAGCGCGAGGGAATGCTTCCTCATGTTCACGCTGCCAACGTTGCCGGATACCTTCCAGATTCCCCTCGGGCCGTTTGCGCCTGACAGATTGGCCTCGTCCCTGCGTGTGGTTCCCTCCTCGGTCGATGCAGTCAGGAAGGCCCTCATCGAGTGGGGGCCGGAGTTCTCGGTCTTTCGTCGCGTGACTGCTTCAGTTATTCGCCAGATTGTCGGAGGGTGGATTGCCGCGTCCGAAGCGCTGTCAGAGGCGGAAGTCCGAGCTGCCACGGTGGCCTACTGGGACCCTTTCGGGGACGAGCGCGACCGCTTTCAGGCCGAAGGGTTCCCGATGACGCTCCCCCTGATGGAAGAGCGGGATTTCTTCGACATCGTCCGGGCGTACTTGGAGCACTCATACAACGTCCCCGCGACCGTGTGTGATTCGTCGATAACTGCGTATCGGGCCGAGCTGCGCGAGCAGCACACCGCGGGAGCAATGCCCTCAGACGCGGTGAAGTCCCTAGTTGCCGCGATAAGCCGGCAGGCTGGTTTCCAGGCGTTCATCGTGTGAGCCGAAGGTCGCGACGAGCGTCCCTACTCGTCGCGACACCGGTCGCTGCGCTCGTTATCTTGAACGTCGGCGATCTCGGTTCCTGCGCACCTGCGAAGTCGAGGGGCCAGGAGCCTTGCCCAAGGAAGATGGTCGGCTCAAGAGTGGGCGGGCTCTGATCGTCGTGCGCCGTGCGCAATGGGATCAGTCGTCGCTCCTGGTCGCCCGACGGGCGAATCCCTCAAGCGTGCCGGTGAGCATCTCGAGAAGGTCGGACTCGGAAGGAACCAAGACGGAAAGCTATCCACCCCAGCTCCCCGGGGGGCCAACAGCAGCAGGTCGCGATCGCGCGCGCCTTGGCAATGGATCCGGACGTCATGTTGTTTGACCAGTCGACCTCATCGTTGGACTCAGATTTCATCGGTGATGTCCAGGTGGCTATCGATGATCTCGCCGCGGATGGCATGACGATGGTCATCGTCAGTCACGGGATGGACTTCGCCGGGTCGCTCGCGGACATCGTCAACTTCATAGTCGCATCATCGAGTCAGACCCCGCCGAAATAATTTTCGCGGCGCCGCATCATGAACGCGCTCGCTCTTTCATCCACGGGCACCTTCGAACATTTGTGTCGTCGATGAGAAGTTTCAGGGTGCCAAAGCACGCGGAGTCCGCCGCTGAGTAGTCAAGTCCTGAACTGGGATGGTCGCCCGACTAAGCATTGAGAAGGCTTGCTGCGGCCTCTCTCGGCGACAGGTTATCTTCGGCATTGAGCGACTCAAGCCATTGTTTGAATCGCGGTGAAGCGTGGGCGTCGTGATAGAGATTCACAAGGGTGTCGAGAGGAACAGATTTGAGCAGGTCGACTGAGTCGGCAAGCACGTCGGTCAGTGCAAACACGGCGCTGGCAATCGTTTGCTTGTGGCCCATCACCGCGTCGATATGAACATGCACGATGGGTCGGTGGCAGCCAATGTCTAGGTATGCCATCTGGGGGTAATTCGGCGAGTAATCCATCCACGCCAAAGGTGCAACTGTTTCTCTGCTGGGTAGTGGGGGCTCAAGCCACGCGCTCACCTGGTTAATGGGAAGAACGGTCCAGCCCATCCCCGCGTACCAGTTTGCCAAACCGGGTCGAAACTGAAGGACCAGCCGGCTGAAGCCGAGGGCGCGATTTTCATCGATGGCTTTGGCGAGGATTAGTGGGCCAACCCCGATTCCTCGATGTCTCTTGGCGACCACCACCTGCTGAATCTCTGCGACTTGACCATCAAATCGTCCGAAGCTGGCAACCTTCGGAATACCAAAGGCGAAGCCCGCCAACGTCTGGTTTTGGTCAGAGGCCACGACCACGGTGTAAGCCTCGATTTCTCCAATTCGAATGGCCTCCTCGACGTTCTTCAAAATGTTCGGGCCGCCTCCAAATTCGCGGAAGGAGAGTTTCGCAATGGCGGTGGCATCGTGTGGGGTGGCGGGGCGAATTGCGTAACTCCACCCATTGGTGGCGATTGCGAGAGTCTGCGCAAGGGCCTTTGCTCGCCCCATCACGTCTACGTTCTCGAGCTGCTGAGGCGAGATCGTGAAGTTCATTGAGGTTGATGCCTTTCTGTTCTGCCAAAGCCAGCCGATACCGGCGGCGCAGATTTCCGCGCTTTCTTCTCTATGCGCGGCACTCGCGAGTTCTGAGACGGTTCGTTCATTGCGACGATGCCTGGCGCAACTTTGGCCATCTCACGTGTCGCAGGTCGCTCAGGGTGAGCTGCCTGATCGCCGCGGCAGGGGGCCGAAGTGCCCCGCGGCCACCAGCCTTGCTGGTGACCGCGGGCATGTTTCTCAAATACCCATGAGGTATCTCCGGATGTTCGCCTAGTCGAGAAATCCGAGTGCTCGGCTTTGGAGGACGATGTGGGCGACTTCCGTCGGCGTCCAGCCGTATCGCTGAAGTGTCGTGATGAGGCGTCGATTGTCGGCCACCCGGTTGGCGAGGGCGAGTGCGCCGTGAGAGGTGAGCCGCTCTGCGACGAGGGCAGTAAATCGGATGATGGGAAGGTCGCGCGGGTCGACCACCCGGCCGGAGGCGTTGCGCTCCGTGTCGACGGTCCGGTCGAACGGTTCGGTCCAGGTCGTCTTCCGCAGCTTCTCGAACATGCCGACAATCTGGCGGGTCTCGGACGCAGAGGGGGCGCGGTTTGCGACCGGCCCGGTATCGTCGGGGCGGGACGGCTTGATGATGGCGGGTGTCTTGGTCATTGTGTGTCCAATCTGATGGGTTTTTGCGGAGCGGCGCTCCATTGCTCTCCCTATGCGCGGCATTCGTCGACGAGGGACCGTTTTGGGAAAATTTCTTTGACGAATGCGTTGAGCGGATGGTTGATCGGTGCCGTGAGTATCGCGATCGGACGGTCGGTGAGGGCAGAGGAAGGCATCTCGTTCCTGTCGAGAGCCGTGAGCGACGTGGAGTTTCCATGTCGCGCTCCCTACGGCATCGGCCCAAACTCTGATTCGAACTGCCATCACGACAGTGGCCGGATCGATCTCCCGTAGGCTGCACCTCGATGAATTCACCTGCTCGCGACACCGACGACGGGGTGCTCTCGGACGTGGCGACCCTCCTTCACGGTGATGCTCGGACTGAGTTGATGGCGATCGCGGACAACACCTTCGATGCGGTCATCACCGACCCGCCCTATGGGATGGACTTCACCCGGAACGATCGGGCAGGCCGCAACTGGGACCGATCCTGCATCGCCTTCGATCCCGCGTTCTGGGCTGAGGTGAAACGGGTGGCGAAACCCGGGGCGACGCTTCTGGCCTTCGGTCACAGCCGCACTTTCGCGCGTATGGCTGTTGCGATTGAGGATGCCGGCTTTGTGATCGTCGACACGCTGGCATCCATCAACGGTCAGGGTTACGCGGCCGGGTTCCGGGACATGGAAGCAGGACTCACCCGTGCTGGGAACGACCGGGCCAGCGATTTTCAGGGGTGGGGGAATGTGCTCCGCCCCGCCTTCGAACCTATCGTCCTGGCGCGAAACCTGTCACCGGCCGAGTCCATGACGCAGGCGATCATCGACGGGGGCAGCGGCGGCCTGAACATTGATGCGACCCGGATACCGGCGATCGATGCCGATCGCAGTCGGACCCCGGGCCGACCTAACGAGGCCAACCATTGGCGGATCCAACGCACAGGGGAGGCCAAATCAGTCCCGCACCCGGGCGGGAGGATGCCGAGCAACGTTCTGCTGCAACACGAGACGCAGTGCCAGCCGGGCGGGGTGTGCCAGTCGGACTGCCCGGCGGAGATCATCCGGCTGCAAGGGCTGGCAAGCCGCGGCCGAAACCAGGACGCGCGCCGGTTCTATCAAGGTTTCTTTCATCATCCGAAGGCACCGCCGTCGGAGCGGACGTCTGTGGATGGGGTAACCGGTCCGACGGTGAAGGCACAGGGGGTTATGGACTGGCTGGTCGCGTTGGCGGTGCGTCCCGGTGAACTTGTGCTCGACCCCTTCGCCGGCACGGGCAGTACTCTGCTCGCGTGTGCCCGGGCGGGCGTGCGGTCGGTCGGCATTGAGGTCGAAGACGCATATGTGCCGATCATCCGCGAACGGTTTCGGGCGCTCACGGGCCAGTAGGCCCGTCGACATCCTGCAATCCGCCTGGGTGGGTGGCCGGGTGGGGTGACGCAATGTCGGCCACCACACCCGGCAGTCTCAGTGTCAACTCGACATGGAATGTCCCCGAAACCCGGCGAGGTTGTCGTCGAACGTCACCGTCCAGCGGCCAGCCTGCAGGAGGTTCGACAGGTCCAGAAGCTGCTGTGCGAAGCTCGCCGGTTGGGTCCAGACCAGCATCTCGCTGGTCGGCATGTCATGACCGATACGGTTCAAGCCCACCGCAGTGAACATCGCCCGCATCTCCTTCATCGCGCTGCCCAATTCGCACTCGTCGCCGTGAGAGCTCGGGGCGTTTGGAGTGAAGGTGACGCTCAGAATCACCTCTCCTCGGCTGGAGGTGATACTTCGGGCGATGGCGATGTGGAGTGCGACCCGGTCAGCCAGGCTCTCCTCTTCCTCCTCGTCGTCATCCGCGTGTGAGTGCATTGCCGAGCACGTGCCGTGCTCCACCCAGGCGTGCAGGCGCCGGGCGAGTGCGTTGATGAGCCTGCTGAGGGGGACGCGTCGAGCGAACGCGTTCCGGACGGTCGCGTCGAAGTGGCAGAGAAATTCCTTACCTTCTTGTGTTCCTTCCTCGAAGACGCTGCCGATGAAGGCGCGGTACCCCGAGTAGATGGTGGTGTCGAGAGTGGTGAGGTCAAGTGACATGATTTGGATTCTTCTTTCGGCCTGAGGTTGGTGTTTGGTTCGAACGGTGGGCGACGGGTCGTCGTCCTCGCTTTCCCTATGCGCGGCATCGGGTCAGAACTGGGACAGAGCGGCGTGAGTGGCGAGCGCCGCGATCTCCACGTGAGTTCGAGAGATGCTCGGCGGCGCTCGGTGGCCGGACCGGGTCAGTGGATGCTGCACCGGTCCGGCAGCAGTCACAGCAGCGGGAACCCGAGCGCGGAAAGGGTCAGCTGTTGGTCCCGCCGTCTGTACTCTTGGTGGTCGGCGAGCAGCATGCGAAGCGCCCAGTCCTGGGTCGGGGAGAGCAGGGCCAGTTTGGCGGGCAAGGTGTCCGGGAAATCGAATTCTTCGCCCAAGTCCCCCAAATCGTCCGTCAGCATGTGTCCGGCGAGGTACGGCGTCAGGTAAGAGCCCTGGCTGTGTCCAAGGAGGGCGAACGCTTCTTCCTCGGTGAAGCGCGGCGCTGCGTCAAGTTCGGCCGCGACGAGGTTGGCGAGAATCTCGAGCGCGACGTCTTCCCGGTTGCGGATGCGGGCGCCCGGGTAGGAGTTGAACCAGCTGGCGGATGGAGTCTCGAACATGGTGGGCGTTGGGGTAATTGACACGGAAGGGGTCCTTTGGAATCTGGGGGAGCCTGACTGGCTTCCCCTCTTTGTTCCCTATGCGCGGCATGACCTCAGATCTGGGACAGTACGGATGATGCCGATCATCTGCGGCTCGAGTGGCGGGTGCACCGTGCCCACCCAGGACCGCGTCGCGGCGACGCGACGGCAAGGTTGCGTTGCGGGCGTCAGGCTCGATGCGAAGGTTGGCGGTGTGGCCCCGGTTCCGGCGCTGGCCGGCACCGAGCTGGGGCCGGGGTTGTTCGCGGTGAGTCATGGGAGGGTCCTTTCCAAGGGTGATCGTCGTCAACTGGTCTGCAAATGGATATGCGGCGGAACCGGCGCCGAACCCCCGCCGGAGATCTGTGCGGCGAATCCGCTGCCAATCGGAGATCGACAACGCCCCCTCAGGCACAGGGTCTGGCGCTGACCAAAGGGGTCGTCGCTGCCGATGTCGACACGGAAACGCACTTGATGCCGGACCACGCGTGCTTGACAGGCGTACCCGGAGAATTCATGCCACGGTCGGGTAATCGTTATGGCGTGGCGATCGTATGACGTCGTCAGCCTGGCCGTCTCTCGTGTTCAGTGTCGACAGGGCATGACGCAGGGATAGGCGTCGTCGACCCCCGGGCGACTACGGCGTCACCAGCGACGGGTCAGGGGATCACCCCATCAGTAACCTCGTCACCCGCGTTGGTCGAAGCCGCCCGACCCGATCCCGACACCTCGGATCCCTAGTCGAGATCTCGCCTTCGAACACACACAACACAACCGGATCGGGAGCAACATCGCAGGCTTGCTGCGCACACCGCCTCGATTGGAACGAACCGGACCGTGTCGGCAAAATCGGGAACGCACTTAGAGAAACTTAGACATTTGAGGGGGTCTAAGCGCGTTCCTAAGTGCGTAAATTCGTTATAGCCATTGGCATCGGAGGGCCTTGGAGGGGTACGCACTTGTTAACTTAGAGCGCGGGGTACGGACCTATAGGACTGGGAGAGTATATATATCCATGAGAGAGGCCGAGGAAATATATATAGGAACCCCTCCTGTAGTAGTAGATCTATTTCTAAGTTAACAAGTTAAGTAGTAGTAATAAGCCCTACTGCCCTTTGTCTGTTTGAAATTAACGCACTTAGGAACGCACTTAGACTGACCGACAGCTCTAAGTTTCCTAAGTGCGCTACCGCGGAATCGGCCGGAATTGCCGAAAAAACAGGCACGCTCAGCCGAGATCTCCAATTCTGTGGCGGATTGGCAATTCACAATTCCGATCCGCCTTCGATGACTGGGGCGTCATGGCCATCGCCAATCGAATTGTCCGCTAATGCACTCAGGTTGTGCATCTTCCGATAATGCAAGCGGTGAATTGTGAATTGTTCGAGTGCTGGCAATCCTGACCGTCGAAGTGGCTCGTCGTCCCAGTTCGACAATGCATTTTCGCCCCATGCATTGCCGTGACACCGCAATGACGGCGGAGTGCATTGCCGGCTTATCGCAAAGATCGGTGTTGTGTCGCAGTTTGACAATGCAGTGGGGCCCAATGCAGTGCTGAAGCATTGCGAAGTCCAGCCGATTACCTTGTTATCCCGGAGCCATTTCGGGGGGAGAGGTGTTCGGGCCGATCGTGTAATCAGCAATTGATGAACGATTAGACGCTTCACGCAGAACGCATAAGACCCGCGGGCCTCGCAATTTTGGCGAGATGATCCGAAGCAAGCCCGCAATGATCCTGATGGCTGGAGTGTGCCCGACGAAAAGCAGGTAAGCCTGCGTACCGCTCCTCGGAGATCGCCGGCTTGCACTTCCGTTCTCGCGTTCCAACGGTGTGCCGCGCATAGGAGTTGGACCAACGGTGCTCAGCCTCGCTGCACCGCTCAACCGACACAAAGGGCACAGACAATGACTTACGAAACGCAAACCACCGACACTCCCCACCACGGCTCCTGGCCACAGTGGAAACAAATCGCCAACGACCTCGAAGCCGACATTCGGTACGGGACCCTTCAACCCGGAACCCGGCTGCCGAGCATCCGTGCGCGAGCCATTGAACTCGATGTCTCCGACGTCAAGGTGCAATATGCCTACCGGTCCCTGGCGAAGCGGAGTCTTGTTGTATCGCAGGGGAGGGCCGGAACGCGAGTATGCGTGGACGCCGCATCTCCCGACGAAGTCCGTCAGCTGGCACGTCGCCTCAGCGAGCTGGCCATCCACGCAGGTCTGGACTTGCAAGCATTAGAGGGGACCATCCGCGGGGCCTGGCGACAGCTACGCTCAGACGCCCTCGAAGGTGGAAATGATGCGCGGTCATACCTCGTCGACCCCGCGACTGCAGAGTCCGACATGACCGTGTTCGGGCAAGACGTCAGTCTTGAGGGAGGGGTAATGGACGAAAGGCACAGGCAGTGGGGGGAAGACTCGAAGGTCGACGCTGAGGACGATTTCTCTTAACCGGACGATGGCGGTCGATGCGCCCGATACCCACGAGAGTGAGCTGCCGAAAGCGAACTAACCCCAGGTAAGACGCGAGTCGTGCGATCGTGCACTCGCGACCGATTCCGGTGGTGCCCTCGTGTGGGTGAGAAGACCGATTTCCCGAAGTGATCCGGAGAACTCGGTCGCGCCGCACACATTAAGAGTCATGAGATCCCACAGCAGAAAATCCAGCGGCAGCCCAGCCGGCGGCCAGTTCACTCACCGAGTCCGCGACGACGGAGTGGTGGTCCTTTACCCTCCAGCCTGGTCCACGGCGGAGCAGGCCGACCGCCAATCGGTCGCGTATACGCAGGCGCCACGGGAATTCGATCCGACAGCGGACGCCGTTGTGTTCGCTGGCGACGATGACACCACCTTGTCGTTGCTCACCCGATTCGAAGATGGTGAACTGTCGCAGAACGGGGCCGAGGCCCTGGCGTGGAATGCGCTCGCGGAAACATGGGATGTACCCGAGGCCACGGCCGGCCGCCTACCTGCCCTTGCCGCTCACCTCTACGAGCGCCGCATCATGCGCGACGGTGGGGGAGTCGAGGCGGCCTGCAACCGCTACCGTGCGAACACGCAAACCGACCAGGAGGCTGAGGCGCTCTTCTCGCCATTCAACTACTTTCCTCTCCGCGTCGCCCGGCGAGACGCGATCGTCGCAGCCCTCCTCCGAACCCCAGGCGTATCCGATCGCCTCTGGCAGGGCGCTCTTCGATACGCCACCCAGTGGTAGAGAACCCCAACAGGGGGCACGAGGGTGTCGAACCAACTTGAGCCGGAAATGTCGGGCTCAGTGGTCCTGATGAGGTCACAGCTGTGTTCGCTGGGGTCCCCACGTCCAGCAATTGAGGCGCTCCAGCGTCTCAATGCGAATGAAAGAGAGCGCCCCGTTGCGGTAGGCGAACCGCTGCTTCGCCGCCCATGCAGCCAGTCTCTGTTCAAGGACGTCAGTACTGCGAACCGATGGCGCCCGGTGGTGCGTGTCGGTGAAGCGGCGGAAGTCGTGAAGGTGGTGGTTCCATCGATCCTGTAGGGGACGGTGGTGGAACCCTTCGAGGCAGGCGAGGCGGTTGATCTGATAGCCGCAGCGGCGCCCTTGGTCGATCGCGGATCGTTGGGTGCGCACCCAGGACGCGAGCCGCCTCTCCTCCTCGGAGATTTCGTCCTTTTCCGCTCGGTTGTTCTCGCGCGGCCATCGGCCTTCCCGCGCGATGAAATTCTCCAGCGAGTTCAAGACAGCGAACCACTGGACCACCCGGACCGAGGCCGGGGAGGGATTGGCGACGCAGCTGTTCAGGTCCAGTTCGAAGTGGAAGTAGATCAACGACCGGCGTTGATCAGCGCTGAGGTTAGATCGCTCTCGAAGGTCGAGCTTTGCACACTCGGCCCGAAGTCGGTCGAGCGGGGTGGGGTGCGGCACAGGAGCCCTTCCGACCCACACGGCGTGGTGTCGGAACTCCTATGCGCGGCAGCGAGTCATTCCAGGACGAGTCATCGGGAACGCGTTCCTGCACGGGTCCTTTTGCTCCGCGCGCCTCGCTACCGTGGGGGTCAATGGCCTGAATAAGGCAGGCCATGGATCGCATCCGCCAGCCCATGCCGAGGGCTGACGTTCAGTCCGTGAGTGGCGGACTTGTCGTTCGCGGAGATGCACATCCAAGGCTCAGGGACAGGACGGAACGGAACGCCATGTGGGAGATCGACGAAGGGACACCGGTGGTGGAACGGACGGCCGAGCTGGAGATGGTCATCGCCACACTCATCGGTCGCCGGGTTCTCCTCACCTGGCCGGAGCCGACCACCTCCCACTCACACCATGCTCGGCAGTTGGCGAATGCTCGCGAGGTACGGAAGTCTGCAAAGCGACAGTCCATTCGTGCAGCCTGCGACCGTGGGGACAGGCAGAGATAATGGGCTCTCAAACGCTGCGGTACCGGTTCCGGGTGTACCCCGACCCCGCCCAGAAGGACGCCCTCGCCCGGATCTTCGGCTGCGTCCGCGTGGTATTCAACGACCACCTCGCCTTGAACGCGCACAAGGTCTTCGGCCCGCGAAAGAAATACGTGGGCCTGTCCCAAGCGCAGCACATGGTGATCACCCAGGCGAAGAAGACCGTGGAACGGGAATGGCTTAGGGAGGTGTCAACCGTCGCACTGCAACAATCCGTTGCGAATGCCCATGGCGCGTTCCAGAAGATGTTCCGCTCCGCGTCCGGGGAGCGGGCAGGGCGCAGGGTGGGGGCCCCGCGGTTGAAACGGAAGGATGACCACAACGACTCGTTCACCCTCACCCGCAGAGCATTCAGCCTCCGCCGGACGGGGAAGCGGGAGACGATGCTCCGCCTGCCGAAGAAGGTCGGGGAGCTGCGGATGGTCCAATCCCGGAACTTCCCTGCCGCCCCGTCGTCGGTCACGATCATCAAAGAGCCTGATGGCCGGTACTACGCCTCGTTCGTCGTCAAGCGCGGAACCCGTAACCTGCCGGTAATCGACCGGATTGCGGCGATCGACCTTGGCTTAAACGATCTTGTGACGATCGTGTACTCCGACGGGACTCGAGAGAAGATCCCGGCGCCGAAGCATTACCGGCGTGCTCAGCTGAAACTAGCCGGTGCTCAGGAAGAACTCGCGCGCCGGCAGAAGGGATCCGCGAACCGGGAGAAGTCCCGGATCAAGGTCGCCCAGATCCACCGGAAGGTACGTGAGATCCGCGCTTACCAACACCACAAACTTGCCCTGCGTCTCGTCCGTGAAAACCAAACGGTCGTGTTTGAGACGCTGGGCATCACCGGGCTCGCCAGAACAAAACTGGCCAAGTCCGTGTACGACGCCGCATGGGGAACCCTCATCCGGCTCACGAAAGAGAAAGCCAGCCGGTTCGGGCGCACTGTCGTCCAGATCGGCAGGTTCGAGCCCACCACCCAGAAGTGTGCACTCTGCGGGGTCCGCGGTGGGAAGCTCCCGTTGAACATCCGAGACTGGACGTGCGCCAATTGTAGGGCACATCTGGACCGGGACTACAACGCCGCCGTGAACATCATGGTCGCCTCAGGAACTGTGGAGACCCTAAACGCCCGTGGAGCGGACAATCCGATCCTGCTAGCCGCTTTAGCAGAACCGGTGACACCTGACGAAACAGGAAACGACCGAGACCAGTTCGCGGCCTGAACCTAGGCCAACAGCTCGTAACGGACTTCCCCTCCCATCAGGGAGGGGATGATTCAAGCGCTTGTCATTGCTCAACCAACCCAAAACAGGCGGAAGTCCCACCCCCGCGAAGCGAACCCCCGCGGACGGTGCGTATCGCGGCGCGGGCGGTGCCGAGAAGGATCGCATGGCGCGCAGCGAGTCGTCGGCTGACGCGGAACAATCGCACCCGGACGTTACAAGATCGGAAGACCGCAGGTCTCTGCGCTTCCGGGCCACCGTCCGCCGAGAGTTTTCGACGAGCTCATCGGCGCAGTCGATCCTGGTCCTTCGGGGAGTCTTCACCGGGATTCGGCCGGGTGTTCCCGACCGAGCGGCCAGATTCCGGGCTCGCACGCGAGGCGATGACGGAGTCCAGCTTCTTCGAGGTGACGCCCCTCGCTTTGACGTAGGCGTAAGCGGCGTAACGCGGCGTAAAGCTTGTTCAGGAACCATCCCGAGCCAGAGATCGATGGCGCCACGGCGACTTGCAAGAGCAGGATCGGCGATCTCCGCGTGACATTCGTCCCGGTCGGTGCTGAGCGCGATAAACAGGTAGGCAGGTTCTCGTTTCAGTCGGTGCGTACGCCCGTCCAAGACCGCTCAATTCTCCGACTACAGACCGGTTTCGGTTATAGTTCGGGCCGCGCGCGCAGTCTTCTCGGCGGTCGCGTCTGTTGGGCACTGCCTGAGGCAGCTCCCAACAGAAGTCCCACTGTCTGCGTTGGTCGGACTGGCTCAGCCATCGGGATCCCATCGAAGCCGATCTCCCGAATGGACGACGGCCAGAGCTCGGGCGCGCGTCCGGTCCGCAGCCAATGCGGGACGGAACGAATCATCGCCAGGTTGTCGAGGACGGCGAGAGCACCTTCCGGGTCCTTCGCGGTGAACGGCACATCGAACGGGTCGAGGATGGACGCCTGCTCCCAGAGCGCCTTGTTCGGGCCGGTCGGCCTGGATGCCTCCAACGCGAAGAACGACTGCGACACCCGACCGGGCGCTGGGAACCAGTCACGCCAGTCGACGACGAACATCCGGGATGCGGTCCGGTCGAAGGACACTCCAGGGTTGTCCCGGGCGGCCGCGGCGATCTGTTTCCGGACGGCGGTCAGGTACTCGCCCTTCTTCACCGTTTTGTCCGACCGGGGTGCGACAACGAAGACGACCGCAAGACCGGAGTCGTCCATCCGGCGGTTCGACAAGAGGGTCGCCCACCTCTGCACCTTCGCCTCGAAGTTCGGTCCGGTCGACGCTGTCATCTCCACTGCAATCCGAGCACCATCAGTTCGGATGAGGGTCGCGTCCGCGGCGCGTCTGGCGCCGACCGCTTCCGGGAGCCCGAGCCCGGAATGGGCCAGCAGCTCGAACGTGGAGAGCTTCTCACCGACAACCGCCCCGATCTCGCACCACTCCGCGACCCGCA
>Ga0123338_10002834_pt1 | contig 15969 bp, 15 predicted proteins | sample grotaG_FD_89793 | JGI IMG/M metagenome (GOLD analysis project Ga0123338, IMG submission 89793) | Glacier valley bacterial and archeal communities from Borup Fiord, Nunavut, Canada, to study Microbial Dark Matter (Phase II) -... | ecosystem: Environmental > Aquatic > Freshwater > Ice > Glacier ...
AGCCAGACGGTGGTGCAGTGGGCGAGCAGTTCGTTGAAGGTCGCGGGCTCGGCAACGATGCCGCCCGGCGTCGCGATCACGACGGCCGGATGGGCCTTGACGACGAGGTCGAGCGCGCGCCGCTCGTAGCGGCGGTAGGCGGTGGTGCCGTAGAGATCGTGGATCTCGCGGATGCTGCAGCCGGCGACTTTCTCGATCTCGCGGCTCAGCTCCACGAAGGGCAGCTCCATCGCGTCGGCCAGGAGGGCGCCGAGGGTCGACTTGCCGGCGCCTCGCAGGCCGACGAGAGCGATGCGCCGGCCGCGCGCCGGATCGACCTGGCCACCCCCGAAGAGCACCGCGAGCGTCGACCGCGCGCGGCGCAGGTCGACGTCGCCTTTGCCTTGCAGCATCTCGCGCAGCATCAGCCATTCGGGCGACGAGGTGGTCACGTCGCCGACCAGCTCGGCGAGAGCGCAGTCGAGCGCGGTCGCGACCTGCTGCAGGACGAGGATCGACGCGTTGCCGACGCCGTACTCGAGGTTGGCGAGGTGGCGCTCGGACACGCCCGACGCCAGCGCGACGCCTTTGCGCGTCAGGCCGCGGCGGGCGCGCAGCAGGCGAACGCGCTCGCCGAGCGCGACGAGAAACGGGTCCTTGACGACGGCCACCTTCTTCGCCTTCGGGGGCTCGGCGGCGGCGCGGCGGATCGTCTTCGCGGGCATGATGCATTATAGTGCTTGACAGCGCCGGATGTCGACCCTATCGTCGTTTGCTGCCTCGCGTCGGCCACGAATCGACGCGATCACGATCCCAGGAGACGCTTCCATGACCTTGCCGCGCGACTTCAACTTCGCCGCGCACCTGTTCGCGGTCAACGCGGGTCGCGCCGACAAGATCGCCTATGTCGACGATCGCGGCACGATGAACTACGGCGCGCTCGAGGACCGCTCGCGCCGGCTTGCCGCGGGTCTGCTCGGCCTCGGCCTGAAGCCCGACGATCGTGTCCTCCTCCTCATGCTCGACAGCAACGCCTGGCCGGTGTCGTTCCTCGGCTGCCTGTATGCGGGCATCGTGCCGGTCTGCGTCAACACGCTGCTGACCGCCGACGACTACGCCTACATGCTCGAGCACAGCCAGTCGCGCGCCGTGCTGGTCTCGGCCGCGCTCCTGCCGGTCCTGGGCAATGCTCTCGAGCGCGGCCGCCACGCGGTTCGCGACGTCGTCGTGGCGCCGGACGCCGCGCCGTCCGAGCGCTCGCACGATTTCGACGGGCTCCTGGCGCGCTCGGCGGCGGCGGCCGAGCCTGCGCCGACGCGCGCCGACGACGCCGCGTTCTGGCTCTACTCGTCGGGCTCGACCGGCAAGCCCAAGGGCACCGTCCACACCCACGCCAACCCGTGGTGGACGGCCGAGCTTTACGGCAAGCCCGTCCTCGGCCTGACCAAGGACGACGTCTGCTTCTCTGCCGCAAAGCTCTACTTCGCCTACGGCCTCGGCAACGGCCTCACCTTCCCGCTCTCGGTCGGCGCGACGGTCGTGCTGATGGCCGAGCGGCCGACGCCCGACGCCGTCTTCAAGCGCTGGACCACCGCCGACGCGAGCCTGCGGCCGACCGTCTTCTTCGGCGCGCCGACCGGCTTCGCGGGCATGCTCGCCTCGCCCGCGTTGCCGCCGAAAGACGCGGTGAGCCTGCGCATGTGCTCGTCGGCTGGCGAAGCGCTACCGTCCGAGATCGGCCAGAAGTTCGAGCGCCACTTCGGCTGCCAGATCATCGACGGCATCGGCTCGACCGAGATGCTGCACATCTTCATCTCGAACCGTCCCGGCGACGTGCGCTACGGCACGACCGGCAAGCCCGTCGACGGCTACGCGATCGAGCTGCGCGGCGACGACGGCGGCGCGGTCGGTGACGGCGAGGTGGGCGACCTCTTCATCCACGGGCCGAGCGCGGCGACGACGTACCACGGCGACGCCGAGCGCACGGCCGCGACCTTCGCCAACGGCTGGACCAGGAGCGGCGACAAGTACTCGCGCGACGCCGACGGCTACTACACGTATGCCGGCCGATCCGACGACATGCTCAAGGTCAGCGGCGTCTGGGTCTCGCCGTTCGAGGTCGAGGCGACGCTGATGCAGCACCCGGCGGTGCTCGAATCGGCGGTGATCGGCACCGAGGACGCCGACGGCCTCGTCAAGACCAAGGCCTTCGTCGTCGTCAAGCCCGGCCACGCGACGAGCGACGCCGAGCTCAAGGCCTTCGTGAAGGAGCGGCTCGCGCCCTACAAGTACCCGCGCTCGTTCGAGTTCGTCGACGAGCTGCCGAAGACGGCCACCGGCAAGATACAGCGCTTTCGGCTGCGCGATCGCGAAAAGCTGTCGTCCTGAGCGCAGCGTCGGGTCTCGGCATGAACGACACGACGATCGCACCGGCGAGATCCTTCGCTGCGCTCCGGATGGCGGACGGGCGCGACGTCCGTCTCGAGTACGCGTGGGTCGGCGCGCCGCGAGGCGCGCGCACGCCCGAGGTCGTCTTCCTGCACGAAGGGCTCGGCTCGATCTCGATGTGGAAGGACTTTCCGCACGCCTTCTGCGATCGCCACGGATTCGCCGGCTTCGTCTTCTCGCGCTACGGCTACGGCCGCTCGACCCCAAAGCCGCCGAACGAGCGCTGGGCCAGCGACTTCATGCACCGTCAGGCGAACGAGGCGCTGCCCGCGCTCTTCGCGGCGGTCGGCATCGAGCGGCCCTGGCTCTTCGGGCACAGCGACGGGGGCACGATCGCGCTGCTGCATGCGGCGCGCCATCCCACGGCAGGCGTCGTCGCAGTCGCGCCGCATCTCTTCGTCGAGGACATCTCGGTCGCGAGCATCGCGAAGACGCTAGCCGCGTTTGAGTCTGGCGCGCTGCGCGAAGGCCTCGCGCGCCATCACGACGATCCCGACTCCGCCTTTCGCGGCTGGTACGACGCCTGGCTCGCACCCGAGTTCCGCGACTGGAACATCGAGCACGAGATCGAGACGATCGCCTGTCCGGTGCTCGCCGTGCAGGGCGAAGGCGACGCGTACGGCACGCTCGAGCAGATCCGCGCCATTGCACGTCGATTGCCGAAAACCCGCTTGCTCGAGATCGCCGATTGCGGACACTCGCCGCATCGCGACCAGCCCGAGATCCTCTCGCGCGAAGCTGGCCGCTTCATCCTCGAACACTCGCATCCCTGAACCCGGAGACACGATGCCTTCCACCCGACACACCCTGGCCGCGCTCGCGACGCTCTTCGTCGCTTCGGTCTCGCTCACCGCCTCCGCGCAGTCGACCGGCCCCATCAAGATCGGCCTGATGCTGCCCTACACCGGCACCTACGCGGGCCTCGGCAACGCGATCGAGAACGGCTTCAAGCTCTACGTGCAGGAGCAGGGCGGCAAGCTCGGCGGCCGCGAGGTGCAGTACTTCAAGGTCGACGACGAGTCGGAGCCGTCGAAGGCGACCGACAACGTCAACAAGCTGATCAAGCGCGACAACGTCGACGTGCTGGTCGGCACGGTGCACTCCGGCGTCGCGCTGGCGATGGCCAAGGCGGCGAAAGAGAACAACACGCTGCTCGTGATCCCGAACGCCGGCGCCGACGCGATCACCGGCCCGTTGTGCTCCGCGAACATCGTGCGCAGCTCGTTCTCGAACTGGCAGCCGGGCTACGCGATGGGCGTCGTCGCCGGCACCAAGGGCATCAAGCGTGCGATGACGATCACCTGGGCGTACGCGGCCGGCGCCGAATCGACGAAGGGCTTCACCGAAGGCCTCGAGAAGGGCGGCGGCAAGGTCGTCAAGGATCTGACGCTGCCGTTCCCGAACGTCGAGTTCCAGGCGCTCCTCACCGAGATCGCGGCGCAGAAGCCCGACGCGGTCTACGCGTTCTTCGCCGGTGGCGGCGCCGTCAAGTTCGTCAAGGACTACGCGGCGGCCGGCCTCAACAAGACGATCCCGCTCTACGGCCCGGGCTTTCTCACCGACGGCACGCTCGAAGCGCAGGGCGCGTCCGCGCAGAACATGCTGACGACGCTGCACTACGCCGACAACCTCGACACGCCGCGCAACAACAACTTCAGGAAGGCCTACGCGATCGCGTTCAAGACGCAGCCCGACGTGTACGCGGTGCAGGGCTACGACGCGGCGCAGATCCTCGCCGCAGGCCTCAAGGCCGTGAACGGCGACCTGAGCAAGCGCGACGCGCTCACCGCGGCGATGCACAAGATCACGGTCGACAGCCCGCGCGGCAAGTTCACGATCTCGCCGGCCGGCAACCCCGTGCAGGACATCTATCTGCGCGAGGTCAAGGGCAACAACAACGAGTTCCGCTCGGTCGCCGTGAAGTCGCTCTCCGATCCCGCGCGCGGCTGCAAGCTCTGACGACGACAGAAGGCCGTCCGCGTTGACGTGGCGATGGATCTCGCCACCTTCCTCGTCCAGTGCCTGAACGCCGTCCAGTACGGCCTCTTGCTGTTCCTCGTCGCCAGCGGCCTGACGCTGATCTTCGGGATCATGGGCGTCATCAACCTGGCGCACGGCAGCTTCTACATGCTGGGCGCCTACCTCGCGTTCGCGCTCGCGCCGTGGTTCGGCGACTGGTTCTTCTCGCGACTGCTCGTCGGCGTCGTTCTCGCGGCGGCGTTCGGCTACCTGCTCGAGTGGATCTTCTTCAGCTTCCTCTACGAGCGCGACCATCTGCAACAGGTGCTGCTCACCTACGCGCTGATCCTGGTCTTCGAGGAGATGCGCAGCATCCTCGTCGGCAACGACGTGCACGGCGTCACCGCGCCGTCGTGGCTCGCCGGCGGCTTTCGCCTGGGAGGGCTGATGGAGTACCCGTGGTACCGCGTGTTCGCGTCGGTCGCGTGCCTGGTCGTCGCGCTCGCGCTCTACGCCGTCGTCAACCGCACGCGCCTCGGCATGATGATCCGCGCCGGCGCAAGCAACCGCGACATGGTGCGCGGTCTCGGTGTCGACATCCGCCGGCTCTACCGCATCGTCTTCGCCGGCGGCGTCGCGCTCGCCGCGCTTGCCGGGATGATCGCCGCGCCGCTCTCGTCGGTGTATCCGGGGATGGGATCGAGCGTCCTCATCGTCTGCTTCGTCGTCGTCGTCATCGGCGGCATCGGCTCGATCACCGGCGCGCTCGTCGCCTCGCTCCTGGTCGGCGTTGTCGACACCTTCGGCAAGGTGTTCTTCGCCGAATGGAGCGGCGTCGGCATCTACGTGCTGATGGCGGTGATCCTCGTCTGGCGGCCCGAAGGGCTGATGAAGCGTGGCTTCTGACGCCGGCGTCTCCGATGCAGTGATCGCCGATGTCGGCGCGCTGCCCGACATCGGCCGGCGCGAGGCCGGCGGCTGGCTCGTGCCGGCTGCGGCAGCGCTGGTCGTCGCGGCGCTGCCGCTCGCGATCTCGCCCTATGGCCAAGACGTCGTCGTGCGGATCGCGATCTACGCCATCTTCGCGCTCAGCCTCGAGCTGATCGTTGGCGCTGCGGGGCTCGTGAGCCTGGGCCACGCCGCCTTTCTCGGCATCGGCGCGTACGCGACGGTCCTCGCCTCAAGCGACAGCGGCGCGTCGCTGGCACTGCTGGTGCCGCTCGCGATCGGCGCCGCTGCCGCGTACGCGCTCGCCGTCGGCGCGCTCAGCCTGCGCACGCGCGGCGTCTACTTCATCATGGTCACGCTCGCGTTCGCGCAGATGGCGTACTTCGTCGCTCACGACACCAAGGCCGGCGGCGGCAGCGACGGGATCTTTTTGTACATCAAGCCGACACTTGTCGTCGCCGGCCTCACGCTCGTCGATCTCGGCCAGCGCCTGCATCTCTATTACGCGGTGCTTGCCGCGCTGGTCGCGACCTACGCGTTCATCGCGCTGCTGCTCGGCTCGCGCTTCGGCCACGCACTCGCCGGCATCCGCGTCAACGAGCAGCGCATGCGCGCCGCCGGTTTCGCGACGACGCCGTACAAGCTTGCCGCCTTCGTGATCGCCGGCGCGCTCGCCGGGCTCGCCGGGCTGCTGCTCGCGGTCAAGGACGGCGCCGTCAACCCCGAGCTGCTGTCGTGGCACGAGTCGGGCGCGGTGCTGCTCATGCTGATCTTCGGCGGCATCGGCAGCCTGCGCGGCGCGGTCATCGGCGCGGTCGCGTTCACGCTGCTGAAGGAGCTGTTCCAGTCGGAGGCGCTGCTCGGGCCGCTCGCGTCGCACTGGCAGCTCACGCTCGGCCTGACGATCATCGCCTTCGTCGCGGCACTGCCGCGCGGCCTGATCGGGCTCGGCGCGCGGTTGCGCGGAGCGGCGCGTGGCTGACGCCCGATCGCCACTGCTGCGCGCGCAAGGCCTCGGCAAGCGCTTTCGCGGCCTCGCCGCCGTCGACGACGTCTCGATCGACCTGCATGTCGGCGAGATCCACGCCGTCATCGGCACCAACGGCGCGGGTAAGTCGACCCTGGTCAACATGCTCTCGGGCGAGCTCGCGCCGAGCACAGGCGAGGTGCGCTTCGCCGACCACGACGTCACGCGCTGGTCGCAGCCCAGACGCGCCCGCGCCGGACTCGGCCGCAGCTACCAGCGCACGACGATCTTCGGCGAGTTCAGCGTCCTCGAGAACTGCCGCCTCGCCGCGCAGGCGAGCGAGCCGCGCCCGTGGCTCGTGTGGGAGCGCGCGGCTCACGACGCGCGCGGCCTCGCCGTGGCCGAGCGCGTGCTCGACGCGGCGGGCCTGGCCGGTGAAGGCGGACGCATCGCGGCGACACTGAGCCACGGCGCCAAGCGCCAGCTCGAGATCGCGATGTGCCTGGCGACTGCGCCGCGCGCCCTCCTCCTCGACGAGCCGCTCGCCGGCATGGGCGCAGAAGAGACCGGCCGCATGCTCGCGCTGCTCGCGTCGCTCAGGCCGACGCACGCGATCCTGCTCGTCGAGCACGACATGGACGCGGTCTTCAAGGTCGCCGACCGCATCACTGTGATGGTCAACGGGCGGGTGATCGCGAGCGACGTCCCGGAGCGCATCCGCATCGATCCTGCCGTGCAGCTCGCCTATCTCGGCGACGGCCACTGACCGCGATGGAGACGCTGCTCGCCGTCACCGACCTGCATGCGCGCTACGGCGACAGCCACGTGCTGCGTGGCGTCACGCTCGCGGTCTCGCCCGGCCGCTCTCTCGGCCTCCTGGGCAGGAACGGCATGGGCAAGACGACGCTGATCCGCACCGCGCTCGGCTATGTCACCGCCGCCGGCGGCAGCGTCGCCTGGCAAGGCCGTGCGATGACCGGCGCGCCGCCCGAGAAGATGGCGCGGCTCGGCATCGGTTACGTCCCCGAAGGCCGCGGCATCTTCCCGAACCTGTCGGTGCGCGAAAACCTCGTGATGACATCGCGCCCCGGCGCCGACGGCAGCCGCACCTGGACGCTCGAGCGCGTGCTCGCGACCTTCCCGCGCCTGGCCGAGCGCCTCGGGCACGGCGGCCAGCAGCTCTCGGGCGGCGAGCAGCAGATGCTCTCGATCGGCCGCGCGCTGCTCACCAATCCGCGCCTGCTGATCCTCGACGAGGCCACCGAAGGCCTGGCGCCGCTCGTCGTCGCCGAGATCTGGAAGACGATCGCCGCGATCCGCGAGACCGGCATCGCGACGCTCATCGTCGACCGCAACGCGCGCGCCGTGCTCGCCCACACCGACGATGCCGTCGTCCTCGAAAAAGGCGTAGTCGTCGCGGCCGGCGCATCGTCGGCGCTCGGTGCCGACGCCGTGTCGCTGGCGCGCTACCTCGGCGTGTCGTAGCCCCGCGCGCCGCTAGACTGATTGCCCCTCCGCCCACCGGACACGCCATGATTCTCGAAGTCGCCGACATCCGCATCCCGCCGGGCCAGAACGCCGCCTTCGAGGTCGCGATCGCGCAGGGCCTGGCCACCGTCATCGCTCGGGCCAAGGGCTACCGCTCGCACCAGGTGCACAAGGGCATCGAGTCGCCAGAGCGCTACCTGCTGATGATCCAGTGGGACACGCTCGAGAACCACACGGTCGATTTCCGCGGCGGGCCGCTCTTTGCCGAGTGGCGCGCCTTCATCGGCCCGTTCCTGGCCGTGCCGCCGCAGGTCGAGCACTTCACGCCCGCGACGGCGTCGGCCTGACCGGCGCCGGTCCGAGCGCGGGCCGCCGGGGCGTCGCCGCCCCGTTATGAGCCGGCCGCAGAAGCAAACGCCAAAACTGTTCTTCCTGGGACGCGGGAGCGTCCGTACAGTCCGCGCTCTGGCGTCTGGCGCCGACTCGAATCGGACGATGGACACGGCGAAGGCAACGACTCTCTACGCTCGGGCGGCACACAGCTTCGTCGAGCGCGTCGAACGCGCGCTCGACGTGCTGGTGCGCGCCGCCGACACGCATCGCGGTCGGATCGTCCAGGCGTCGAGCCTCGGCGCCGAAGACCAGGTCGTGACCGACCTGATCGCCCGCTACCAGCTGCCGATCGTCGTCGCGACGCTCGACACCGGCAAGCTCCACGCCGAGACGCTCGACCTGATCGGCGCCGTGCGCGATCGCTACGGCATCGCCATCGAGCGCTACCGGCCGGTGCGCGGAACGACGATCGCCTTCGTCTCGCGCAACGGCGAAGACGCGATGTACAAGAGCATCGAGTTGCGCAAGGCCTGCTGCGCGATGCGCAAGGTCGAGCCTCTCGGCCGTCTGCTCGACGGGCGCGACGCGTGGGTCACGGGCCTGCGTCGCGAGCAGTCGAACGAGCGCGGCGACGTCGCCGTCGAGGTCGTCGACGAGCATGGCCGCACCAAGCTCAGTCCGCTCGCCGACTGGAGCTGGGCCGATGTCTGGCACTACATCCAGCTGAACGACGTGCCCTACAACGCCCTGCACGACCACTTCCATCCGAGCATCGGCTGCGCGCCGTGCACCCGCGCGATCGCCGTCGGCGAAGACTTCCGCGCCGGTCGCTGGTGGTGGGAGCAGGGAGCGAAGGAATGCGGCCTGCATGTCGAACCGATCCACGCTCCCGCGAGCACCGTCACCGCATGAACGCGCCCACACCGATCGACCGCCTGCTCCTCCCGGAATTCGACGTCGCCCAGCTCGACGCGCTCGAGGAAGAGGCGATCTTCATCCTGCGCGAGACCGCCGCCGCGTTCGAGCGGCCTGCCCTGCTGTTCTCGGGCGGCAAGGACTCGTGCGTCGTTCTCCATCTCGCGCAGAAGGCGTTCAAACTCGCCGGCGCACCCGAGGCGCGGCTGCCGTTCCCGCTCCTGCACGTGGACACCGGCCACAACTTCCCCGAAGTGATCGAGTTCCGCGACCGCATCGTCGCCGAGCTCGGCGAGCAGCTCATCGTTGCCCACCTGGAAGACTCGATGGCGCGCGGCACCGTGCGCCTGGCCTCGCCCGACGAGTCACGCAACGGTCACCAGAGCGTGACGCTGATGGAGGCGGTCGACGCGCACCGCTTCGACGTCCTCATCGGTGGCGCCCGCCGCGACGAGGAGAAGGCGCGCGCAAAGGAGCGCATCCTCTCGCATCGCGACAGCTTCGGACAATGGCAGCCGAAGAATCAGCGGCCCGAGCTCTGGACGCTCTTCAACACGCGCTTGAAACCGGGCGAGCACATGCGCTCGTTCCCGATCAGCAACTGGACCGAGCTCGACGTCTGGCTCTATCTCCAGCGCGAGCGGATCGCGTTGCCGAGCCTGTACTACTCGCATCCGCGCGAAGTGGTGCGCCGTCGCGGCCTGCTCGTACCGATGACCGCGGTGACGTCGCCAGCGCCGGGCGAAACGATCGAGACCGTCGACGTGCGCTTTCGCACCGTCGGCGACATGACCTGCACCTGCCCGGTCGAGAGCCTCGCCGCGAACGCCGCCGAGGTCGTCGGCGAGACGATCTCGGTGACGGTGAGCGAGCGCGGCGCGACGCGCATGGACGACCGCACGTCCGACGCGTCGATGGAACGGCGCAAGAAAGAGGGCTACTTCTGATGAGCACGGTCTCGCTTCTCGCGACTGACGCCGCTTCCGATCTCGTGTGCGCGTCCGCACCGGCCGCCAACGACGATTCGAGTCGCGCCGCGAAGAAGCCGCTTCGCTTCCTCACCGCCGGCTCCGTCGACGACGGCAAGAGCACGCTCATCGGCCGCCTCCTGCTCGACAGCCGCGCCATCCTCGCCGACCAGCTCGACGCGCTCAAGGCGAAGGCCGGCGGCGGCCAGCCGATCGATCTCTCGCTCCTCACCGACGGCCTCGAGGCCGAACGCGAGCAGGGCATCACGATCGACGTCGCCTACCGCTACTTCGCCACGCGCGAGCGCAAGTTCATCATCGCCGACGCACCCGGCCACGAGCAGTACACGCGCAACATGGTGACGGCCGCGGCCGGCAGCGACGCCGCGGTCGTGCTCGTCGACGTCACCAAGCTCGACCTCGGCGCCAAGCCGCTCGTGCTCCTGCCGCAGACGCGCCGGCACGCCCTCCTCGCGCAACTCCTGCGCGTGCCGCACATCGTCTTCGCGGTCAACAAGCTCGACGCCGTCGCAGATCCTGGCGCCGCGTTCGCACGCGTGCGCGACGCGCTCGCCGAGTTCGCGGTGCACGCCGGTTTTGCACCCGCGGGCATCGTGCCGATCTCGGCCCTGCGCGGCGACAACGTCAGCCGCGCCGGCAACATCGAGGGCTACGACGGGCCGACGTTGTTGGCGTTGCTCGAGCAGCTGCCCGACGAGGTCGCGGCCGTCGGCACGAGCCTCGTGCCGGTGCAATACATCGGCGGTGTCGGCGGCGAGGCCGGCATCGGCCATCGCTCGCGTGTGCTCTGGGGCCGGGTCGCGCGCGGCGCGGTCGCGGTCGGCGACACGCTCGCGGTGTTCCCGAGCGGCGAGCAGGCACGCGTCGCCGAGCTGCATGCAGCCGACGGCCGCGTCGAGCGTGTCGCGGCGGGTCGCTCCGCCGGCATCGTCCTCGACCGCCAGCTCGACGTCTCGCGCGGGGACTGGCTCGCGGCGCCAGGCAGCCATGCGCCGACGACGTCGTTTCGCGCGACGCTCGCCTGGCTCGACACCGAGCCGGCGATCGTCGGCCGCAGGTACTGGCTGCGCCACGGCAACCGCTGGCTGCAAGGCCGCATCGCCGCGATCGAGAGCCGCCTCGACGTCGATACGCTCGCGGCCCATGAGGCCCACGCGCTCGGCGTCAACGACATCGGCGAGGTGCTGTTCGAGACGCAGCAGCCGGTGCCGATCGAGCGCTTCGCCGACGACCGCGTCGCCGGCGCGCTGCTCGTCGTCGATCCGGCGACGAACCGCACGAGCGGCGCGTTGCTCGTGCGCGAAGCGTTGTCATCCTGATGAAGAAAGGCCGCTCACGCGGCCGTCTTCACTTCGCGCTGTAGATCTGGTCGAACACGCCGCCGTCGGCAAAGTGCGTCTTCTGCGCCTTGGCCCAGCCGCCGAAGGTGTCGTCGATCGTGAAGAGCGCGATCTTCGGGAACTGCGCCGCGTACTTCGCCGCGACCTTCTCGTCGATCGGCCGGTAGAAGTTGCGTGCCGCGATCTCCTGCCCTTCGGGCGAATAGAGATGGTCGAGATAGGCCTCGGCGACCTTTCGCGTGCCGCGTTTGTCGACGATCTTGTCGACGATGGCCACCGGCGGCTCGGCCAGGATGCTCGTCGGCGGATAGACGATGTCGAACTTGTCGGCGCCGAATTCCTTGAGCGCGAGATGGGCCTCGTTCTCCCAGGCGAGCAGGACGTCGCCGATGCCGCGGTCGGCGAAGGTCACGGTCGCGCCGCGCGCGCCCGAGTCGAGCACCGGCACCTGGCGGAAGAGCTTGCCGATGAAGTCGCGCGCCTTGGCGTCGTTGCCGCCCGGCTGGCGCAGCGCGTAGCCGTAGGCGGCGAGATAGCCCCAGCGCGCGCCGCCCGAGGTCTTCGGGTTGGCGGTGACGATCGAGACGCCAGGCTTGACCAGATCACTCCAGTCGCGAATCGCCTTCGGATTGCCCTTCCTCACGAGGAAGATGTAGGTCGACGTGTACGGCGAGCTGTTGTGGCGCAGGCGCTTCTGCCATTGCGGATCGATCACCTTGGCCTTCTCGGCGATCTCGTCGATGTCATAGGCGAGCGCGAGCGTGACGACGTCGGCGTCGAGGCCGTCGATCACCGAGCGCGCCTGCTTGCCGGAGCCGCCGTGCGACTGCTTGACCGAGACGGTGTCCCCGGTCCTGGCCTTCCAGAACGCGGCAAACGCGGCGTCGTACTGGTGGTAGAGCTCGCGCGTCGGGTCGTACGAGACGTTGAGGAGCGTGACCTCGGCGGCACCGGCCGCGAGCGAGGCGAGGAGCGCAGCGGAGATCGCAAGCGTGCGTGCGAAACGGAGTGCATTCACTGGAGGTCGTGCGGCGAGCCGCGAATCGAAAGGGAACGCATCCTAGAAAGCGTTGACCCTGTTCGGCAACGAACCATTCGTCGTGTGCTTATTCGACCGGCTCTTATGATGGCCGAATGAGCCTCTTCGACCTTCGTCGCGCCGCTTGCGCGACTCTCGCCGGCCTCGCGACCCTTGCCGTCGCGCCGACCTATGTTCTCGCCGCGCGACCGGCCAAGTCGGCCGCCGCGAGCGCCACCCTCGCCGTGACGCCGATCGTCTTTCGCGAACGCAGGCTCGCCAACGGACTGCAGGTGATCACGGTCGAGAGCCACACGAGCCCGACGGTGAGCGTGCAGGTCTGGTACCACGTCGGCAGCCGCGACGACCCGGCCGGGCGCTCGGGCTTCGCGCATCTCTTCGAGCACATGATGTTCAAGAGCACCGCGAACCTGCGCGCCGAGCAGTTCGACCGCCTGACCGAAGACGTCGGCGGCGCGAACAACGCGTCGACCGGCGACGACGTCACCGAGTACCACGAGATCGTGCCGTCGAACCACCTCGAGACGCTGCTCTGGGCCGAGGCCGAGCGGATGGCCAACCTCAAGGTCGACGACGGCAACTTCAAGTCGGAGCGCGCCGTCGTCGAAGAGGAATACCGCCAGCGCGTCCTCGCCTCGCCGTACGGTCGCCTCTTCAACGCCTTCTCGTCGGCGTCGTACCTCGAGCATCCGTACAAGCGGTCGACGATCGGCAGCATCGACGACCTGGAAGCAGCCACGCTCTTCGACGTCGTCTCTTTCCACGCACGCTACTACCGCCCCGACAACGCGACCCTCGTCGTCGCCGGCGACTTCGACCAGGCGCAACTCGATGCCTGGATCGACAAGTACTTCGCCGTCGTCGCGAAGCCTTCCACGCCGCTGCCGGTGTTCGACGCAAGGGAGCCGGCCTGGCAGAGCGACCGGACGGCGTCGGTCACCGGGCCGCAGGTGCCCTTGCCCGCGGTCGCCTACACCTGGCTCGCGCCGCCGGTGACGAGCGACGACAGCCCTGCCCTGCAGGTCGCGGCCGCCGTGCTCGCGGCGGGCGAGTCGTCGCGCCTCAATCAGTCGCTCGTCTACCGCCAGCGCATCGCGACCCAGGCCAGCTTCAACGCCGACCTGCGCGTCGGTCCCGGCCTGCTCGTCGCGTACGCGATCGCCGCCGGCGGCAAGTCGCCGGCCGACGTCGGCGCCGCGCTGATCGCCGAAGTCACCCGGCTCGCCACCGTCGCGCCGACACCGGCCGAGCTCGACAAGGTGAAGAACCAGCTCATCACCTCGGCCTTTCAATCGCGCCAGACGCCGCTCGGGCTGGCCTCCGCCGTCGCCGACGCCGCCGTGCTCGGCGGCAACGCCGCGCGCGTCAACACCGACCTCGACGACCTGCAGCGCGTCAGCGCCGCCGACGTGCAGCGCGTGATGCGCCGCTACGTGCTCGATGCACGCAAGGTCGCGATCGACTATCGCCAGGACAAGGCTGCGAAATGAGCGCTCTCCTCGACTCACCGGTGCGTGTCGCGCGCTCCTCGTGCCTGCCTGCGCACCGCGCCGCGATCTCGCTCGCGTCCGGCCTCCTGCTGGCCACGGCCGCATCCGCGCAGCCCTATCTCACGCCGCCACCGCCGGCCGCGCCGCGCCCGCTCGCCATCGCCGCGCCGAGCGAGGCGAAGCTCGCCAACGGCTTGCGCGTCATCGTCGCGCGCCGCGAAGGCATCCCGCTCGTCAGCGCCGAGCTCGTCGCGCTCTCGGGCGCGGAAGTCGATCCGCCGCGCCTCGCCGGCCTCGCGTCGCTGAGCGCGGCGCTGATGACGCAAGGCACCAAGCACCACAGCGCGCCCCAGCTCGCCGCGGCTGCCGAAGCGCTCGGCGGCTCGCTCGACAGCGGCGCGGGCTGGAACCAGGCCAGCGTCTCGATGACGGTGACGACGCCCAAGCTCGACGCCGCGCTCGCCCTCGTCGCCGAGGTCGCGCGTGAGCCGGTGTTCGCGCGCGACGAGATCGAGCGCATGCGCACGCAGACGCTCGACTCGTTGAAGGTCGCCTACGCCAGCCCCGGCACGCTCGCATCGCTGGTCGCCGAGCGGCTCGCCTACGGCGCCGGCGCCTACGGCCATCCGGCGAGCGGCACGCCGGCGTCGCTGCCTCGGATCCAGCGCGCCGATCTCGTCGCCATGCATCGCCAGACCTTCCGGCCCGACAACGCCGTGCTCATCCTCGCCGGCGACATCACGCCCGAGGCGGCCCTGGCAGCGGCGCGCCGCCACTTCGGCAGCTGGACGGTGCCGAGCGGTCCGAAGCCGGTGCCGGTCAAGGCCGAGGCAGCGTCGAGCGGGCCGACGAGCGCCATTGTCGAGATGGCTGGATCGGGCCAGGCCGCGGTCGTGCTCGCTCTGGCCTTGCCGGAGCGCAGCGGCAGCGAGCGCGCGACCGGCGCGGTCCTGAACTCGGTGTTGGGCAGCGATTATTCGTCGCGCCTCAACCAGGAGATCCGGATCAAGCGCGGTCTGAGCTACGGTGCCAGCAGCGCGCTCGAAGCGCGGCGCGAAAGCGCGTTCTTCCGCGTCGCCGTGCAGACCAAGAACGAATCGGCCGCCGAGGTCGTCGGCCTGGTGCAGGCCGAGGTCGATCGCCTCGCAGCCCAGCCGGTCGGCGCCGACGAGCTGGCGGCGCGCAAGACGACGCTCATCGGCGGCTTCAGCCGAAGCGTCGAGACGACGGCCGGCCTCGCGACCGCGATCCGCAGCCTCGTCGTCGCCAACCGGCCGCCGGCGGAGCTGAAGACGCGGATCGAGTCGCTGCAGGCTGTGAGCGACGAGGACATCCGGCGCTACGCCGCGGCCAACTTCGGCGCGGCGAAGCGGCGACTGGCCGTCGCCGGCGAGGCGAAGACATTCGCCGCGGCGCTGAAGCCGCTGTTGCCGGGGGCGGTGACCGTCGGCCAGGACGCGCTCGACCTCGAGCGCAGCGACGGCCTCGGCCGCTGACGCCCGGCCCGGACCGCGCAACGCGAGAGCCGGCGCCGGTTGGCGTGAAGGGGCAAGGCAAACCCTTCGTGCCCGGAATCGCGTTTGCTGGGACAATGGTGCCCCTTGGCGGCTGTGCATGCAGCTTGCATGCGACCTCCGCCGAATCTCTTCAGGTACCTGCACATGGCCACCCGTCGTCCCGTTGCTTCGTCCAAAGTGCCCGCCACCGCCGTTTCTGTTCCGGCGTCGGCCGCCGCCTCCAGTGCGTCTCTCAAGCTGCGCCAGACGCAGGCCGAATACGTCGCCGCCCGGCCTTCCGGGGAACCGGGCGTCAAGCCGATGATGTCGAGTTCGAAGATGTACGTGTGCCGACGCTGCCAGGCCAACTTCAAGACCGGCGACGGCAAGCCCGATTCGCGCCTCCCTGGCCTCGGCAAGTGCAACAAGTGCCTGGCCGCCCAGGCGGCGTCCGCGCTGGCGGCCTAGACCATCCTCAACGCAGCGGGGCGCGCCGGTCGCTGAGACGCCGGCCGGTGTCTGGCTCGGGCCGGCGCCGCTCCGCCAGCACCGGCTTGTCGCTCTCGCGGATATCGCCA
>Ga0123338_10002835_pt1 | contig 15963 bp, 12 predicted proteins | sample grotaG_FD_89793 | JGI IMG/M metagenome (GOLD analysis project Ga0123338, IMG submission 89793) | Glacier valley bacterial and archeal communities from Borup Fiord, Nunavut, Canada, to study Microbial Dark Matter (Phase II) -... | ecosystem: Environmental > Aquatic > Freshwater > Ice > Glacier ...
CTGCTGTAGCTGATGTAGATCGTCGGGTCGGGCGCAGGCCGTCGTTCCGCGAAGATGGCGCGGAACTCGGCGGGATAGTCGGCGCTGAACAGAATGTTGTGGTGGGCCAGTTGCGGCCAGTGGCAAGTGGTGCCCAGCAGCAGCACGAAGCCGGAACAGGACAGATCCGCCGCCGGGGTCACGGGACGGCTACCGGTCGCGGCGCGCCAACGCGGCGCAAACAGCACATCCCGCGCATAGAGCGGATCGGCGTTCACCACCACAGCATCGGCCACAACGGTGCTGCCGTCGGCTAGGCGCAGCCCCGTCGCCCGCCCCCGCCGCCCGGCCCCGGCCACTAGCACCTCCGCCACCGGCGCATTCAGCCGCAGGTCTACACCCAGCTCGCCGCAAAGCGCGACGAGGCTCTCCACCAACCGATACAACCCGCCGGGGATATACCAGCCGCCACCCGCAAACTCGACATAGGGGATCAAGCAGAGGGTGCCCGGCGCGCGGTAGGGCGACGAGCCATTGTAGGTGGCATAGCGGTCGAAGAGTTGCACCAAGCGTGGGTCGCGGAAGTAGCGGCGCACCACGCGGTCCATCGTGGGCAGCGCATCAATCCGCAGCGTATCAAGGCCGTTGCGCGCCAGCAGATCGGTGGGGCGGGGCCGCTCGCCGAACAGGAAGGGCCGGGCCGCACGGTCATACAGCGCGTGGCTGTGGGCCAGGAAGGCGCGGAAGCCGGCTCCCTCGCCCGATGCGAAGCGATCCACCGCCGCTGCCATCGCCGCCGGGTCGGCTTGGCTATCGAAGCGGCTGCCGTCGGGCCAACGGTAGCGGCAGAGCGGGTCCAGCGGCACGAGGCGCAGGTAATCGTGCATAGACCGCCCCACAGCGCGGAACAGTTCGGCGAACACGCCCGGCATGGTGATCAGTGAGGGACCGGTGTCGAAGGTGAAGCCGGCGGCTTGCACTCGGTTCATCTTGCCGCCGGCCTGCGCGTTGCTCTCGCAGACCGTCACCCGGTAGCCCGCCGCCGCCAGCCGCACCGCCGTCGCCAGCCCGCCGACCCCCGCGCCGACTATCGCCACACTTTTCACCGCTGCCATATCGCGCCGTTTCGTTCAACACGGAGACACGGAGACACGGAGGTTTTTATGGGATTACTATAGCTGTTTAGCGAGTAATAGAGAGAGAGAAGTCTGTCATTCTGAACGCAGTGAAGAATCAGCCGCCGTGCGGATCGCTCTGTCGGTAGCGACTCACCCCGTTCTGTGTATGCCTGCGGGCAGCACTGTACCCAGCCCAGCCGATTCTTCACTGCGTTCAGAATGACAGACCCTCTCTTTTAGATCCCGGTTGAATCGTCGCAAATTATACGGTCAAACATCCTCGCAAACCTCGCACAAAACTCCGTGTCTCCGTGTCTCCGTGTTGAACGAACTCCGCTACTGCACGAGTTCGCCGTAGACGACGAGGCGCTTGTCGTAGTTTTTGGCCGCCCGGTTGAACGTGCCGTGGCAGGTGATCAGGTTCAGGTAGCGGCCGCTGGTGGCGGCGAAGATGCGCTGCGTGGGGCAGTTGTTGTAGGGACACTCGGATGTTTCGGTTGCCACGAACAGGCGGTCGCGGCCCGTCGTATCCCGCACCCAGTAGTGGTCGCCCACGCGCAGGTCGCCCAGCCGCCAGAAGACGACCGGCCCGATGCCGTACCAGTCGAGATGCCCGTCCATGGCCGCGCTACCCTGGTCGCCGGGGCGCGTGCCGGGCGCATACCAACCAACATTGTGCGGGTCTTTCGGGACATCGAAGTTGTTGCTCTTATCTACGCCGAGGTTCTCGACGTTGGAGCGCACGCCGATCTTCGGGATGACCAACTGGCGCGGCTGGGCCGGCGTGGTAGTGGGTAGCGGGGTGGGGCCGGTCTTGCCGTCCAGCCAACTGCCGCCGTAACGCCAGTTGTAGTAGTGCTGGCCGATGTTGCCCATCTGCACGCGCCAAGCCGGTTCGGCGCTCGGCTGGTAGGTCAGCACGCGGCGCTCGAACGCCTGGATCAGCACCTCTTGCGATTGCCCGCCCACCAGCACGGTGGCCCAATAGGGGTCGGAGATGGGCAGCCCCATCGTAAACACCCACGGGTCGAACAGCGGGTGCGTACCGGCGGCTCCGGCCTGAAATGTCGGGCCGCTCTGGGTCAGAAAGTTCATGAAGATTTCGGGGACATTATGACCCGTCTTCGGCTCAAAGTAGGTGGCGCGCAGGCCCGGATAGCGGCTTTTGCCCGCATCACTGAAAGTCTTGCCGTCCTTTTGGATCACATCGGTCAGGACTTGGCCGTTGCGATTGGGCTGGCGGTGTTCGCCCTGCGGCGTGTTGCTCACGCCTAAGAATGAAGCATAGGTGGGCGCGTTGCTGTCGTTGCCGTCGCCGGCAATGGGCACGGCAGCGGGGGCGCGCTCCGTATAGGCGGTGTTGCCCTGCTGCTGCCGTCCGGTCATCAACTCGACCGTCAGCAGGCCGCTGGTGACAAACCATTGCACGCTGGGATCGCCCTGCGGGTTGTTGACTTCCATGCGGCCCTTATCCCAGTATTGCACGAGGCGCCGGCCCGATCCATCGGGCGCTTCGGCGTAGGCTTCGCGGCCCGCCGCGCCGGGAGCCGGCCCCCAAATCCATGAGCGCGTGACGCTATGGTTCGCCACGCCCATGTCGGTCCGCATCCACAATTGGTCGAAGGTGGAGTCGGCGAAGTTGAACGTCGGCGCATGAGCCGGCGCAGGCGCGGGTGCGGCAGCGGCGGCCAGCCCCGGCAGCGCGGCTCCGGTCACGGCCAGCGTGACCAGTAGGCCGCGCACAGGGCGCAACGATAAGGAGCGAGTAATGGGCATGAACGTTCCTTTTCTAGCCGGAGCCATCCGGCGGTCGGTAAACAGCGCCAACGTTGCGGGGTTGCCAACGCCACAACCCCGGCGGATCAAGTGCGGGTCGTATCACGCAGCAGGACCTGAAACCCCGCCTGCCCGAAGTGGCGGTCTGCGGTCAGCGCCTGGGTTACACCCGCCTCGCGCATCACTACAAAGGAAACGCAATCCACCAAGCCCCAGGTTTTATCGGCGCGGGCCGTGTACAGGTCGAAGGCCCGTTGGAATAGATCGGGGGTTAGGTGTATCACTTCCACTTCGGGAGACAGGAGTGCGTCTTCGATTGTTCTAACGGCATCCTTCCTGTTATTACGTGAGAGTGCATTACCAACTTCAAGTAGCACAGCATCAGTCGTCAGCATATATTGACCTTTGATATGCGGGCTATTAGCTAGTCGCTTCGCCTGCCAGTAGTGTTGATCATCATGATTAACCAGAGCAAGAATAAAAGAACTGTCAATGAATATGCGATCAGGCATTTTCTTCTTCGCCTAAGTACCGTTCCCAGTTGGTGGAGAAATCAAATGGCGCGTTGATTTTGATCCGCTGTAGTCGGTCCATAAACGTATCACCTTCAGAGGGTTGTTGTGCCTGTATCAACTCTTGGGCAACGGTGTAGAGTTCGACAAGCTGGGCCTCGTTCAGGTGATCGAGTTCGGCTACAATCCGTTCTTTCGTGGTCATAGTGACCGTAGGCTGTAACTCCAAGTCTTCGATCTGATCTTGTTCCTTCTGACCGCGTTCTTGGATCGTCATGGCTGGGTCTCCTTTGCTATCGCCGCTACTACGCTCTCTGTATCCGCTTCTTCCCCTAAATATCGTTCCCAGTGGGTGGAGAAGTCGGGCGGGGCATCAATTGGGGGCATACGGCGTAGCTTCTCCATAATCGTTGCGCCTTCGCGCAGCGGTTGGGTCTGCATGAAGTCTTCGATGAAGTTAAAGGCCACCATCAGTTGTTCTTCGGTCATCAGGTCTAACTCGATCTGAATCATCCTTTTGGTAGACATCTCTTCTAGCGGCATAACTTCGGGTAGCGGTTCGGATTCTGGCGCAGGGACGGTTTGGATGCGTTCTTGGATGGTCATGACTGGGTCTCCTTTGCTATCGCCGTTGCTACGTTCTTTGTATCCGCTTCTTCCCCTAAGTATCGCTCCCATTTAGTCGAGAAGTCCGGGGGTGCGTCGATCTTAATACGGCGCATCTTTTCCATGAACGTCGCGCCTTCGCGTAGCGGTTGGGTCTGCATGAATCCTTCGATAAGGATAAAGACTGCGTCCAGTTGGGGATCAGTCATCAGGTCTAACTCGATCTGAATCATCCTTTTGGTGGTCACTGTCTCTACAAACAGTAGCGCCGGGTTTTCGGCCTGTGCGTCTGCTGTTATGCGGCTTTGGCTGGTCATGGCGTGACTCCTGTTGCCCTCCATTATAACAGGTTTGGCGGGGTTGTCGTCATCTGGGCTCCCGCGTAGCTGTTCAGTCTGGATCGCCGGGGCCGGGCGGCTCAAGCCGCGTCTACCGTTACGAAGCCTGCCTTCGCAGGCTGACCGGGGGCCAGAGTGAACACCTACGCTCCCGCGTGAACGGTGGCGGCGGGGCCGAGGATGCGGTCCAGCACGGCGGTGAGGGTTGGGGTGGCAGCGGGGGCTGCGCCGGGGCTGTGCCAGGCCACGAAGCCGTCGGGGCGGATGAGGGCTGCGCCGGCGGGGCGGATGCCGTAGGCGGTGGGCCATGCGTCGGCAGGATCGGTGAGGTCGGCGGCGGGGCCGATGCGGTAGGCGGTTAGGTCGAGCCCGCGCGCGGCGGCGACGGCCTGCGCAGCGACCTGCCATGCTGCGCCCTCTGCGCCGACCAGCAGCACGAAGCCACCGGTGAACAGGTCGAGGGTTGAGATGCGCTGCCCGTCGCGTTCCAGCCAGACGTGCGGGGCGCGGGTGCCGGGCTGTCCCAGCGCGGCCAAGCCCTCGATGGGCGGGGTGTTGCTGTCGGCGATTACGGCGGCTGAGGCGTAGCGGTAGGCTAATACCGGCACCAGCAGTTGCAGCGGATCGCCACTGCCGGGGGGCGGGCCATCGCCGGACCAATCGGGCGGACCATCGGCTGGCGGACCATCGCCGGACCAATCGGGTGGACCATCGCCGGAGCCGTTGGGTGGACCGGCGGGACCGCCGATAGTGTCGGGGGTGGCGGCGTTCATGTCCCAGGATGCCTGGGCGACGATGGCGGCAGCGACGGGTTGCCGCTCGGCGTTGTAGGTGGCGAGCAGGGCCGGATCGGCTCCGTCGCGCAGCACGGCGGCCAGCTTCCAGGCTACGTTGTGGGCATCTTGCACGCCAGTGTTGAGACCAAAGCCCCCGGCGGGCGGCATGACATGGGCGGCATCACCCGCCAGCGCGACGCGGCCCACGATCATCGTCGGGGCGACGCGGGCGGCGGCCTCCCACGGCAACACGCTCAGGATCTCTACGTCAAGGTCGGGCAGACCGACGGCAGCGCGCACGATCTCTAGGCAGCGGGCGGGGGTGAAGTCGGCGGGGCCGGCTCCGGTCTGCGGGTGATATTCGGCGTTGAACAGCCAACGGTCGCTGTTGTTGACGGCCAGGAACAGCCCCGCTGCCGCCGGGTTTTCGACAAAACAGATGCCGAACTCGCGACCCGCCACCAATGCGCGCAGGTCAGCGCGAAAGTAGATGTTGACATAGTGGCCCATTGTGCCGTGGTCTTCTAGGACTACCCCCAGCGCCGCGCGCACGGGGCTGTTCGCGCCGTCGGCGGCGATGGCGTATTGGGCGCGTATGGTGTGCGCTGCGCCGGTTGCGCGGGTGACCACCGTTGCGGTCACGCCGGTGGCATCTTGGCGCAGGGCGGTCAACGCGGTGTCGAAGCGTAGATCGGCTCCGGCGGCGCGGGCGGCGGCGACCAGGATCGGCTCCAACTCGTCTTGCGCGCACTGACACCAGCCACAAGGGGTGAAGGCCGCCAGGGTGTCGCCCATAGGCAGCAGTTCGTCGTCCGGCACGCGGCGGATTTCAGCGCCGGCCAGCGTATCCACAAAGAGCATATAGCGGCTGGCGACCAGCGCGGCTCCGGCGGCGCGGATCGGCGGTTCCAGGCCCAAGCTGCGATAAATCTCCATCGTCCGCACGTTCAGACCTCGCGCGCGCGGGTGGATCGAGGTGCCGGCGTGGCGCTCAACCAGCAGCGCCGGCACGCTGTAGCGCGCCAACAGCAGGGCAGCGGTCAATCCCGCTGGGCCCGCGCCGACAATCAACACTGGAACGTTCTCTAAAGGGTTCATCCTGCGGTCTCCTTCTCTAAGCGCGCGCGTTCCCGGTCGCGCAAGCGTAGTGCCCAGGCCATTTCGCCTTGCCATTGACTGACCTGATGGCGCATCATCTCCTGGGTATATTCCAGGAAAGCCGCATCCACCGCCAGATGGCCGGCGCGCTCATGTTCAAACAGCAAATCTTCCGCTTCGGCGGTGTAGTAGAGGATATGAGTCTGACAGAAGTGGCTGTAATGGTTGATCAGATGCAGGCGTTCTTGCGCTGTCACCAAATAGAGATAGGCCACTTTGTAGCGGAAAATACGGCTATAATCGCTTTGGTTCGTCGTGGTGTCCATCATCAGTTGGTGGAGGCGGGCCCGGCCCGCGTCGGTGATGGTGAAGGTGCGCGCTTGGCGGTCGTGCGACGGCGGGGTGTCGTCCAACGGTGCCGCTTGGATCAGGCCCGTGCTTTCCAGCTTGGTGAGCAAGGGATAGAGCGTGCCGTTGCTGATTTTGGCGACCGGTCCGATGATGTCGTTGCTGATGCGGGCGATCAGATAGCCATGTAGGGGATGGCGGATGAGCAGCGACAGGATGATTAGCTCGTACATTCGCCTCTCCTTTGTTGCTACTCTGCTGCCGCGCAGGCGCTACGGTAACATTCTTGGTCTACGAAGAACGCGAAGGATCACGAAGAGCGGTGCCATGCGCGATAGCGATCCCGCAATGGGCTGATAAGTCGAACCGTATGTCGGTTAGACCTAATATAGCACGAAAGTGAGATTTGTCAATGGGGGTGGGACCGGATTCTTTGCTCCGCTCCGTAGCTGGACGGTCGCCGGGTGGAACCGCCTCCTACACTCCGCGTGCGCTGCCCCCGTGTGCGCTGTGCGCGGCTATGGTGGCCGCTAACGTACCAAAAGCTGGACGGTCGCCGGGTGGAACCGCCTCCTACACTCCGCGTGCGCTGCTATGTTACGTGCTGCGTTACTCAGCGAAAGGCGCGTCTTAATCTTACCCCTCTATATATATACACATCGAGACGGAGGTTTTGGGACATGGTCGCAAACTGGGCTTATGTTAGGTGTTATTTTTTGTGGCTGATAGTAAAAAGCAGCTGAGATTTCACTACTTATTGAAGTAAGTATGATTTTGTTGGCTGAAAATTGCTCAAATGGCGCAGTGGTATCCTTTAGGGAGTGGTAGCCGGGCGGAAGTGGCAGCGCTATCGTCCGTTCGGTGTATTGCGTATAGGTCTGTAGATTTAGTAGCAATCAATCTAAAGACGGAGTATGCACTCAGCCTTTAGGCGGAATTGTGAACCGTGGGCTGAACCGCGCCCGAAATTGCGCTGCCGGTGGGGTAGGGCAGCGGATAGAAGTAGCCAAAAGGCGGAGCGCAAAATCGGTCTTGGGGCCCTGGTCAGGGGGTGGGTGGGGTCGGTATAATGGAACCTGTGCCCGGCGCGACCGGGTCAAGCGGCGGATAGTCAGGGGAGGATAGCAACGTGCGTGAACGGATACGGAGACGAGTCCAAAGCCATATGCTCTGGGAGTATCCCCAACTGGCGCTGATTGTGGGCGGGGTATTTGTGGTCTTTCTGGGCCTCACGTCGATCTGGCCGGTGTTCACGCTGTATATGCAAGGCGAGGGGATCGGCCTGACCGAGATCAGCCTAGTGACGAGCGCGTATATGGCGGCCAATTTCCTGTTCCAGGTGCCTGCGGGTTGGGCCAGCGACCGGCTGGGGCGCAAACCGCTGCTGGTGGGCGGGCTGTTGGTCCATGTCGTCACCTCGTTGCTCTATCTGGGCGCGCACGGCAGTTGGGGGTTTGGCCTGTTGCGCTTCATAGACGGTATCGCTGCCGCCGCTAATATGCCCGCCGCCCGTGCGTATATCATGGACACCGTGCCGGCTGCCCGGCGTGGGCAGGCATTCGGACTGCTGGGCGCGGCCTTCAATGGTGGCCTGATGTTTGGCCCGGCCATCGGCGGTTTCCTCGGCAGCGCTACCGGTATGGCCGGCCCGTTCTGGTTTGGCGCGATCACCAGTCTGGTGGCTGGGGGCTGGCTGGCGATCAAGATGCAGGGCGGCAAACCAGTGCAGCACGGCACGGACAGCGCCGCAATCCCGGTGGGTGCGCCTGTTGCCATCCGCATCCCCTGGCGGGCTATCGCGCCGCTGTTTGTCAGCACGATTGGCTGGGGCTTCGTCGGCGGCTTTTTCAGCGTGGTATGGAACATCTGGATTCATGACCTGGGCGGCGATCTGAATGTGATCGGGTTCAGCTATACGCTGTTCGCCTTGCCGATGGTGTTGCTGGGACCGTGGGGCGGTCGCCTAGCCGACCGCTACAGCCGCCCGTTGCTGATCCTGATCCCATCGTTGGTGGCGGCGGCGATCTATTTCGCCTATGGGTTTATCACCAGTATCCCGATCATCCTGGCGCTGGGGGTGGTGGAAGGGGCAATGATCGCCATTCTCGATCCGGCCTCGGCCAGCTATATGGCTGATGTGCTGCCGCCGGCGCTGCGCGGGCGCTTGCAAGGGGTGATCAGCACGACCAACACGGGCATGGGTTTTGTCGGCACGCTGATCTGTGGGCCGCTCTATACGATTGGGCCGATCTATCTGTTCACGCTGCTGGCTGGGCTGCACGCGGTAAGCGCGGGCATCGCCAGCAGCCTGATGTGGCCGCAGGAACGCCGCTTGCGGGCCCAGCAAGCGGCCGCCGTTGCTGCCAAAGGCGAGGGGACCATCCCGGCGCTCAAGGCTGAGGCGGCGTGACGAAGGGCACCGCACAGGCGCGCAAGCCGCGCGGAGTCTGAGCAATTACGGCAGGAGTGGGAACAGAATACGGGCTATGCGAACGGGTGGGTGATTGCTCACCCGTTTGTGTATTTCTGCGTTGGTTGCGGCGCAGTCTGTGGTGAAATTTCATAGATATGGAGAACAATAGAGAAAACTGTTGACTCATGAGAGGAATGGTGCTAAAGTAGATAGAAATACACCACAGTATGTGCCACATTCAGTGAAATTTCACCCAACGATGATGATAAGGTGAAATAAGTCTGTAAGCAGCCGCTAGAAAGGAGGGGTCCGTCTTATGACCCACCGTACTAGGCGCACGGTGCGTATCCGTGACGTGGCCGACCAAGCGTTGGTGTCTATCGGCACCGCATCGCGGGTGATGAATCATCATCCCAGCGTGGAGGTGGCGCTGCGGTTGCGGGTGCTGGAAGCCGCCAAAGAGTTGGGCTATGTCCATCGCCCGCGCCAAGCCGACCCTGGCCCTGCTGGGGAGCCTGCGGCTCCGGCGGCCCGCAAGCTGAACCATATCGCCTTCTGCTGCCGCGCCGGCGTGTCGCCCCAAGTCGCGCCGGAGTTCAACCCCTACTTTTCGCTGGTCTTGCAAGGCGCGGAGGCTGAGTGCCGCCGCCAGGAACTACAGCTCACCTATCGCATCATCGAAGACGATCCACACGAACTGCAAGGGGCGGGCGATCTGCTGGGGCGGGCGCGGGCCGAGGCGTTGGTGCTGCTCAACTTCACCAACCACGCGCTAGTGGGCGGCTTGCTGGCTATCGGCCTGCCCACCGTGCTGGTGGATCACAGTTTCGCCGATCTCTCACTCGATACGGTGATGAACGACAGCTATGGCGGCGCGTTCACGGCGGTGCGTTACCTGATCGGGCAAGGGCACCGCCAGATTGCGTGGGTGGACGGCTTACCGCACGCGACGATTGAGCGGCGCTACGACGGCTATGGGCGGGCGCTGGCGCAGGCCGACATCGTGGCCGACCCTGCGTGGCTGCTGCCGGGCAACCTGCGACTCGAGGGGGGGCAGCGGGCCGGCGACGAGTTTGTGCGGCGGGGGCTGAATTGCAGCGCCGTGTTCTGCGCGAACGATGAGACGGCGTTTGGGTTCATGCAAAGCCTGAGCGATCACGGCTTGCGCGTGCCGCAGGATGTGTCGGTGGTGGGCTTCGATGATATTGCCGCCAGCCGGTTGGTGTCGCCGGCGCTGACCACGATCCGGGCGAACGCGCCGGCGCTGGGGCGCATGGCGGTGCGGCGGCTGATTGACCGGGTGGCCGACCCCAGCCAGCCCATTACCCAGACCCTGGTCCATACCGACTTGGTGGAACGCCGCTCTGTTCGGCGGCGCACGCTATAAACGGCCTCCAGCGCGGGGGGCACGACCTTTGGCTGCTATACATTGCAGTAGATTAGCACAAGGAGGGACACCATGAACAGGATGACACACCAGACCCGAACTGGGCAGCCGTTGCCGCGCTCCGTCCGCCGGGGGGCGGCAACGGCCCTATTGGTGGCGCTGGCCTGCGCGGGCGGTCTCGCCGGCACGCGCCCGGCCACGGCGGCTCCGGTGGGCGTGGGGCTGGGCAGCTACAACACGACGCTGCCGGCGGGCCAGTCGGGGCCACCGGCCACGATCTATAAGACGGCCAACGTGAGCGGTCCGATGCCGACCAATGATTGGTGGTCCTCGCTGGCTTTTAAGACCTACCCGACGCACGCTTCGGAGAATATGTTTGCCGATCCGCTAGCGCTGCTGGCGAAAGGCAGTGGCCTGGGCATCAGCTATCCAACCAACGTGACGATTACCCCTGATGGGCGGCAATACGAGTATCAGTACGCGGAAGACCTGACGCTGGGCACCGCCGGCCTCAACACCGCCCCGACCAACGTGAAGGTAGACGGCTTTTCGGAGTGGACGGTGACCGCTGACTGGGCGGGTGGTGCGCTCAAAGCGACGTTTGGGCACGGCCTGCCGTTCGTCTATGCGACCAAAGGGGCCGCTGATGCGCTGATCGTATTCAGCGCGCCGCCGACGATTCGCTCCAACAGCAACGGCGTGGTGCAGGCGGCGGTGAACGGGCATGAGTACGGCATCTATGGCCCCAGCGGCGCGGCTTGGACTGTCAGCGGCAACACGCTGCAATCGTCGCTGGCGGGCAAAAACTACTTCTCGGTGGCGGTGTTGCCCGACAGCAGCGCCGTCACGTTCAACGACTACAAGGCGCACGCCTATGCTTTCGTGACCAATACGGCGGTGAGTTGGAACTATGACACCGCTGGGGCCACCATGGTGGCGACCTACAGCGCGACCACGACGGTCAAAGAGGGCATGGAAACCCGCCCGCTGCTGGCGCTGTACCGGCACCAGTGGCTCAACGGCGCGGCGACCAACACGGCTTATAGCTATAGCTCGCCGCACGGCCAGATGAAAGTGCTGCGCGGCACCAGCTTCAGCACCAACATGAAGTTCCAAGGCGTGCTACCAGCCATGCCTGATAAAGGCACCTACAACCGCACGACGCTCTATAACTATGTCAACGACATTTACAGCGGTAGCCACCTGATCCCTGGCCCGAACGGCGAGACGGACACCTACTGGACCGGCAAGAGCCTGGGCCGTCTGGCGATGCTGGTGCCGATTGCCGACCAAGTGGGCCACACGGCGGCGCGCGATGCGTTCCTGGCCGACCTGAAAGCGAAATTGCAAGATTGGTTCAGCGCGCCGGACGGCAAAACGAGCAATATGTTCTATTACGATAGCAATTGGGGCACGTTGATCGGCTACCCATCGAACTATGGCGCGAACAACAGCCTCAACGATCACCATTTTCATTACGGCTATTACGTCATGGCGGCGGCTATCGTCTCGATGTACGACCCGACCTGGGCGGCACCCAACAACTGGGGCGGTATGGTCGAAATGTTGATCAAAGACCCGGCCAATTGGAGTACGGCCAATGACCCGCGCTTCCCCCGGTTGCGGAACTTCGACCCCTATGCGGGCCATGCCTGGGCTTCGGGCGACGCGGCGTTTGCGGCGGGCAATAATGAAGAGTCGTCCTCGGAGTCGCTGAACTTTTCCACCGCTTGTATCCTGTGGGGCACCAGCACCGGCAACATGGCGGTGCGCGACATGGGCATCTATCTTTACACGACCGAAGTGGCTGCCGTGGAGCAGTATTGGTTCGACATCAACAACGCCGTCCACCCCAACACGAACTATACGCACAATGTGGCTGGCATGGTGTGGGGCGATGGTGCCAGCTATTCGACTTGGTTCTCTGCCGAGCCGGAGATGATCCAGGGCATCAACTACCTGCCGATCACCGGCGGTTCGCTCTACCTGGGGCGTAATCCGAGCTTTGTCACCTCGACTTATAATGAGCTAGTGGCGAATAACGGCGGGCCGGAAAACGATTGGAAAGATGTGATCTGGTCCTTTCAGGCACTCGCTGACCCCGCTGCCGCGATCAGCAAATTCGGCAGCGGCGCGTATACGCCGGAAGACGGCGAAACTAAGGCGCACACCTACCATTGGCTGCACAACCTGAATGCGCTGGGCCGAGTGGACCTGACGGTGACAGCCAACGTGCCGACCTATGCCGTGTTCAACAAAGGCGGGGTCAAGACCTATGTGGCCTATAATGCGAGCAGCAGCGCCCTCACCGTCAACTTCTCGGACGGTGCGACGCTGGCCGTGCCGGCACGCGCTGAGGCCGCAGGACCGGGCACGGGTGGCCCGGCTCCCACGGCCACCTCGACTGTCCCCCCGGCAGCGACCTTTACGCCGACACGCACACCGACACGCACCCTCACGGCCACCCCGACCTCGCCGCCGGGGGCAACCGCGACCCCGACGCGCACGCCCACTAACACCCCGACGCATACGCCCAGCGCCACAAACACGCCGACGGCGACCGCCGGCAGCAGTCGCAACGCCTACAGCCAGATCGAGGCGGAAAGCTACAGCAGCCAGTCGGGCACGCAACTGGAAGCCTGTAGCGATGTGGGCGGCGGCCAGGACGTGGGCTGGATCGCCAACGGCGATTACTTGGTCTACAACAATATCAACTTCGGGGCGAACGGCCCGATCAACGTGACCGCGCGCGTCGCATCGGGTGTGGCGGGCGGCGTGAGCGGCTTGGTGGAGTTCTGGGTAGATGGGCTGAACGGCACCAAGCTGGGCGATTTCGCGCTCGCTAACACCGGCGGCTGGCAAACGTGGCAGAGCGTCCCAGCCAACACGCTCGGCATCACCGGCACGCACACACTCTATATCAAGTTCACCAGCGGCCAACCCGCCGACTATGTGAACGTCAACTGGGTGCAGTTCCTGTCGCGCTAAGTCGCCGGGGCCGGGTGGCGCAAGCCGCAGCTACCGCGCTGCCGCCGGCCTGCGCCGGCTGTCGGGGGGCGGACGGCACACTTACCACGCTGCTAGGGCTTGACCGGGCCGGGCAAAGACGGTACAATAGGGCCGTTGGGGAGGTGGCAGAGCGGTTTAATGCGACTGTCTTGAAAACAGTTGGGTGCAAGCCCCCAGGGTTCGAATCCCTGCTTCCCCGCCCGGCACCGGCCTGTTGTTCACCACTAAGACACGAAGGTTTTGAGCAGCGATGTCAATGTAGCCCGTGATTGCAGTCAGCACTTAGCGCCCGCTAGGTGCTGACTGTTTTATGCGGGAGGAGGAGACGGGGGATGATCCGGCAGGGGGGACAGCGTAGCCACCGGGCGCGGGGCGGCGGGGTGATCGGTGGCATGGTGCTGGGGCTGACCCTGGCGGCGCTGGTGGGTTGCGATCTCGGCACGCCGGTCACGCCGGCGGCCACGCCGCTGCCGGGCGCGTTGGCGACGGGTCAAGGGGTGTTTGCGCGCTATTGCACGGCCTGTCATCCTGGTGGCGGGCGCGGCTCCGGTCCCTCGTTGATCACCAGTTCTGACTCCGATGCGAAGCGGCGGGCGATTGTGCGCCAGGGCCATCGCCCGATGCCCGCGTTTGGCCCCGATCTCCTCTCGGATGCCGATCTGGATGCGCTGCTGGCGTATATTCGCACGCTGAAGTAGCGGGTCGGCAGTCGGCAGTCGGCGGTATTGCGTATCGCGTATTGTGTAGTTGAGAACGTAGAACTCAGAACTCCGTCTACCGACCACGGATCACGGACCACGGATCACGGACCACGGATCACGGGCCACGGGCCACGGGCAGAGTCAGCAGGGCGTGGGGGACGATTAGCACGTCGAGCGGCGGGGCATCCGGCGGGCGGGCAGGCAGTGCGGCGGCGGCTTGGGTGAGGGCGGCGGCGAGGGTGGGGGCGGTGTCGAGGCGGGCCTGACGGATGACGGCGGGATCGGTGGCCCCGACGATGATGATGGGATTGTCGGCCAACACGCGGGCCAGGATGAAGGCACGTTGTTGACCGGGCGGGTAGCCGTATTGCCGCGCATCGTCCAGGATGGCCTGGATCGACGGCGCATCACGCATAGCGGCGAAAAAGTTGCGTTCGCCGGTGCCCTGGCCGGTGCCTTCTTCGCAGCGCGCCGGGATGATGAACGCGCCGCCGGGCCGCACGACAGGATAAGGTGCGAAGTAGAGGTAGGACGCAGCGCGCGACGCTTGGTAGAGGTTGCTGTCTTTGGGCCAGCCCACACCGCCAATCGCCAGATCGTAGGCGTGGGGCACGGGCACGGTGTAGAGGCGGGCGGCCTGCGCGGCCAACGAGTCGAAGGTCGGCTCCGGCGCGCCGGCTTCCACCGCCACCACCTGTCCGTCGCCGTCGCAAAGCACGTTGAGGACGAAGGCCAGCCCAGCGCGGCGGGCGATCTCAGTGATGGCTTCGTGGAATGGGTTGCCGACCACATTGCCGAGGCGTGTGCCGGGGTGGTCGAGGAAGCGTGGGCCGTGCGTCGCGCCGATGGTCGCCGCGCCCGCCACGCCGATGGCGACCGTCTTGCGCCCGCCCGAATAGCCGGCATATTGGTGCGGCTCCACGATGCCGGTTGCCAGCAGCACATCGGCTTCGACGGCGGTGCGGTTCAGCACTATCGGCACCGGCAATGCGCCGCTCGTCATGCCGAGGTCTACTAATTGGGCCGGATCTTCGGCGGCATGATCGATCACGCGCACGCGGCCCAGCACGGCCGGTCCCAGTTTCTCCTCAAGCTCGGCGGGCGTGCCTGCACGGTGCATCCCCAACGCGATCAGCACGGTGATGTCCCGTTCGGCCACGCCGCCGGCCACCAGTTCATCCAGCAACGGCGGCACCAGCAAGCGGTCGGGGCAGGCGCGCGTGCTGTCGGTGACGACCAGCGTGACCCGCGCGCCGGGCCGCACGCCGGGTAGGTCGCGCAGGCGGGGACCGTAGGGCGTGGCGAGGGCGGCCTGCACGGCGGCGGGCACGGCGGTCACTGGCGGCACGGGTCGCGGCTCGACCACAGTGCCGCGCATTCCCGGCGGCAGGGTGAACTGTAGCTCGCCCCGCCCGTAGGGCACGGTGAATTGTGGATTGCGGATTGTGGATTGCGGATCAGTGGCGGTCATGGTGTCCTTTGTCTAGGGTTCCTCTGTGGCGCAAGCACGCTTGCACAGCTCTGCGCTCTAGCCAGGGATAGCCATCCAAGAGCGTTTCGGTGGTGTCGCCCGCCGTAGCGCGACGGGTAATACGCCCCGCAGGGATGCGTCGAGCAGTTCGACGGTGTGCAGGGCGGGTAGGGGGTGGCCGGCGCGGCGCAGGCCGTTCTGGATCTGCAACAGGCAGCCGGGATTGCCGGTGACGAGGGCTTGCGCGCCGGTCTGGATCACGTTTCGCACCTTGCGGTCGCCCAGTTCCATGGCCGGGCCGGGTTCGACCAGGTTGTAGATGCCCGCCGAGCCACAGCAGATGGCGGATTCGGCGATTTCGACCACGCGCAGATCGGGGATCGTCGCCAGCACTTGGCGCGGCGCGGCGCGGATGCCTTGCGCGTGTTGCA
>Ga0123338_10002837_pt1 | contig 15954 bp, 14 predicted proteins | sample grotaG_FD_89793 | JGI IMG/M metagenome (GOLD analysis project Ga0123338, IMG submission 89793) | Glacier valley bacterial and archeal communities from Borup Fiord, Nunavut, Canada, to study Microbial Dark Matter (Phase II) -... | ecosystem: Environmental > Aquatic > Freshwater > Ice > Glacier ...
GCCTATATTATATCATTCGCGAAATTTAATTGAACACTTTAGCGGGCGCTTCGGTCTTAGCTTGCAGGGATGTTTCATACGAGCATTTTTGGCCGTTGGGAATCGGCCGCCGGACGCGCGGAAACGAAGGATGAGCGGTTCACCGCTTTCGTGGACCGCAATGCGCGGTTCGTGTATCGCGTGGCCTATGCAGTGTTGCGCAATGCGGCCGATGCGGAAGATGGGGAAGATGCGGCGCAAGAGACATTCCTGAAACTTTACCGTTTGCAAGCTTGGCAAGCCGCCCAGAATGGAAGGGCATTCCTGGCGTGGACGGCTTGGCGGGTGGCGATTGGCCGAAAGCGGGCGAAGGAAGATCCGCTTGATGGGAAGGAGGTGCCATGGCGGGGACGCAATCCCGAAGAGGCGGCGATTGCAGACGATCAGGCGGAGTGGGTGCGTCGGTTAATGGATGCGCTGCCCGCGGAGTTGCGTGTTCCGCTGGCGCTATCGAGCGTGGATGATTTGACGAGTGCGGAAATTGGTATGGCGATGGAGCTTGCAGAGGGAACGGTACGCAATCGAATCTGGCGGGCGCGGCAGATTTTGAAAGCGAAGATTGAGGAGCGGTATGGATCACGATGAATTGTTGGAACAGGCGTTAGCGGGGTACTCGGCGGTTGAGCCTCCGGCTGGATTCCGCGAGCGCGTGTTGCGGCGGGTCAACCGGAGGCGGCGTGCAGTGACATGGCTCGCGGTGCCTATTGCGGCTTGCGTCGTTTTATGGGTGACTATGCCGGCGAGGGTACACCGAAAAATACTGGTTCGTACGGCGCAAGCAAATCGCACAGAACCAGTGGCGCGAATGACTGCCGCACGCAAGGTTCGCGTGAGTAGGCGTCGAGTTGGCGAGGTCAGGAAGCAAGTGCTCAGCGGTCAGGAACGCGCCCTTGTGGACTGGGTGAGCCGTTCGCCGGAGACTGCCGCGGCGGAGTTGATGGCCATGAAAGAACAGATGGCTTGGCTGATTCAGGTCAACGCACTTGAGATTCAGGCTATTCAAATTCAGGCAATTCAGCTAGAGGAGCGGAAGAGATGAAGATGGCATCGGTGGTTGGGTTGATGATCGCGGCGGGCCTGTCGGCTTCCGGCGCAATGCAGGAGAGCCCGAAGTTTTTTCAACTTGGATTTTGTGGTGAAGGAAGTGGATGCTGGCAAAACCATCAGCTCTCATCCGTATTCTGTCCGCGCGGGTGTCGACGCGGCAAATGGGGCGTCCATTCGAACGGGAAGTAAGATGTCTTTGGCAACCGGAACTGCCAGCGGCGGGGTTATGCAATACACCTATTTCGATACAGGGATCAATTTCGATGTGCATCGCCTGGATGTGCATCGCCTGGATGTGCATCGCCTGAAGGAAGGCGACAGTGAAGTATCTAAGGAACTGGTAGTTGCGGTAAGCAGCGTTGTGGAAGAACCTACCGAGAAGACGCGGCAGCCAGTCATCCGACAAAACCAGTGGACGTCCATGGTGACGGTGAAGGTGGGAAAGCCGACCATGGTTTTCTCCTCCGACGATGTTTTCGAGCAAGCGGCAGATGTCGGTAGAACTGACCGCGACGCCGATCCGTTAAACCGTGACGGCCACCGGCACAGGCGATTCTTCACCGCTCTGCTGCCGCCACATGGCATAGTACAAACCTTTGCGCGCGACCAGTTCCGCGTGGCGGCCCGATTCCACAATGCGACCTCGTTCCAGCACGTAGATGGCGTCGGCATGAAGGATGGTGGAGAGCCGGTGGGCGATCAGAATCGTCAGCGCTTCACGAGTCTGCGCGACGGTGCGAATGGTGTGGCTGACCTCTTCTTCGGTGAGCGAATCGAGCGAAGAAGTAGCCTCATCGAAGACCAATAGCTGAGGCTTGCGAAGCAAGGCCCGGGCGATGGACAGCCGCTGCTTTTCGCCGCCCGAAACTTTCACGCCTCCTTCGCCGATTAACGTATCGAGGCCGCGGTCCGCGCGTTGCAGCAAGCCCTGGGCGGCGGCCTGGTGCATTACATCCAGGCACTCTTCATCGCTCGCATCGGGCTGTACGAAGAGCAGATTTTCACGAATGGAACCGGAGAAAAGCTGCGTATCCTGCGTAACGAAGCCAATTCGTTCGCGCAAGGTATCCACTGCAATCTGATCCTCTGCTACGCCGTTATAAAAGATGTGACCGCTCTGCGGGCGATAGAGACCCACCAGCAGTTTCACCAGCGTGGTCTTGCCGGCGCCGGAAGGCCCGACGAAGGCAATCGTTTCACCGCGTCGAACTTGAAAGCTGATACCGCGCAGGGCGGGCGATGAAGCGGATTGGTGCTGGAAGGAGACACTATCGAAGCGCAGCGATTCCAGCGCTCCCAAAGAAACCGGAGCTTGCGGACGCGGTTCGGGCGGCATGTTCAGGATCGCCTGGAAGTTTTCGAGCGACACTTCGGTTTCGCGATACGTGTTGATCACAGTGCCCAGTTCCTGCAGCGGCCCGAAGATGAAAAAGGAATAGATGAAGAGCGAGAAGAACTGGCCCACGGTGATGCGCTGCGTGAAGATGAGGTACAGCATCAGGAACAGAATCGAGGTGCGGAGCAGGTTCACGCAGGTTCCCTGGATGAAGCTCAGGCTCCGCAGATAGCGGACCTTCTTCAGTTCCAATTTCAGAATCTTAGCAGTGGTGGCGTTTAAGCGGTCGATCTCCTGCCGTGCCAGGCCAAGCGCTTTCACCAACTCAATGTTGCGCAGCGATTCCGTGGTGGCGCCGGCCAGCGCGGTCGTCTCCCGGACAATCACCTTCTGCACTTCCTTGATCTTGCGGCTGAGCACCGAGCTAAGGCCGCCCAAGAGAGGCACCGTGAGCAGGTACGCAGGGACGATGGACCAGTGCACGCGCCACGCATAAAAGATCACGAAGATTAGACCGATTAGCGTGGTGAACACCAGGTTCACGGAGGACGAAATGAATCTCTCCACATCGGTCCGGACCTTCTGCAAACGGCCCAGCGTTTCACCGGAGCGCTGGTCTTCAAACAAGGTGTAGGGAAGATCGAGCGAGTGGCGGATGCCATCGGCATACATATTAGCGCCCACCTGCTGCGTGATCAGATTGACGAAGTAATCCTGGAAGTTTTTCGCGACGCGAGAGATGAAGGCGACCCCGACGGCGGCTGCAAGCAGCAGACTAACGCCCCGCAAAAATTGCGCGCTGGAATATTCCTTATAGCGAGTGGCGTAAGAATCGATGATGTGGCGGAAGATGAGCGGATCGAGCAGCGAGAAGATTTGGTTGATGGCGGCCAGCACCAGAGCGCCCGCGGCAAGCTTCCAATATGGCTTCAGGTAGCGGACGAGAATCTGCATTCGCTTTATTTTGAACTATCGAAGCGAGATCGCGATGGATTTTTGGAATTCCCGAGCTTTGCCGAAAATGGCGGCGGCGTTGAGGGTGAGCGGGGTACGCGCGCGCACCAGTAGTTTGCCCGCAACCATGACGTCGGTGACGTCGCTGGCTTTGAGCGCATAGACCAGTTGCGATTCCACGTTATAGAGCGGGATGGCGTTGACCCGATCGAGCCGGACGGCAATCAGGTCGGCTTCTTTGCCGGCTTCGAGTGAACCGATTTTCGCTTCGAGGCCCAGTACGCGCGCGCCGCCAATGGTCGCCATGTCGATGGCCGTCCGCGCGGGCAACGCTTCGGGATCCATAGTGACCAGCTTTTGCAGCTTGGCGGCAAGGTCCATTTCTTCGAACAGGTTGAAATCGTTATTGCTGCCGGCGGGTCCATCGGGACCTAGGCCAACATTGATACCCGCTTGCAGAAGCTTGACGATAGGCGCGGCGCCGCTGGCGAGCTTCATGTTGCTTGAAGGACAGTGAGCCACGCCTACATTGCGCGCCTTGAGGATTCGGATGTCGTCATCCGAAACCCATATGCTATGAGCGGCGATGGTACGGCCGGTGAGCACGCCGAGCGAATCGAGGTAAGCGACCGGGGACAAGCCGTGCTGTGCGATGCAATCGTCCACTTCCTTTTTAGTTTCCGCCAGATGGATCACTAGAGGCGCGTGAAAGCGATCTGCGAGTGCGCGCGCGCTTTGTAAAGTTTCCGCGGAGTTCGTATAGATGGCGTGAGGCGCGACGGCCGGCACAATCAGACGGTCTGCGCCGAAGGTGTCGAGGAAGCGGGCCGTGCGCGCCAGAGCCTCAGCGGGCGTTTTCGCGTCGGCAACGGGGAAGCCGATTACGGTCTCACCCAGCACGCCGCGCATGCCGGCTGCCCGCGCGACTTCGGCCACCACTTCTTCGAAATAATACATGTCGGTAAAGGTAGTGGTGCCGGAGAGCAGCATTTCGAGGCAAGCCAGGCGCGTGCCCCAGCGGACGAACTCGGGCGTGACATTCTTGGCCTCAGCGGGGAAGATGTAGTGCTCCAGCCAGTCTTGAAGGCGGCGATCATCGGCAATGCCGCGCAGCAGAGACATCGCCGCATGGGTATGGGTATTGATCAGCCCGGGTGCGATGAGAGATTCGGGCCGGTCGAGACGGCTTTTTGCAAGGTAGCGGCGGTTGATCTCGAGGGCGGTGCCCACGGCCTGGATTTTGCCGCCCGTGATGGCGAGCGCGCCGTGTTCGATGATGCGATGTTGCGGGTCGACCGTAACCAGATAGCGTGCGGTGACAATCCAATCGGCAGGCTCTGCCGCTTGGCAGCAGAACGCGGCAGCAAAGAGAAAACTACAGATACGTCGCATCGAAGGCGCGGGGGAAGATGGCCGACAAGCGCAGCGTTTCCGTCGGGCCGGTCAGGTTGGCGAGAATGATTTCCATGTCGCCCGCGAACTCCCACAAGATTTGGCGGCAGGCACCGCACGGCGGCGTAAGTTGCTTATTATTCGCCACTACAGCGATGCGGCGGAATTTGCGTGCCCCTTCGGAAAGAGCCTTGAACATGGCGATGCGTTCGGCGCAAACCGTCAGGCCGTAGGTGGCGTTTTCGATATTGCAGCCGGTGTGAATGCGCCCTTCCGAATCTTCCAAAGCGGCGCCGACCAGAAAGTGGGAGTACGGGGCATGAGCATTGTTGCGCGCAGCGATGGCGGCGTGCACGAGTTCAGTTTCGGTCATTGGTAGGAGCGATGTCCTTTGCCGTGCAGAGGGAGCGTAGCAGCTCCACCAGCAGGCCGCGTGTGCGATTGCCCGTTTCCAGAACTTCGTTGTGATCGAGTTTTTTGCCGGAGAGTCCACTAGCAAGATTGGTGACGCAACTGATTCCCAGAACTTCGAGGCCCATGTGATTGGCCGCGATCGCTTCCGGCACGGTGGACATGCCGACAAGGTCCGCGCCGATGGTGCGCAGGTAACGAATTTCAGCAGGCGTTTCATAGCTGGGGCCTGGCAATGCAGTATAGACACCTTCATGAATGTGTAGCCCCATACCTTGCGCCACGCGTTGTGCCAGCGCGCGCAGGCGGTGCGAATACGCCTCTGTCATATCGGGAAAGCGCGGGCCCAAGGTCTCATCGTTCGCGCCTGTGAGCGGGTTCTGCCCTTGCAGATTAATGTGATCGCCGATGAGCACCAGCGACCCTTGTTGCAGGTGCGCGCCGATGCCGCCCGCGGCGTTGGTGACTATCAGCGTGCGTACGCCAAACAGCCCCAGCGCGCGTGTGCCGAAAGCTGCCTCCGCCGCGGTATAGCCTTCATAAAGATGGACCCGACCCGCCATGACAGCGACCGCCGTGCCACCCAGTTCGCCGATGATCAACTTGCCCGCATGACCGATAGCCGTGGCTTTCGGGAAGCCGGGAATTTCGGAGTAAGGGATCTCAACCGGACTGGATAATTCTGACGCGAAGGCACCCAGGCCGCTACCGAGAATGACAGCAACGCGCGGCCGTAAGTAGGTGCGTTCCAGCAAAAATGCGCGCGCCTGATGGATCACAAAAGTATCCCCGCGATGCATGCCGACATGAAATTCGCCATCGATCCGGCTGCCACCGCGCGCAGGCCCAAGCGTGCCAAATCCGGCTTGCGAGCCGGCGCCAACGCACCGATGCCGCCAATCTGAATGGCGATAGAACTCAGGTTCGCAAAACCGCACAAAGCGAATGTCGAGATAACGACCGAGCGCGGGTCCATCGTGCCGCTTAGGCCGGCCAGATCTAAAAACGCCACGAACTCATTAAGCACCAGACGCGTGCCTAACAGGTTGCCGACAGACGCGCAATCGTGCCAGGAGACGCCCATCAGCCAGGCCAGCGGCGCCAAAACGAACCCAAATATCTGCTGCAGCGAAGCGGGTAGCCAACCCATGGCGGGCAGCGTATGGACCCAACCCAGGATGCCGTTCACCATGGCGATCAGCGCGAGGAAAGCGATCAGCATCGCGCCGATGTTTAGCGCCAGATGCAGGCCATCGCCCGCACCCTGAGCCGCCGCATCGATGACGTTGACAGCAGTTTTTTCAGTCTTGACATCCACGCGCCCGGCGGTGACGGGAGTGCCGGTTTCGGGAATGAAGATCTTCGCGAGCATGATGGTCGCTGGCGCTGTCATGATCACGGCAGTCAACAAATGCGTGATGCTGACATGGGCAATCGCCACATAGGCCACCATCACGGCCCCGGACACATGGGCCATGCCGCTCACCATGATGGTGAACAACTCCGATTCCGTCAGGCTCGCGATAAAGGGCCGAATCGTCAAGGGCGCTTCCGTCTGGCCCATGAAGATACTGGCGGCAACATTCAAGGATTCCGCGCCGCTTGCGCCGAACACTTTTTGCATGCCGATCGCCATGGCCTTGACCAGGATTTGCATCACGCCCAAGTAATAAAGAATCGAGAAAAACGAGGCGATGAAAATGACGATGGGCAACACCTGGAACGCGAAAAATACGCCTGACCCCGCCTTGATGCCTTGCAGAAATTCAGGAAATGGGCCGGTACCTTTTCCGAGCGGGCCGAAGACGAACTCGCTCCCGGCTACTGAATAACCCAGCATGGCGTTCACGCCTTCGCCGATTTTCTGAAATACCGCGCCGAAGCCGGTCTTCAGCACAATCACGGCAAAGAGCAGTTGCAGCCCCAGGCCCCAGTAGAGCACTCGTGGCTTGATGGCGCGGCGGTTCGTCGAGAACAGAAATGCAACCAGCAGAATGACGACGATGCCGAGAACGCCGGTAAAACGGCCCATCCCGCTAACCGACGACTTCGAGGATTAACTCGCGTTCGTCCGGTTTGGCCGCGGAAATACGGAAGGCATCTTCCACCATTCCCGCCGCTTCTTCAAGCGTCGCTTCATCGGTGTAATACAGGCGGCACAGCACCGCGCCCGAATCCACCTTCTCGCCCGACTTCACTTCCAGAATCACACCCACGGCCGGATCGATCGCATCGTCTTTGGTGTTGCGTCCCGCGCCCATCATAGTGGAGGCGCGACCGATATCTTCGGCGTTGATGGCGCTCACATAGCCCGCGCGCGAGGTGGTAATTTCGCGCATGCCTGTCGCGTTCGGCAGCAATTCGAATTTCTCCAGCGCCTGCGGATTGCCGCCCTGTGCTTCCACCACTTCGCGAAATTTCTGGTAGGCGGAACCATCGGAAAGCTTCTGTTCGGCCAACTGGCGCGCTTCGTCGAGAGTCTTAGTGATCTTGCCCAGAAAAATCATGCGCGCCGCCAGTTCCAGCGAGAGCCGGCGCAAATCTTCGGGGCCTTCATTATGCAGGGTTTGCGACACCTCCATCACTTCCAAAGCATTGCCGACGGCATAGCCAAGCGGCTGATTCATATCGGTGATGAGCGCCTGAACCTTCTTATCCATGCGGCGGCCAATGCCCACCATCATCTGCGCCAGACGGCGCGCTTCCACCTGTTTCTTGATGAACGCGCCGGAACCGACTTTCACATCCAGCACCAGCGCATCGATGCCTTCGGCCAGCTTCTTCGACATGATGGAGGAAGCAATCAGCGCGATGGATTCCACGGTGCCGGTCACATCGCGCAGCGCGTACATTTTCTTATCGGCGGGCGCGATTTCGTCGGTCTGGCCCATGAACGAAAGGCCGTGCTGGGCCAGGGTGTCATGGAACTGCTCAACGGTCAGATCCGTGCGAAAGCCGGGAATGGATTCCAGCTTGTCCAGCGTTCCACCGGTATGCCCTAAGGCGCGCCCGGAAATCATGGGGACAATGACGCCGGCAGCGGCCGCAATAGGAGCCGAAATCAGGCTGGTTTTATCGCCCACTCCGCCCGTGGAATGCTTATCCACTTTGGTCCCTGGAATGGAAGTAAGGTCGACAGTGCCGCCCGACGCCATCATGCTATCGGTAAGAGCGCTCACCTCGCGATCCGTCATGCCGGTAAAGCACGTTGCCATCAAAAAGGCCGAGATCTGATAATCGGGAATTTCACCCGAAGTGTAACCGTTTACTAAATAGGAGATCTCTTCGGGGGAAAGCTCCTCGGCGGCGCGCTTGCGCTGAATCAGGTCAACAGTTCGCATGAAAGAAACTTAGGCTAACATCATAAGCACTTGAAAGTAAAGGACCACACGCGATAGTAAGCGCTGGTTTCGAGCCCGATTTCGCGCTACTCTACCCCTCGGGAGGCCACTAAGATGCACATCTCTCTGCGCCTTGCCACAAGCGCCGACGCGCCGGAACTGCACGCCCTGATTGAACGTTCCGTGCGCGGTTTGCAGACTGCGGACTATTCGGCGGCTCAGATCGATGGCGCGCTGGGTACATTGCTAGGCCTCGATACACAACTGATTCGCGATGGCACTTACTTCGTTGCGCAAGACGGGGAAAAAATTGTCGGCTGCGGCGGGTGGAGCAAACGCAAGACGCTTTTCGGCAGCGATGGCCGCGCCGATCGGGAAGATGTCCTGCTGGACCCGCAAACCGATGCGGCGAAAATTCGTGCCTTTTTCATCGATCCAGACTGCGCACGGCGCGGCATCGGTAGCGCGATTCTGACTGCCTGCGAATCCGCCGCGCAAGAAGCCGGTTTTGCTCATTTTGAAATGGGTGCAACTCTGACCGGCGTTCCTCTTTATCTGGCCCGCGGTTACCGTGTGTTGGACCGGATCGAGGCGCCACTGCGGAATGGTGAGACTCTTCCCATTGTTTGTATGGCCAAAGACGCAGTGAAAGAAGTAAGCTAGATCAAACTGCATGTCGATTCTTTCCACCGCCGCGTTTGTGATCGCCTTGGCGCTAACCGCTCAGGCCCAAGAGGAGCACCCCGGCTCGAAACCCGAAGTTGTGAAAGTGAATAAGGACACCTCCGGCGAGACCGTCTTTGAAGGCAAGTTGATTGACGCCGAATGCCATGGCGAAGCCAAGTGCCGTGTCAGCGCCGTGACGAAGCAGTTCGGTTTGATCCTGCAGGACGGTACGTACCTGAAGTTCGATGAAGGCGGCAATACGAAAGTGAAACTGTTTCTCGGTTCTTCCGCCCGCGGCCGCAAAATGCTGACGGCCAAGCCGGACCAGGCGAAACGGATGACCGTAAAAGCCAGCGGAATCCGCACCGGCGATACCTTCAATCTGGAATCTGTAAAGTAGGGGCTCATGAGCCTTCGCGATCGCGCCCCGGTGCGTGGACATGCGCGCCACCTCACGCCGCTCTCGCGCTTCGGTTCCTTCCGGTTCCGCCTGTTCGCAATTCTGGCGGTTCTAGGGCCCGGCTTCATCACCGCGAATGTCGATAACGACCCCGGCGGTATCCTCACCTATTCGCAAGCCGGCGCGCGCTTCGGCTATACACTGCTTTGGACTCTCATCCCCACCACCATCGCGCTGATTGTGGTGCAGGAAATGGCGGCCCGCATGGGCGCCATTACCGGTAAGGGCCTCTCCGATTTGATTCGTGAAGAATTCGGTTTGCGCATGACGTTCTTCACCATGACGGTGTTGGGCATCGCCGATTTTGGCAACATTGCGGCAGAGTTTGCCGGCCTTGCGTCCGGCTTCGGGCTCTTCGGAGTGAGTAAGTATATTTCGGTGCCCGTCGGCGCTGCCGTGGTTTGGTACGTGATCGTGCGCGGCGCTCACAAGCCTGTCGAACGCATCATGCTGATCCTGTGCCTGATGTATTTTGCTTATCCCGCTTCGGCTTTTCTCGCTAAGCCTGATTGGCCCCAGGCGCTGCACGATACCATCATTCCCCAGTTCAACCGCAACCCCGAGTACCTGATCATGATCGTGGGGCTGATCGGCACCACCATCACGCCTTGGATGCAGTTTTATTTGCAGGCGCAAGTGGTGGAGAAGGGCGTTTCGAAGCGCGATTACCACCTGTGCCGGGCCGATGTTATTTTCGGTTGCATCGTCACCGACGTGATCGCCTTCTTTATCGTGATTGCCTGCGCGGCCACCATTTATAAAACCGACCATCGCGACATTTCAGACGTGGCGCAAGCGGCGGCCGCGCTGGTGCCGTTTGCCGGTAAATTTGCCATGTTGTTATTTGCCGTGGGGCTCATCAACGCCTCGCTTCTTTCCGCGGCGATTCTGCCGCTGGCGACCGCGTACAACGTCTGCGAAGGCATGGGCTTTGAATCGGGCATCGATAAACAGTTTCGCGAAGCGCCTATTTTTTACGGTCTGTATACCACGCTGATTGTGGCCGGTGCGGGCGTCGTGCTGATACCCGGCATGCCTCTGCTGAAAGTGATCCTCTTCTCGCAGGTGGCGAACGGCATTCTGCTTCCCTTCGTGCTGGTGTTCATGCTGCTGTTGATCAATCGCAAGCGGCTGATGGGCGAATATCGCAACGGCTTTTGGGGCAACGCGATTGCCGGCTCCACCAGCGCCATCATGATTGTGCTGACGGTTTTATTGATCTGGAATAGCGTGCGGGCCGCCTAGCGCACGGTAGACTTAAACTTACGATGATCCAAACGCTTTTCGGCTCTGTTGAGCAAGAGCCGTCACTGCTGGACAAGCTGAAATCGGGCGTTTCGAAGACCAGGATGGGCCTGGTCAATCGGCTGGAAGACGCACTCCAGGGGAAGAAGGAAATCGATGCCGATTTGCTGGATGAGTTGGAATATACGCTCATCGGCGCGGATATCGGTGTCAATACAACGCAAGAGATTTTGGACCGCATCAGGGAACGCGCCGACAGGCAGACGCTGGCCGATCCAGGCCAAGTACGCGGGTTGATTCGCGAACATCTTCTCGAAATTTTACAGGCCGCCGAACGGCCCATGGCTCGTGTGGCCGAAGCGCCCGCCGTCGTGATGGTGGTGGGCGTGAATGGGGCGGGGAAGACCACTACTATCGGCAAGCTGGCGAACCGGTATCGCGCCGAAGGCCGGAGCGTGCTGCTCTGCGCCGCCGACACGTTTCGCGCCGCCGCCATCGAGCAACTGGAAATTTGGGGCGAGCGAACCGGCACGGACGTGATTCGCCAGCAGCCTGGCTCCGACCCGAGCGCGGTGCTCTTCGATGCGCTGCAAGCCGCGCGTGCCCGCAAGGTGGATTACGTAATTGTGGATACCGCCGGGCGATTGCAGACGAAAGCCAACCTGATGCTGGAGTTGGAAAAGATGCGCCGCACCGCCATGCGCGTGATCCCTTCCGCACCCCATGAGACGCTGCTGGTCCTGGACGCGACTACCGGCCAAAACGGCCTGGAGCAAGCGCGCAAGTTTACGGAAAGTTCGGGCGTCACTGGCATCGTGCTGACCAAGCTTGACGGCACCGCGAAGGGTGGTGTGGTGGTGGCCATCGCGCGCGAACTCAACCTGCCCATTCGCTATGTGGGTGTGGGCGAACAGGCTGGCGATCTATTGCCGTTCGATGCCGAAGCCTTTATCGATTCACTTTTCGGCGTATGAGCATGAAGGAGGCAGTTGCGCTGGCCTTGCGCGGTCGTGGCCAGGCCAGTCCCAATCCACTGGTAGGCGCGATTCTGGAACTCGACGGTGCAATTGTCGGCCAAGGCTTCCATACTTTCGCCGGTGTAGATCATGCCGAAATTCACGCGCTAAAAGAGGCAGGCGACCTGGCGCGCGGCGCAACCTTATATGTCACGCTGGAACCTTGTTCGCACCATGGCCGCACCGGCCCCTGCGCCGAGGCGCTAATTGCCGCTGGAGTCGCGAAGGTGATTGCCGCTGCTGAAGATCCGAATCCTTTAGTGGCCGGGCGGGGCTTCCACAAGCTGCGCGATGCCGGTGTGGAAGTCGTCCTCGAACCCAGCGCGGAGGCCGACAAACTCAACGAAGCATTCTTTCATTTCATGCGGCATGGGCGGCCGTTGGTTACCTTGAAGACCGCGCTCACGCTCGATGGCAAAATCGCTGCGCCTGACGACAATCGCGGCTGGATCACCAGTTCCACCGCGCGCGAACATGTGCAACAAGTTCGGCATGACTCAGACGCCATCCTGACCGGCATTGGCACGGTGTTGGCGGACGATTGCTTCCTCACGGATCGTTCTGGATTGCCGCGTGGTCGACCTCTGATGCGAGTGGTTCTGGACAGCCGTTTGCGTCTGCCGCTTGCTTCGCGTATGGTCACTTCGGCTGAGGATGACTTGACAGTCGTCGCCACCTCCGCCGCGCCAGCCGATCGCAAACGCAATCTGGAAGAGCGCGGCGTGCGGGTACTGACATTCGATGGAGCGAACGGCCGCGCCGATATCCGCCGCACAGTGGAGTGGCTCGGTGAGCAGCGCTATCTTTCTCTTCTTGTCGAAGCGGGCAGCAAAGTAAACTGGGCGGTCCTCGAAGCGGAAGCCGTGGACAAGATTTTCTTTTACTATGCGCCAAAAATCCTGGGCGGCACCGAATCGCTGCCTATGGCGGGCGGGCTGGGCCGTCGTCGCCGCGCCGATGCCATCAAGATTGAACGCGTAACGCTGCACCCTATCGCCTCGAATGAATTCGCCGTGGAGGGCTATGTTCACCGGGATCGTTGAAGAGGTGGGCGAAGTCAGGCAAGCGGGCAGCCGCTTTCGCGTGGGTGCCAATATCGTTCTGGAAGATTTGATTGTCGGCGGCAGTATCGCGGTGAACGGCGTGTGCCTGACGGCTGTCGAAATCGGGCCGGATTCCTTCACCGCCGATCTGGCGCCAGAGACGCTGCGCCGTAGCAATCTGGGGATTCTTACGGAAGGTTCGCGTGTAAACTTGGAGCGCCCCGTCACTCTGCAACAGCGCTTGAGCGGCCATTTGGTGCAGGGCCATGTCGATGCCACCGCAACCATTCGCTTCTTCGCCGAACTGCCCGATGGCAACTGGTGGCTGCGCGTGGAATTGCCGCCGGCGATGATGCGCTATGTGGTGGAAAAGGGCTCCATCACGCTGGACGGGATCAGTCTTACCGTGGCGGAGGTGGACGGAAATTTTCTGGCCGTCGCCATCATTCCGCATACCTATGAACGCACGGCGCTTCGCGGCGCCCGCACGGGAAGTCTTCTGAATGTGGAATGTGATGTTCTGGCCAAACATGTCGAAAGGCTAATGAGCGCTCGCTCAGTGGCCGGTGCAAGCCCGGCGTAAGATAAAGAAGGTGCCATGCCGCGCCGAACTCCGTGCCCGCTGCATCAAACACCTTTGAACTATGTGGATCGTAAGACTCGCACTCCACCGTCCTTATACTTTTGTCGTGATGTCGGCCCTGATCGTGATCATGGGGATCGCGGCTATTTTTACGATGCCGACGGATATTTTTCCCAATATCGATATCCCCGTCATCACGGTCATCTGGAGCTACAACGGCGTTTCACCGGATGAAATGGAAAAGCGCATCACAACAGTGAGCGAACGCGCCATGACCACCACGGTGAACGATATCGAGCATATCGAATCGCAGTCTTACAACGGCGTATCCGTGGTGCGGGTTTTCTTCCAGCCTTACGCGAAAGTGGAGCTTGCCATTTCACAGGTCACCTCTATCGTGCAGACCATTCTGCGCGTGCTGCCGCCTGGTATTTTTCCGCCCGCGATTATCAAATACAACGCCTCCAGCGTGCCTATTTTGCAGCTTGGCCTTTCCAGCAAGGAACTGACCGAGCAAGATCTCTACGATATCGGCATCAACTTCATCCGGACCCAGCTTGCTACCGTTCAGGGCGCTTCCATTCCGCTGCCGTACGGGGGCAAGCAGCGGCAGATTATGGTGGATCTGGACCCAGCCGCACTCTATGCGAACCATCTTTCCGCCACCGATATTTCAAACGCTTTAAGCCAGCAAAACCTGATCCTCCCCGCGGGCACCGCCAAGATAGGCGACCGCGAATATCTGGTCCGGTTAAATGCCAGCACACAGACGGCGCTTGAGTTGAACGATCTTCCGGTGCGCTCAGTAAATGGCGCCATAGTGTACATGAAAGACGTGGCGCAGATTCGCGATGGCTTCGCCGTCCAGCAGAGTATTGTGCGCGTCAATGGGTCGCGCGCGGCTTTGCTTTCCGTGCTGAAGAACGGCAACGCTTCCACGCTCGAAATCGTGAAGCGCGTAAAGGAGACGCTACCAAAAATTTCCGCCTCGCTGCCGCCTTCGCTTGAAATCAAACAGCTCTTTGATCAATCGCTGTTCGTTCGCGCGGCCATCAGCGGGGTACTGCGCGAAGGCGCCATTGCCGCGGGCCTAACGGGCCTTATGATCCTCCTATTCTTGGGGAGTTGGCGCAGCACCGTCATCGTGTGCGTGTCCATTCCGCTTTCCATTCTTACCTCCATCATAATCTTGGGCTTGATGGGGCAAACCATCAACGTGATGACGCTGGGCGGTTTGGCACTCGCAGTCGGCATCCTGGTGGACGATGCCACGGTGGAACTCGAAAACGTCCATCGCAACATGGGGATGCGCAAACCTCTGACGCGAGCGATTCTGGACGGCGCCTCGCAGATCGCGGTGCCTGCTTTTGTTTCCACGCTGGCCATTTGTATTGTGTTTGTGCCGGTACTGCTGCTCACCGGCGCGGCCAAATATTTGTTCACGCCGCTGGCGGAAGCCGTGGTCTTCGCCATGTTGATGTCTTACTTCCTTTCGCGCACCCTGGTACCCACCATGGTTCACTACCTGTTGCGGAGCGAGGTGGAACTCTACCGTAAGGGCGAAGAACATGCCCAGGGCGAAGGAGTCATCTGGCGCGTTCACGGCGCCTTCAACCATCGTTTCGAACAAATGCGCAACAGCTACAAGGGCGGCTTAGGCTGGGCCCTTGAACGCCGGGGCTGGGTGGCGGCCGGATTCGCCGTATTCTGCGTTCTTTCGCTGGGCCTCACCGCATTGATCGGTGAGGACTTTTTTCCCTATATCGATTCCGGCCAGATGCGGCTGCATGTGCGTTGTCCGCAAGGCACGCGAATCGAAGAGACGGAGCGCGTGTTTGCCGAAGTGGAACGAGAGATCCGCACCATCATTCCGACCCATGAACTGGACACCATCCTGGACAATATCGGCCTGCCTCCCGGCGGTATCAATCTGGCCTTCAGCGACAGCGCCACCATCGGCAATGGCGATGGCGAAATTCTGGTCTCGCTCAATCGGGAAAAGCACGGGCCCACTCTCGAATACGAGCGCAAAATTCGCACCATGCTGCGCGATAAGTTTCCCGATGAGACCATCTTTTTTCAGGCGGCCAACATCACGAATCAGATTTTGAACTTCGGCTTGCCGGCGCCCATCGATCTTCAAGTGGTGGGGCGCGACCCGATTGGGAACTATAAAATCGCCCAGCAACTGGAACGCGAAATATCCGCCATCCCAGGCGCGGTGGACGTGCATATCCACCAGGAAGTGAATTATCCGGAAGTTCGCGTGAATGTGGATCGTTCGAAGGCCGTTCAGTTGGGTCTGACCCAGCGCGATATCGCGAACAGCATGCTAATCTCGCTGAGTTCAAGCGGCCAGGTTGCGCCGAATCAATGGCTGAATCCCGTCAATGGCGTGAACTATCAAGTGGCTGTGCAGAC
>Ga0123338_10002840_pt1 | contig 15936 bp, 15 predicted proteins | sample grotaG_FD_89793 | JGI IMG/M metagenome (GOLD analysis project Ga0123338, IMG submission 89793) | Glacier valley bacterial and archeal communities from Borup Fiord, Nunavut, Canada, to study Microbial Dark Matter (Phase II) -... | ecosystem: Environmental > Aquatic > Freshwater > Ice > Glacier ...
GTAGATACCTAAATACGGAAAAGTATCGATCACATATGAAAAAGCACCGATCTACATATACAAAAACACTGATCTGCCTCCATTTCGGCAAAGCCAGTTAAAGCTAATTAAAATCTATTTTCGTTGATTAAAGCAAAATGCAGAATGCAGAACAATTATCATTAGCTCGTCATGTCTGCAGTGAATTTATATGAAGCAATAAAACTGACGAATCTATAAAGCGACTAAGCAACCTTTCGACAAAATCATTATATTATTGTTTTATGTATTTGTCAAATTATTATACTTATTTGGACTATCTACAACGAAGAATATATGCATCATATGATCCATTCTCCCTTATAATTATCTTGAATTCCGAGGATATCGAGTATTTCGATAATACAATCTCCGAAAAGATCCCAGCTACTACAATCGAAAGGTTTTCTGGAATAATTGTAATAAGGGAATGGTTTTTATTGACTTTTTGGCTTAAAATAATATATATACATTTTAGGATATTTTTTTCGGTCAAAATGATTATCGAGATTTTTTATATTATGAATTATTTCGATTAACATTTACTTGGGGGAACCTAATTGGGATTTGAAAGCTACAAATATACATTCAGAATGAACGCCTCACATGCAAACGTAAATGCGGCCGAGGGTGTCCATAGTCATACTTTTGAAATATCATTATATATTAAGCAAAGAAACGAAAAATTGAGTGCTTATGAAGTTACGGAAACGGTTATTCAGGATTATCTGAATCCATACAAAGCTGTTGTGCTTGATAAAATTGCTCCATTTGACACCATTTCTCCGACTATCGAAAACATCGGGGAAGAATTTTTCACCGGAATTGAATTACTCCTTTCCGATCTCGGTTACGAGCTTCTCAGACTGGAAATCAGCGAAAGCCCTCAAAGGGTGTTCAGTATAACCGAAGCGGATTTAAGTGAGCGGCAAAAGTCGCGTCTAAAACTTTCCGTACAAAATATTGAGCAGGCTATGTCAAATGCTGCTGCGAATGCACCCATTACCGATGAGCCTGCCATTGAAAACAGGGCCTCCCGAAAACCCGGCATCAATAAGGGCAATACAAATGACGATAAATCGATAACCGCAGAAGATGCGACCCGTACTTTGCGCGCTGCAGAGCACACATACGACTATCAGATCCCTGAAGCATTGAAGCCTGCATCCAACTGGTCGTTCATCCTGTCTATCCTTTTTATGATCGCCGGCGGTTTTGCCTTGATGACAGCCGTAAGATTATCGGGACTCTATCCGCTGGGTCTCGACATTCACGGACACCTTTTTAAAACGGATCTCCTTTATCACGAAATCCTCAAAGGCAATTTCTATCCTCTTTATACAGAGTACTGGTATAACGGATTGCAGCCGTTTCGATATTGGCCGCCGATGACATACTATTTCATGGCCTTTTTCCAGTTCATTTCAGGCGGCGATGTAATGAATGCCTATCTCGGATATATCTGGGCGGTCTTTACAATTGGGGGATCCGGTTGGGTTCTGTTCGGAAAGAAGCTCGGAAGACCCGTTCTGGGTGCCTTTTTCGGCGTAATGTGGTTTCTGTTCCCAGACAATCTTCGTGTTCTTTTCGGCGAAGGCAACCTGGCCAGAGTGTTCATTACCATGCTCCTGCCGTTTTTATTTTACAGTCTGTGGCAATACGTCTCGAACCGCAGGAAAAAAATGATTTTCCCACTGATACTCTTGATGCTTGCAGCCATTTCGGGACACCTTATGATTTCAGCAATGGCCGGCGTCGGATCGGCGATCTTCCTGGCCATTTATTCAATTGCAAACAAGCGGTACAGGGAATCAGTCACAGCAATACTTGCCATGCTTTTTTCTTTTGCTGTTGCAGGAATCTGGGTGTATCCTTCACTGGTCGGCGGAATTGCTTCCATGGCATCCGACGGAACTTCCGCTCTCATGGCGTCACTGAGTGCGAAGCTGTCTATCTCTCTAAATCCTTTTTTAAGACTCGAAGGCGGCGTCACTGAACTGTATTTCGGACTCAGTATTGCGCTGATTGCTCTATTGGGGATATTCGTTTCCAACAGGAAAAGCCTGCCTGGCTTCACTACGATGATCATCATCATAATGGGAACCACAACAGCCCTTACTCCGATTATTCAACTTATTCCGCTCAGTTCACTCTTCTGGGTCAGAAGATTTGCCCCAATAGCATATGCCGTGTTTGTTATCGCGGTACTTGAATGGAAAAAATTAAAAAAACCGATTCTGGTACTCATGTGCGCAGCTATGTTGATAGATGCCATTCCTTCCCTGAATCTTGCGATGTACGACATCAAAATGAATGTTCCGGCTACCGTTGACACGATCCATACGTCAATGGATGATACGCTCATAACGCAGGCTAAGGAGCAGACGAAGCAAAGGGTCTCCCTTATGGATCTAAGCATTCTCGGTCCCCTGCCCTCTTATGCGTTTGGTACGCTGGAGTCGAAGACGCAGTATGTATTCGGTTGGGCCTGGCAGGGCGCAGCTACTGCCAAAAACATTTCTTTTCTGAACGAATCGCTTGAAAAAGAAAACTATCTGTATTTGTTCGACAGAAATCTTGAGCTCGGTGCAGATACAGTAATTATTAATAAAACCCAAATCACAGGAGATACCGACCAAAAGGCGCTTGTGTCCGCTGCGGATCGAATAGGTTATCAACTAGTCGGAGAAACGGCGCGGACTATCCTCTTTGCTCTTCCTGTTGAGTCAACCTTCGGTGTCGTAACGAAATACAGCGGCTTAGCAATAGGTACAACGGCCGCACTGGTTCCGGGAATTCTTCCATCCTTTCACCCGGGTGATAAAGAAAACATCGACGAGTATACACTCGATGAACTGAAACAGTATGACATGATCTATCTCTCAGGATTTTTCTATAATGATAAACTCGCCGCAGAACGGCTCGTAAGGGAGATTGCGGAATCCGGAGTTAAGGTATATATCGACATGAGTAGAATTCCCTCCGATCCGCTGACAAACAGAATGACTTTTCTCGATATTTCCGCTCAGCCGATTACATTCATCACCCAATATCCTGAATTGATTTCAAATACCGATACCACAGAGGCGGTCAATTTTGCTGAAGGTTATGAGAAATGGAATACGGTTTATCTGACAGGCCTGAATAAGACAGATGGTTATGCATGGTTCGAAGATACAAAGCTTGATTTTGTCGGAACGGGAAGTACACAGGGTATTACATTTCTGGGATTCAATCTGCTTTTTCACGCCTATACAGCCGGCGATGAAGGAGTCAAATCCGTCCTGGGCACGATGATGGAACTAGATGAAGATAAGCTTCCCGAGAGGACGATTGTTCCGCTGAAAATCACATACGAGACGAATAAAATAATCATCGAATCCGACACGGATAATGTTAATACGACCCTGGCCTATCAGGACACTTTCAGAAGCGATAATGACATCAGCTCAATGAACAATCTTCTTATCGTAAATAAAGGAACAACCGTTATCACGATGGAATATCCATACCTCGCAAGAGGCGTTGCTGTCTCAGCTTTGGGTATTGTTCTGGAGGCAGTTATGATTTATCTGATATTCAGGAAACCAAAGAAAAATATGTACTCCGAAGCCTCGAAAGATGATATAATTGTATAATAGTTACAATGTCAAGCAAGAGGATGTGAATTATTATGAAGATTAGAGACAAATTAGCAGGATGTATGTTCACATTATTTCTTATTTCTATGTTTTCTATGCCCGTTTATGCCGCATCATCAGAAGGTGTTGTGAATCTCGCGGAGGATTCTACCTCGGATTATGTTGGAATAACGATTGACGGAAATTATGATGACTGGGCCGATAAGCCGCATACACAGATCCAGTACTCATTGGATTCCGGCAACAACTATCATCTCGGCGCATTATTCAGGGATGCAGAATATGTGTATCTGCATATCAAAATGAGCCCGAGCGGTTACACACAATTTAACGGCTACAATTATCGCTTTACCACGGACAACAAAGTGGATTACGTCCTGGCGGTTCCGCCTGAGGGGACAAGCATAGTAGACGGTAATAATCCGCTGGTCATAAGAAGACAAAACGGATACCACATTATCGGCGGAGCAAGCGGATTTATTACACGCGCAGCGGGACAGCCTGATGAATGGGAACTCAGCATCCCCCTTTCCTTCTTTGACAAAAACCATTACGATCAGATAAGAACGATTAGTTTCTATTGTTCCAATATCGGACCTCAGGAGCTTATTGCTACAGGTACGCCGACTCTTCCTTTTCTTATAGCAGGCGCCGGTCTTATTTTTGCAGCAGCAGGTTACAGGCTCTCAAAGAGGAAACGCAATAAATGACATTTGTAATTGCTTTTTGCATAATTATCTGGATATATATCCTTAGTGTCTTAAGCCGTGCCAACCTTTCCTTTTTTAAGTTTCTAATTGGAAGCGTCGGGATGTTTATCATTATGATGGTGACCCTCCAGGGGTATGTCACAGTTCCATTGTCGAGAGCTGTCGCGGCATCGACAGGAATTTTCGGAAGCCTTACTGGAATGTTCTATTCGTACTACCAGTATTCACTTATTTTTATACAACATGGAGCAGAATCCATTTCCCTTTATATTGACTATGAATGTTCAGGCGTCATCGAGCTCATGTCGTTCTCTGCTCTTCTCTGGTTCTTTCCTCTCTATAATGTCATTGAAAAGCTGGCGATTAATATAACCGGTCTTCTCTGGATATTCGGCTCGAATATACTGCGTTTGATAGTGATCTGCATGCTCGTCTACTTTTTCGGCAATGATATCTTTTTCTTTGCCCATGCTATTTTCGGCAGAATCATTTTCTACGGGCTGTCCATCATGCTCTATTTCTATGTTTTTACCAGACCTCAGATCATTAAGCAGAAGGTAGGGAAGTTCAGTTATGGAATTCATACTCCGGAAAATATTTGAAGATATGATTTTCTGGATGGCGTGGATAATTATCCCGCTTTTTATGGAAATAATCCCTGCTATCGGCGGTTTTATTATACTTGTCAAAAAATATTTGACTTCGAAAAAGGCAGAGATGCCGCTTCGTTATCCTGAAATAACATTGATTATTCCTGTTTTCAACTCCGGGACTACACTCGAGGAGTGTCTGGCCTCCGTCAACTCATCCGAATATCCCAAAGAACTTATCAATATTATGCTGGTCGATAACCAGAGTTCCGACAACAGTTTCGAGATTTTCTGCAAGTGCCAGACGAGGTATCCCGATCTGTCCATGCAGTGGCTCAAGGCGCGCCAGGGTAAATCCAAAGCATTGAATCTGGCTCTTTTCAACAGCAACGGCAAATATATCATCCATATTGACAGCGATGGAAAGCTGAATTCACTGGCCATCCGGAATATGGTTGAACGTTTTGAGGGAAATGCGCAGATTCACTGCCTGACCGGTGTTATTCTCACAGACCCCAACCAGATTGAAAAGACTGCAAATTTCCCCATGCGCATCTTCCGCAGGTGTGAATTCTTTGAATATTGCCAGGCCTTTCTGGCCGGGCGGAATTTTGAGTCTGAACTTAACAGTATCTATACATTATCCGGTGCTTTTTCAGCTTTTCGCAAGTCAACAATCCTGAAAACGCAGATGTACAACACAGACACCGTCTGCGAAGATACGCAGGTAACTTTCCAGGTCCACAGACTCATGAAACAAAGAATTCATCTTTGTGAAAACGCGCTGTTTTTTGTTGACCCGATAGAAAGCCTTGAAAAGCTATATACGCAGCGCCAGAGATGGCAGACAGGCGAACTTGAAGTCTCACACATGTTTCTAAAGGACAACCTGAAGACAAAAGACTTCTTTTCTGATTTTATGATCAGGCAGCTTACCTATGATCACACATTCGCCTTCCCGAGAATGATCTGGTATTTTGCGCTCATCTGCCTTATGTTTTTCAACTACCCCTTTGCCCTGATCGCCGGATCCGTTATCATTCTTTATCTGCTCTATGTCTTTTCCGGTTTTTTATACTACCTGAATGTTGTTTCCTATCTTAAAGACTTTACAAGACTGAGGCGCTATTATTCCCGGAAGTGGTATATTCTGCCGCTTATGCCGCTTTTCAATTTCTGCAGCTTCTGGATCCGGTTCGCTGCTATAATAAACAGTATTACAAATAGACATGGCTGGAAATCAAGCACGTTCAGTGAAGAAAAACAGCGTTTTACGAAAGTAATCAAAAGTGATTTTGCAGTATTTAACCGCACAAAAGCCAAGCTGAAATCAGTCTTTAACAACGATATTCTGGAAGACGGAGATGCACATGAAGAAATTCGGTAAACCGGAGATAGAATTAACAAAAGTCTTTGCCGCAGTAACAACGGCAATACTTCTTTGCATCTGCATCTGGCTGTTTCTGAATAGTCAGACGGCAATGCTGAGCGAGGGATATATCGATGGCGTCGCTAAGAACAACGAGTATATTGTTGACTTGATGGCTGCCGACATCGCAGTACATGCATCAAGCGAAAATGAGGCTGTCGGAATAATCAAAAACGCCCCGTCATCAAGCGTAAGATACTGGTTTCTTCTTTCATCGGAAGAACTTGTATTTGAACGCAGCGCAGACACGACAGCAGCAATCGGCCGCTTGAATTACAGTGAGCTCGAGGAATACTATGTGCGTCAGGGCGGACAAAATATTGACGGATATTTTAATCTTATAAAGTCGGGTGAAGATTTTTCAGCGGTCGTGATAAAGGACAGCGCTTACAGAAGCGAATTAATCAGCGCACGGTTCCTGGTGATCGGCGGAGAAAAGTATTGTGTCGGAACCGGCGTGTCCCAAAGCTTCATGCTTTCATCCGCCAAGCTCGGCGAGCGAATAATCACGCTCAAAATTATTGCGCTGGTCCTGTGTGCCGCAGTTATTCTTTTAACTGCCTCCTGCGCTTTTGCAAACCGCAAAAAGACTCTCAAAATCAGTGTTTTGCAAAATGACCTCGCCAGCAAAAATATTCTTGTGCAGGGACACGGTGAAAGGTTGGCTGCCATCGAGTCAGACGGCTTTGAGAAAAGTGATGACACCCCTACCGGACTTTATAACAAGATTTTTTTTGATGCAGTCATAAAAAAACTATCCGCAAGAAAGACAGAGAATGTCGGAATTATATATATCCGGCTCACGAATCTTATGACGCTGAATTATGAAAAAGGCTTTGCCTATACGAGTCAGCTGATTATGGATATAGCTGACAAGGTCAAATCGTACGCGACGGAAAAAGATATCTGTGCACATGTCAGCAAAAATGAGTATGTTATGTTGAAATTAAATACGACAAGCGATGAGACACGACAGACAGCCAAAATGCTGTATGACGAACTCAGGAGCAGTAACCCTTCTGTTGATATTGCAGCGGGTTCTTCCTTTAAAAGTGAAGATATGACAATCGAAGCGGCACTTGACGCAGCACTCGCGGCGACGCCCCCGGTACTATAAGTAACGACTATTCCGGCGCTATAAATAAGTGCAATTATATGCAAGTAAATACACGAATACAGGGAAAGGTAACAGTATACATTTATGAAATACAGTCAATATAAGTTCAAGTTCTATCTGAATGCAAACCATGCCATATATCTGGGTGGAGTGCTCGGCCAGAATCACCCGCATACATGGGAGATCACGCTTGATACAGTCAAGGTCAGCAGCGACTTTATTCAATTCGATTTTATTGAGAAATCAGTTGAGGAATTTTTCGAGGGTTTCCAGGATGCGGACATTAACACAATCGAACCGTTTACCGTGACCAATCCGACGCTTGAGAACTTATGTGATTTTTTCAAAAAGGAACTGGAAAAATTACTCGGCAGCCACGGCTGGCTTCTGTCAAGAATCGAAGTAAGCGAGACCCCTACCCGGTCCTATATTATTGACCGTTCAGATGAGATAGACAAATTGAACGCCAGCGCCAGGCAAGCGGAAGAAGCCTCCCAAAGTATTGATACGACGGCAGACGAAGTTCTTGATGCTATTTTGGGAAATGAAAAATTGTAGAAGATTTTGGGAAGCAAAAAACCGTAAAAGTATGGTTCGCTTGCTAACCGCAAAAACAATATGTACATCCCGTCATATGATCGGGCTGCTTATTTTACGCCCAACCGCATCCTGTAACAAAAATCAACAGCGAGCTCTTTCTCACCGAAAACCGGGCGGATCTTCTCTTCAAATTCTTCCAGATGAGGTGTAATTCCTGAGGAATCTGTTTTGAGAAGTGACTGAAGTCCGCCCTGACTAAGTGCGAGGGCGATAAATCTGTCGGCATCACATGCCTCTGCATTCGCAAAAACAATTTCTCTTATGTATCGAAAAGCGCCGTATTTCCGCAAATTCTCCATATGCCCTTCTTTGGGCCAGGAGACGGCACTGTGTTCGGGCGATGCATGTTTTGTCTGCAAGACCCGTCGCATCCGAAAATCCCGGGACAAAGCGGATCGAATCGTCTCCGATCGCTTTCTTATTAGCAATCCCGATCATGTCCGGGCTTGGCTCAATACCGATGATCTCATTTGCAATACCGGACCACACCATCGTCGAGAGCCCCGTTCCGCAGCCCAGATCCACGACACAAGCGGGCTTTCGGTTCAGATAACGTAATATAATGTCGATCGCCTGCCGGGGAGCGACCGGTCTTGTCTTCTCATAAATATCGGCAAACCCCATAAACCGGTTTGCATTAACCTGCAGGTCATGTGTCATCGCAATTCTCCTTTACTGATAGGGCATCACCGGGGACGATCCTCGCCACAAGATTCTCCTGACCTTCATCTGCATCCGAAAGAAGTGCAGTTGTGTATGGGATGTTCTCATGCTTCAGACACAATTCAGTGATAAGTATAAAAATTCCCATGTCGATCTTATTATAGTAGAATACTCGCGCTGCCGGCATAATACCTCTTTTGCCGAGAACACGATACACTTCCAACTTATCCGGGTCTGCTCTTACACACCATGGCTGCGTATTACACGCGCTCGGTGCAAATCGCACGACATCCGCAATCTCGCAAAAACAATCTCCCTGCCAGATTTCCGTCAGGTCTTTTCGCTTCGTTTTCGTATAGTCCCTGCGAAAATCGGTCTCGTCCTCCTTTTCAATCGCGAGCATAATGACAAAATCAAGTCCCTGATAAGTCTTCTCTTTCGTCCGGCCAATACCGTACCAGCAGGCACCGATATTTTGGGAAGCGAGCCACAGATCCAGCTGCTGCATCATATATCCGGCATTATAGAGGTAGTAATCCTTCTTCTCGCTGTAGAGAAGGACGCAGTATTCCCCTCGCGTACATGTCGTCTCGTCCCGCGGCACGATTCTCCACTCCGTACGAATCCCTTCGGTTAAAGGACGCAGGTTCAAGATCTGATTATTGATCTCCCGGAGTACTTCCCCGGACAACTTCAGTTCGCCTTTGAAGATGTGAAAAGACTTTCTCTTGAATATCATCCGGTACATCAATTCGTCCATAGCATCCACCTCTCCCGCAATATGGTGTAATACTATGTTAGTTTAAAATTTATTTCAAGAAATTTTTTAGTAGTACTTCTATTTGAAATATGAAAAATTATTCTGTTTTATCGTATGAAGCATTGATGTCTCTTAGACCCACAACAATATCCGCAAAATCTTTACCAATAAAAAGCTTTACACATTGGGGAGATTGTCCCCAGCATCTATGATTTTCCTTGCACGGTCAAAAACTTCATCCGCTGAATAACGAGTATGTGTCTCCGCAGCCTGCCGATCTGCTTCATCCAACATAGTTTCCAGATCCTCAGTAGTATCAATCTTCAACATCTTCAATCCCTCCCTACATTAAAGGAATCCATTTCTTTACAATGTCAGTATTCACAAAACAACCGACACCACAATGACCACAAGTGTACTGACCAACGTCCCAATCAGATAGTATTCGGCAAAGTCTTTCTCTTTCGAGATTTTGTCATAGCGGGCGATTGATTTGGCGGTAAGGACTAAGCCTATTGCTGCATACTGGCCGATTGATATGAATATCAATATAAGGATTCTCTCGATTGTACCAATGAATCTTCCCGCATTGTTATCTTTTTTCGTCTCATCTTCCTTATTTTCCGGTCTGTAGACGCTCAGGATTTTGGAGATGAATATGTTGGCCGGTTTATGTATGATCAGTAAGGCCGCCGCCCAGTATACAAAAGCAAATGCATCAATTTTTACAGTATCAAAAAATGTAAGTACCGGGGCACTAAAATGGAACGGTACATTTCTAAGCACGGCAAAGTATGCGATGAATACCAGGCATATTACATGAAGCAGTTGATCTGCAAAAAATATGTCTCTCTCTTTGCCCGCCGGGATTTCGCCGCGACTTCTTATCATTTTCACATACAGATATTTCAAAATGTCTATAAGAGCGTGCGAAGCTGCGGCAACGGTTCCGATTATAAAGAGATTCAACGAAATAACAGAACTCATAACGACAAGGGTACTCAGCCAGTAAAGAAGGCTGTGTATGATAACCCATTTCATGCGGCTGTCTTTTCGCTTTGACATGTTGGTAGTCTGAAAATAGAAATCCCCGATAACATGCGCCAGCAGCAGAACGATAAAATATTCTTTAAACATCTTTTCTCCTTATCTCCATCAGAACATTTGAGAGTGTATCTATGGCATCTCTATAAGCATAATAATTCCCGCTTTTGAGTCCTCTTTGGATGGAGGATTGCGCAACGTGCAACCTCGCGGCGCTTTTAACCTGACTATCCTGGTATTTGATCGTATCCCATATTATTTCACGCTGCCGGTCTGTCCAACTGTCTTTCACAATCGTCAGAAGTGATAAAACGGTGTTCATCATAGCGGTCGAAGCTTCATTGTCCCCATCAACTTCAATCCGGATATCTGCGGCATGCGTCATGTTTTTCAGTTCATTTTCTTTCAAAAACTCGATCGCCTGTCTTGCTTTATAGTACCCCGGCCCGTCCGCGCCTATGGCCATCTCAACATTTATATCTGTCGTTATGGACCCGACGCCAATCCCGAAGCGAATGGCAACCGGATACATCTCAGTTTGTATTTCTTCGATAATGTACATCACATCGCCGCCCGCATGAAGAAGGCCCTGGAATTCATCTCCCAGAGTAATCATAAATTTGGCAGAAATATCTTTGCTGTATTTTTCATTTATTTTATGAAGTGTACTTTTTAATCCATTCTGGATACTATTTCTGTCATTCATTATTTTGGAATTCTTCATATCCCCAATAATGGCTATATACGAATCATTTTTGAAGGAAAAAAACATATGGCATACCTCCTCTGCTCTTCCTATTCTACACGCTTCCCGATCGAAAAGCAACAATTATGCATCTTATTATGCATTTATTGTTTTTATGCACCATTTGATGCATTTGTTTACTTTATGCATATAATTGATCATTCTAACCACGATTTTTATGCATCCATAATTGCATATTTATAATTTATGTAGCATCTAATGCATTTATTATTATTATTATTATTATGCACACTCAGTTACATTTCTACAATTGATCCGTATCCAGAACCACGGTAAACGGACCGTCATTGACCAGCTCAACTTTCATATCGGCGCCGAAAATTCCTGTCGCCACATGAGGAATGACTGTTTCTGCGAGCCCGACAAAATATCTATATAACCGCTCGCCGTCAGCCGGCGGAGCCGACTCAATGAAACTAGGACGATTTCCCTTCCTGCAGTTGGCAAAAAGCGTAAATTGCGACACAATCAGGACACTGCCCCCGACGGCGGCCAGATCAAGATTCGTCTTCCCCTGCTCATCCTGGAAAATACGCAGCTTCCATATCTTCTGCCACAACTTTTCGGCAGTTGCCTCATTATCTTCTTTGCCGACACCCAGCAAAATCAAATACCCCCGCCCGATATCACCGGTCACGAGGCTTTCGATGCTGACAGAAGCCCGATTGACCCTTTGTACAACGGCTCTCATAAAGATTTCCCCTTCGAAAATACTGTATCTATAAACCTCGTTGAATAACTAAGATTTTGGGTTGGGCATGCATCAATGCAATGGCCGCATCCGACGCATTTGATATCTTTAACAGGAATCCCATCGACGGTTTTTCCCTTAATGTCAATCGACATTGGACAGGCATCATTACATTTATTGCAGGATATACATTTTGTATTATCGGTTGTTATTTTCTGGTCAGCGAAGAAGGCCAGAAGGCTGAGAGAAGTCCCCAGCGGACAGAAATAACAGTAACCCCGCCCGGTGAATGCTATCCAGAAAAACATCATCATCATGAGTTCTCCGGCGAGGTATTTATACGTCTCGATTTTCGCGACAACAGCGATATCTTCGGCTAAAATAAATCCAAACAGATAGAGAATCCAGCAGAGAACAAAAAACAGCGCAGCAGCTAAAAACAGCCATCTGAGAATGGACAGAATCCGGAGAGTTCCCAGTTTAAGCTTCTTCTTTTTGCCAATCAGAGGAATAACCGGTTCAAAGACTTCTGCCGCAAAACCATTAAAAAGACAAATCGATGAACACTGCAGCCTCCGGCCAAAAAGCAGTGTTCCGACGAAGATGATAACACTGATACAGACGAAAAAAATGAGTGCCGATACGATTCCGGCAGGTCCCCAGGCTGCGATTGTACTTTGATAAAAAGATGAATTTGAATCCAGCAGCTGCAGCGGGGTCGTAGTCCACGGCAAGGGCATGGCATAGAAATACAATTCATAATTGTAAACAATCAGAGGGGTAACAACATGTATGATCAGGGCCGCTATGATAAGGCCGATCAGATTTCTTTTCCTCATCTTCGTTCTTTTTGACGAACCGATGATTTTCAGAGTCAGGAACGAGCAGATCAGAATAAAGAGCGTTTTTATCCAGTTTTCATAGATCATCCATACCCATGTTATAATTTTCGCCACGTTCTCAGGCGCTTTGTCGGCATATCCATAATTCACACCCGCTATTACGACACAGAGGATAATGTATATCCACAGGATTGTTTTGAGCAGCTTTACGTAAATGGGGTTATTTTCCTTCACAATGCCACCTCGCAGAACTATTTGTATGGAAAGTAGATCAGTCATTTTTTAGTAAGATAATCTATTCCAAAGTGATTATCCTGCCGCATCTTAAGTCAGAAATTAGCCGTTCAATTTCTGTGAAATGCGAAATGCTGAATACTGAATACCGAGGTATTATGAAGAAATTTCTAATTCTTTTTGTCATTGTGCTGTCAGCAATTTTTCAAAGCGGATGCAGTCTGCAAGCGGCCAATCCCTCCGGACAGGACATGCTGGACACAATTGCCCGCCCGGATATGAACGCCGTAGAACAGTATGTCGACAACTGGTATCTTTTTCATGATGACAGGATATATGCATACCTGTTCGACATGAACGGAAACGGCGAAGATACTTTTTTCAGCACAGACCTGCAAGGCAATGATATGAGAATCATCTCTCAATCCGACAAGCTGCGTTATGCTGAATTGTATTTCATTTATGACGGCTATGCGTATTACTACACAACATTCGACCAGGGTGTAAAGAAAATCAATATTGAAACCGGTGAGATTCTCGATGTTGTGGATGACAAATATTTGTATCTGATCCCTGAGACGCTGGTTGATGGAAAAGTCATCGCCGAATACGAGAACAATTACCTCGAAGAAGCGCATGTATATCTGGCAACACTCGATCTTGAAGACGGAACGGTAAGCAGTGAAAAGATCCTGCCCTTTTTCGGGATAACCTCTTACTACTACTCAAGAGATAATAGCAAAGTCTATTTTCTAGGCACCGACAGCGAAAACAATACCTGTCTGTATGAAGACAGTACGGTCATCTACACATATCCCGCTGATACTGCCGATACTGCTGACACTGCCGGTGCCGTCAACGTAAGTGAGGACAATTTTGTATTTACTCAGGACAATTCTATCTTCCTGATTACTTCCGAAAAAATCATCAGACTGGACATTGATTCGCATGTGGTCGTCGCGGAAAAGGATCTTCTCAACAACGGCTATCGTCTATACGAAAGCATCCGCACGAGAAGTCATGAATTTAAAAAAGCCGAGCTTACCGCACCTGTCTGCGTGCTGGAAAATCCTCTTTTTCGCTCGGAAAATAATGCGGTTTATCAGTTTGATTCCCAGAACATGGAGTTTACAGAGATCGTAAACATTGATAAGGCCTACTATTCGTTCATACAAAAGTCCAGCCAGCACCTTATCTTGAGCGGCCTGGATACCACGACTGTGTATGATTTGAACACAGGAGAAGCGTCCTCGTACACGTCAAGCAATTTCGGGACAGACGATGAGAACATATATCTGATGACATATGACGGAGATTTGTATCAGTTCGAAGAGGCATGTGAGTTTACTGTTGAAAAAATCAAGAATTAGACGTCGTACCTGCGGTCGTTACAATACCTGTTGTGCCTTACGCCTTTATTATATGTCTTTTTTCATTATCGGGAGCGCCATAAGCTGATCGAGCGTCAGGCCGTCTTCGGGAATGAACTGCCTCCAATAGGCAACGGACTCTTTCAAGTCTTTGAGGGTGTTATAGTTGATCGATGCCGTGCTGGAGAACATCTCAAGCGTCAGATAAATATCCCTGCACTTTTCCGGCATCCTGGCATCCGCTGCCTGCTGATAGGATACAGCAAGCGCGTTCAGCAGCTGCTCACCGGATATTTTTCCCATGGAGTTTGCCTTAGCTGTAAAGGGCATATGGGATGACGATTTGCCGTCTGTCTGCTGTAAGTGGATGATGGGTGAATAGCAGCCAAATTTTTCCAGCCAATTGTATGTATTCCCATCACCGATGTTCGAAAATAGATGAGAGAACTTGTCCATTTCCTGATTCATTTCGGAGAGACAGGCTTCAAGGTCAATTTGCCCGATTTTGAATTTTTCCAGTAATTCATAACACACCTGCGGGCCGAGCCAAATCATATCGGTGTCTTTTGCAGAGTCATCGGTACCCATAAGAACCGAACGGATTTCAACTGTAGTCGGGCGTCTGAATTTGTCCTGACCCGTCTGGTGTCCGGTATCAATTGTCACATAGAACGGATTCCCACCCTGTGAATATACATCTTCCAGCAAAGTTCTCGTCCCCTTTATCGTCCAGGGGATCTGATGGGGCGAGTACATCTGCTCAACGCCGATAATCAATTGGCCGTGTTCTTTGGCCAAAAGAGCCAGGTCCCTGAGGCGATCGAACAAATCCCGCTCCATCTCTCTATACTCTCTTTTGTTCTGAAGCACGCTGTCATTAAAAGCATGACAATAGAAACCGACACCTGCCTCGAGCTTCTCTGCCATAAGCAGCAGAGGCTCCAGCCACTGGTGCTGCATTCTTTCACGCACGCGGACATCCGTATGCGTCAGGCCTAACGTGGAGTAGGTTCCATGACCTGAATAGAGATTGACAACACGGACCCCGTTGATGGCGGAATGCACTTTGACTTCTTCAATCCAGTCCTCAAGATATGCCGGGTCCATAAACAGCGGATCAGATTCTGTATCCGCACTAGCTTCAATATAGAAAAGACCCAGGTCGGCAATCACCTTCGTCCATTCAGAAGGCTTCGTCCAGCGCTTCGAAGCAAAGCAGTTATCAATGGCAAGATAGATTCTGGGGTAATCCATGGTGTGTCCCTCCGTTGATGCAGAATTGTTATTTATGAAAAGTCTCGTTTTTAGATTTTGTTTACAACTCGATCAAGATTTTTCTGACAATCGTGTTTACTTGCTTCGCATCTCTCAGCTAATTTGCTATCGGAGGACTTACCGCATAGTAGGTCCGAATAAACATTCTTCGCACATGTATTTTAATCCTTATATATTCTATTATCA
>Ga0123338_10002841_pt1 | contig 15934 bp, 13 predicted proteins | sample grotaG_FD_89793 | JGI IMG/M metagenome (GOLD analysis project Ga0123338, IMG submission 89793) | Glacier valley bacterial and archeal communities from Borup Fiord, Nunavut, Canada, to study Microbial Dark Matter (Phase II) -... | ecosystem: Environmental > Aquatic > Freshwater > Ice > Glacier ...
AAATAGCGCGGGTCAGGCACGCCCGAGCTCTCAAAAACCCAATAAACACGGTCATTTCACCGCCTCCAGCCATCACCCGGACAAAGAAGCCGGGAAGAGGAGATAAGAATGAACCGCTTACTGATGAATACGATTTTGGCCTTCGGTTCCGCTTTTATGTGCGCCGCCGGTCTGCACGCTCAGAGCAGTTACCGGCTTGTCGCCGAAGTGCCCTTCAATTTCGAAGCCGGCGGCGCCATGCATAAGGCCGGGCGTTACACCGTGGAGCGCCCGCGCAACACGGAGGCTCTGATCCTGTGCAGCGTAAAAGACACCAGACGTACCTTCATCGGTCTTGCGCCGTCCGCGGTGGATTTCGCCAAGAGCCGCGGGCAGTTAAGTTTCCATCGTTATGGCAATCGATCGTTCCTCGCAGAGGTGAGGAATGTGGAGCAGGCCGGAATCAAAATTCATCCTTCCGCTCAAGAGAAAGAAATACGGAAGACGGCGCTCGGGTCGGAGGTGGCGGTTGTGAACGTCCCCTGTACTCGAGGCACGGGCCTGTAACTTACTCCATTTCGATGGTTGACCGGCGGGTTATGCCTAAGTGACCCGCCGGTTCTTTTTTTGCCGGGCAAGGAGATAGAAAAAGTGCCTTGTATGTCTGCTGTTGCGACACAATCCGAAATTAGCGCCCCGGCGTCTCCGCATCTTCAGATTTGGAGCCATGCTAATGCTAAGATCGCTGCTGAGCGCATGCCGGATTCGCTACTCCAATATCGAATCGAGGAAAAGATAGGCGCTGGCGGCATGGGGGTGGTTTGGCGCGCGTTCGATACACGCCTGCACCGCGAAGTTGCCCTGAAGGTATTGCCGGCCGATCAGAACGACCGGGCCCGGCGAGCGCGCATGTTACAGGAAGCCCGGTCCGCTTCGGCTCTTAATCATCCAAACATCGTAACTATCTACGGCGTAGATACAGATGGCGGTACCGACTTCATCGCGATGGAGCTGGTTCGTGGGCAGACGCTGCACGATCTGCTGCATTCCGGTCCTGTGCCACCGCGATTGGCCATCCGCTATGCCATGCAGATTTGCGATGCGCTGGCAGCGGCGCACTCCGCCGGCGTGATCCATCGCGATCTGAAGCCGGCCAACATCATGATCACCTCAACCGGTCATGTGAAGGTGGTGGATTTCGGTATCGCGAAGCTGAACCAGGCTCCCGATACAACGGGCGGCGTGGGAGAGACTTTGACCGTGCCGTTGACGTCGGAAGATGTAGTGTTGGGAACGCTAGCTTATATGTCTCCCGAGCAGGCGCTGGGCGACCATGTGGATCGCCGCAGCGACATCTTCTCCTTCGGCGTGGTGCTGTACCAGATGCTGCAGGGCAAGATGCCGTTTCGCGGAGAGACGCGTTCGCAGATCTTACGCTCGCTGTTAAGCGATCAACCGCCGGCGGTGGTGACGCCGATTCGCACGAACGGCCGCTCACTGGATTCGGTGATTCGCAAGTGCCTGGCCAAGCAGCCCGAAGACCGTTATGACACTGCGGCAGATGTATTGGAAGACCTTCGCGCGCTGGACCGGAAAATGGGCAATGTCCCCGGCGGTGACGGCGGATTTATGAGGAAGGCCGTTGTGGGTGCGGCGGCGCTGGTGGCGCTTTCCGCCTTGCTGCTGTTCGCTTATCGCGATCGCGTGTCGGCGCGCTGGCTGCCGGCTCTGCAAACGCCCGCCACGTCACAAGATTGGTATGTGAAGGGCCGCGCGTTGCTGGAGCGTTGGGACCGCGAAGGGGCCGCGGATGGAGCTGTAGACGCGATGAACCACGCGATTCAATTGGACTCGAACCACGCCATTTCCTACGCCGGCCTGGCGGAAGCGTACACGTTGAAAGATGTGGCGAACGCCGATCCGCAATGGCGCAAACTGGCCACGGACGCGGGGCGCAAAGCCGTAAGCCTGAATGACGATATTGCACAATCTCACCTTTCGCTGGGCACGGCGCTGGCGCGGGATGACCAACACGAAGAGGCGATGCGGCAATTCGAGCGGGCTTCGCAACTGGACCCCGGCAATGGCTTGGCGCGGCTCTCCATCGCGAACGAGCAATCGGCGAAAAAAGATTACGCCGGTGCCCTTGAAAGCTATCAGCGTGCCCGAGCGCTGAGCCCTGCCAGTTGGGCTGTGCCATACGCTATGGGCCGTTTTTACTATGGTCAGGCGCGTTACGCGGATGCGGTGGCGCAATGGCGGGCGGCTAAGAAACTGACGCCGGATAACGTGGCGGTGCTGAGCAATTTGGCGGCGGGGCTGCATATGTCGGGCCAGGATTCGGAAGCGGCGGCGGAGTTCCAACGCGCGCTTGAGATTCGCCCTTCGGCGGCCACTTACAACAACCTGGGAACGCAACGCTATTACATGGGCGAATACGATAGCGCGGTGACGTCGTTTGAAAAAGCGGTGGCGATGAATGCGAACCGTTACATGTACTGGGGTAACCTGGGCGATGCGTATCGATGGTCAACGGGATCAAAGGCGAAAGCGGGAGGTACGTACTTGAGGGCGATTCAATTGGTTGATGAAAAAGTGGCTGCTCAACCGGCGGATTCCGACCTGCGCTCTACGCTTGCGATTTACCGCGCGAAGAACGGCGCCCATGCGGAAGCGCTGAACGATATCGCGGCCGCGATGATGGCGAAGCCGTCGGCCCGCGCCTGGTTCAATGCGATGATTGTTTTTGAAATTTGCGGCAAGCGCGAACAGGCGCTGAGCGCGCTTGGCTCGGCCGTGCGGGCCGGCTTTCCGTTGCATGAAATTCGCAATGAGCCGGAGCTGGTTTCGCTGCGCACCGATATGCGTTATCACTCGACAGTTTCGCCGGCGGCGAATCCGGAACCGGGGTCTGGACCAGTCGCGGCGGACCGACACTCTCAACCGCGGCCCCGTTAACTTAAGTGGGAGAACCGACATGAGCAATTTCGCGCTGATACTGACCTTCGATTGGGGCACCTATGGAACGCCGGGTTTCACGGGACGGTTTACCAGTCAGGAATGGTCTAAGGATGGCGGCACTCCGTACCCGGATTTCATAGCTGCCGATCTCAACATCGGCGACACCATGACGATAGAGATTCAGCCGCTGGCGGCGAACGCAAATCTTATGGTGCACCAACTGACCGTGATTTTTGCCAAGGAAGCGGGAACCGGCAATGAGCCTTGCACGCCATTCCGCTGGACCAACCTGCATATAATTCCCAGCGTCACAACACTGCTAGGCATGCTGGTGTTTACGCCTGGCGCGACGGGTAGTCTCGCTTCGGGGTCGTGGGTATCCACAAGCTGCGAGAATACCTATCCGCCCACACCCGAGGACGGAAATTTGCTCACCGTGGCCACTGCTTCGGTAAGCGCTTTTAAATCGATTTTGTGCGCGGAAATCTGGGACAACAATAACAACATCGCTTTCTTCACGCACGATCCGGAGATGGACATCAACCCGTAGCGGCGAGCGCGGAGTTAACGCGGTACTCTTAGCAACTAAGCCATGTCCGCACTCCGCCCGCTTCTGACCGAAGCTCAGATTCAGACTCGCATTGCCGAACTAGGTAAGCAGATCGACCAGGATTATCCCGATGGCACGCTCTACCTGATTTGCATCCTGAAGGGCGCCTGTTTTTTCCTGGCGGACTTGGCGCGCGCCATCCGCCGGGACACGTTTATCGATTTCATGGGCATCTCTTCTTATGGTGGCGGAAAGACCAGCTCAGGCGAGGTGCGCGTCACCAAGGATCTGGACATTTCCGTGCAGGGCGCCGACCTGCTGATTGTGGAAGACATTATCGATTCCGGCGTGACGCTGAATTACCTGACTCAACTGTTGCAGCAACGCCATCCGCGTTCCGTGCGAGTGGCGACGCTGCTGGATAAGCCGGAGCGCCGTTTAAGGCAAGTCGACGTGGCGTATGTGGGCTTCCAGATTCCCGATGAGTTCGTGGTGGGATACGGCCTGGATCATGCGGAGCGCTATCGAAATTTGCGCGACGTGTGCGTTCTGGAGCCGTAAGACCAATTCGGGAGCGAGACCGGCTTAACAGAGGGCGGATGAAGGTTGTGGGGAAGGTGGAAAGTTTATGGCGCTACCCGGTGAAGAGTATGCGCGGAGAAGAGTTGCAGGAGGCTTTTGTGGGCTTTCCGGGCATCTATGGCGACCGCCGGTACGCGTTTCACAGTTCGGCTTCCCCCAAGGGATTTCCGTGGCTGACCGGGCGGGATCAGGAAGCCATGCTGCTGTATCGGCCGCTATACAGACATCCGGAACGAGCGCGGAAGCCGGGAAATCTGACGGAGGCGGAAGTGCTGGGGTCCGGCGCCACACCGATGTACGGCGACCCCGCGGATTTGATGGTGGATGTAGACACGCCCGCGGGAGAACGGCTGGCAATCGATGAGCCGCGCCTGATGGAGATGCTTCGAGAGGGCATTGGCGACAGGCATCGGTTGACGCTGCTTCGGTCTGACCGGGCGATGGCGGATTGCAGGCCGGTTTCGATTTTCTCGCTGCAAACGGCGCGACAGTTGAGCGACGAGTTAGGGGCGGATCTGGATAAGCGGCGATTCCGCGCGAATTTTTATGTGGACCTGGAATCGGGGAAAGGCTTTGCCGAAGACGGATTTGTGGGGCGGAGTTTACGGATCGGTAGCAAGACGGTGATCGCAGTGGTGAACCGCGATTCGCGTTGTAAGATGATCACGCTCGACCCCGATACGGCAGAGGCGAATCCCGAGGTGATGAAGCGGTTGGCACGCGACCATGAAGGCAAGGCGGGGATTTATGGGGTGGTGCTGGTTGAGGGGATGGTGCGGCGAGGGGATAAGGTTGAGGTGCTGGAGAACGGCGGGTTTAAAAACGGTGAGCCGCCGACGATACCGCGATAACATCTGTCCATGAGAGCGAGAATGCGCGCGTTATTGCTTATAACGGCGGGGTTGATGGGATTGGCAGCGCCGCTTTCGGCGCAACCGCCCGCGTGGCTCTCGCAGCTGCCCACGGGCGACGACTGGATCGCGCATATGACTCGGGATATGGCGCCCTTTTACGCCATGCCCTCCGCCCTCGGCAACCCCGTGGGACAGTTTCCCTCCACCCGCTGTGACGACGGTTCCGTGCCGGATCCTCAAAACACCTGCGCCCCGATCGCTGGGAACTCCTACCTTGCGGCGCCCAATTGGTATCTGGTGTCCTTGTCCCGCCAGACCTTCGGCTATGGCGTCGCCTACCACATGACTGGGGAGGTCCGGTACCTCAATTGGATGAAAGCCGGCGTCGACGCGCTTCGCGGACAGTTCATGGACCGCCTCAGTGGAGGCATGTATTTCCAGAAGGATTTGAATACCGGTAAACGGGGCCCGGATGCGGCATTCAGGGATCCGCAGCAGCTTGGTTACGGGCTACTGGGGCTGGCATTCTATTACTACCTGACGCGCGACGACAGTGTTCTGCCGGACATAGTCGCGGTGCAGCGCTATATCTATTCGAGTTACTGGAACCCGTCACTGGGGTCGATGCAATGGCTGCTGAAATCCCAGGGCTCAACCAGCTATGATCAGCTGCAACTTACGGCCTGTCTCGATCAGATGAACACTTACCTGGTGCTGCTGGCGCCGATTGTGCCCGAAACTTACGCGACGGAAATGAAGGACGAGATGCGGGCACTGGTGACCGCCATGATCTCGATCTTCTATGTGCCCGGCGACAATTTGTTCTTCACCTCCGCAACCTCTCCCTCGGATACGGACCCCGCGAAGGCCGGGGTGGATGCCGGGCACACCAGCAAGGCGCTGTGGATGTCGCGGTTCGCCGGCGCGATCAATGGCGACCCCAACCTGATGGCCTGGGCCGAGAACGCGGCCACGCGGCATCTGGCGCGCTCCTGGATCGACAGCGACGGCTCATGGGCAAGCGGCTACCTGGCGGGGGGCGCGCGGGATTTGAATAAGAACTGGTGGGTTTATTCGGAACTGGATCAGCTGGCAGGCACGCTGTCACTGGCCAATCCCGACGCCGGAAAATATCTTCCGCGTTCGGCGGCTTACTGGATGACATACTTCGTCGACCACCAGTACGGCGAAGTCTGGAACGGAGTAACATACGGCACGAACGCGCCGCAAAAGGATTTTCCCAAGGTCTGGCAATGGAAGAATGCCTATCACGCATTCGAACATGCGCTGGTCGGTTACATACAGGCTGAGCAGATGCGCCAGGCCGCGTTTCCGCTTTACTATGCGTTCACGCGCGATGTGCCCGCGGCGCAGATTTCTCCTTACTATCTAAGCGCGCCTGTAAAGCGAATCGATGCAGCCGGACCCGGGCTTCAGAAAGTGACCTTCACGGGAAGCGCCACTTACAACCCACCGCTACGCGCCGTATCTTCGGCAAGTTTCACGGCAGCGCCACTTGCGCCGGGTTCCGCGGGCACGGTCTTCGCCACCGCCGCCGGCCCGCTGAACGGGGCTTCGGTATCGGTCACGGACCAGACGGGCGCGACGCTCACCGCCACGGTAACCGCTTCCGCCGCGGGTCAGGTAAATTTCATCGTCCCAGCGAGAGCTGCCGCTGGCGAAGCCACCATCACGGTTACTCCGAAATCAGGAAGCGCGGTAGTGGCGGCCGCCACGATTGCGCCGGTTTCGCCCTCAATCTTTCAACTGGACAGCAATGCGCTGGCGTCCGCCGACGTCATTCGTGTCCGCGCGGACGGCAGCGTAACTTATGAGCCGATTGCGGCCGGCATTTCATTCGGCGCGGCGACAGACCAGATCTTTCTCGCGATTTACGGAACCGGAATCCGGGGTGCTTCGGCGGTGAGAGCCATCGTGCGGGGTCAGGATGTGCCGGTGCTGTATGCGGGGCCGCAGGGAAGCAACGGGCTCGATCAGGTAAACATCGGGCCATTGCCACGATCTCTGGCGGGACTGGGACACGTCACCATGTTGATCACGGCGGATGGCCTGACTGCTAATCCGGTACAGGCCGTACTTCTTCCGTGACGCGATCCGCTGCCGCACAGGGTGCGCTCCGGATGGATCGCTCCCTTTCAGAACAAGAGTTTTAATTGGAACTGGACGGAACGAGCCGGTAGTTGATTTGTTACCCCAACTAACGGCTAACTAAAGCCCGGACCAGCTGTGGACCCATTCCCGTAAGTTCCGCTGTAACCCACAAAGTTGGCGTGAGTGAATAAGTTGTTGAAGGTGATCGGGCGCTCCACGAGAGGCGAAAAATCATAGATGGGTGCGCCTCGCCCGGCGTTGCGTCCCACCACGACACCGTTGATGACTGGGCGATCAGTGGTCGCGCCCGTATCGCCGCTGTTGTTCAAGCCTGTCGAGTAAGTGTACGGCAGGCCTATGGCAAGCGTCACGACGCCGCCCATATGTAATCCCCAGAATCCAGACCACACCCCGCTCAGGACTGCCCGGTGGCGCTGATCGAAGATTGCATTCGCACGTTCCAGCCGGCCGGTGAAGTTGGGGTCATTCGGATTCTGGCTTGGGATATCGGGATCTACGTTGTCGATAGCATGCGACCAGGTGTAGCTCGAAACAAAGGTTAGATGAGAAACGCGCCCTGTCAGGTTGAGTTGAAGGGCATGGTAAGCGGAATTCCCATTGTTCAAGTCGCTCTGAATTACCGAATACGGCGGTTGGGGATTGCTGGCCGCACCCGGATTGCACGTTGTGCCCTGCTGGCTGTACCACAGGATCCAATACGGTCGCGTGCAATTGGCGGCCTGGGCAGTACGTACCTGTCCGGGCGAGGTCCTGGTGAAGGGCGCAGGCGGATCAACGTCGAGAGGACGGTTGATGCGAAGGGTGTGCGACCCGACGTAATCCGCGCGCGCCACCCAACCTTTGGCGAGACGGCGCTCAACGCCCACGGTCCCTTGTTCGGAATAAGGATTCAGCAGTTGGCCAGGATATCCGATTAGTGCGGACGTTGGGAAGAACCGATTCAGATAGGCGCTTTCACCGGGACGGATGTAAAGGTTTCGGAGAGGAGCCAGTGCGCCAACCGGAAACGCCGGCGGAGGTACAGCGGAGATGCTGGTGGGAAAACCAATCTGTCCCGGCGTCGCACTGTAGTTGAAGACGCCGGTAGGGCCGGTTAAGGAATAGTTGGCCTGGCTGTTATCGGTGACTTGCGAGTAGTAGATACCGAAGCCGCCGCGGGTCACCGTTTTGTTGTCGCCGCGCAGGTTGTACGAGAATCCAGTGCGAGGCGCGAATCCTTTTCGAAAATCCGTGAACGTCTGCTGTTCGTAGCGCAGGCCGATATTAATAGTCAGGTCCGGACGCACGCGAAAATCGTCTTGAATGAACAGTGCCCAGAAAACATCGTTGACGCTGTAATGCGCGTTCCCGTAGCTTTGCGTGTACGTGCGGACGTTCGCTATATTGCCCAGGTAGGCTTGACTTTCGCAGTAACTCAGGCTTTGTGTACAGGTGTTGTAGACGAACTGGCCAAGAGAGATGGGCCCGCCGAACTCCTTGCTGTTGCCTCCGGTGTGTGCGGCGAGCGCGTTCGCGCCAAAGTGAAAGCTGGTCTTCTCCGCGCATATAGACAAGATGCTCGAAACATTCCAAAGGTGACTTGTTCCGATTAGAATTTCAGCAGCTCTCTAGACCGAGGGGACCGTTCCGAAGCGGAGCTGTGCGCATTTCACAACATTATCCCTTGGTGGCAACAGCGCCACCAACCAATTTTTTGCCGTTTTCAAACGCCCGAAGTCATAAGTATTTCGGTCGGGCCGAGCCGTTGCGCTGTCCCAAACAGGGACTCTTGACGACACAATGGAGTTTACTTATTCAAAGGGAATTTCGATTTCGGCAAAGCTGCCGAGGGTGGCGGCGTTCACGGCGGCCACAACCGTTTCAATATAGCGGCGCAAAGTGGGCCATTGCTGATTGCCAATAACTAAAAACGCGATTTTCCGGCCTTTCAAATTTTGCTGGTAGCGCATGTTTTTGTCAGTCGTCAGCAAAAGCTCGAAGCCTGCGGCCTCAGCAACGGTTATCAGTTCACCGTTAACAAGCCGGGCAGGTGTGCCGTTATCGAAGAGTATGAGCATCGACCGCTTGGGCGGGTTGCCGCGGGGGCGGGGGCGCGTCAAGGCTTCGCGCCGCGAATTCGATCACCGCTACAACCTGTTCATGCGACAGATGGAACCAGTCCATAATCTCGTTGATCGAGGCTCCCACTTCCAGATTGTCAAAGACGACGGAAACCGGCGTTCGGGTGTCCCGGAAAACCCATGCGCCGCTTGCCGGGGATACTTTCAACAGCGGGACATTCGGACCAATCGAGAGTTGCCATGTTCGTACCCTCTTTCATCGTAGCCCCTTACCACTTTTCGGCTTCGGCGTAGCGTGCGACCTTCTCCACTGGTCCCGCGAAGCGTCGATACTGGAAATTGACTGATGAAACCAAGCCGCTCATCCGCGCCCGCGGAATAGTGTTTATCTTCGTACCGAAGAGTCCCGTTTCCATAATCTGGCGAGTGCGTTCGCGGCGGACACTAACTGCTGAAAACGGGAACAATGCAAGTTGAGCAAGGTCGATCCCGACCGGGACCTAAAGCGGCTTTGTTCGCCTCTTTCAGTCCGCGGAGGAAGCGCTGGATCGCTATTGCCGCCGCGGCAGCTTTCTTCCTTTCTTTAGGATTTCCTATAGTGGCAGGTTTATCCAAACACACTGAGTCATTCCCGAAATGGTGGGGTATGTTAGATGTCGGTTTGGCATTTACTCTTGCGATCTTTGCATTTGTAATCCTCGGGCTTGCGCCGGGTGCGCCGACCAGACACGCGGTTGACGCTAGTTACCGGGCTTACCGGTTTCTCATACACGGCATACTGCCCCTACTGCTCGTGTTCTTCTTCTTCGGGGACCATGTTGTCTGGATCAATTGCCTGACGGGTTTGGCGTGGCGGACATGGCTGCTGCTGTTCACGTTGCCGTCATGGTTTCAGTTGTTGGAAATTTAGGGCGACCTAGCGTCGCGCAACAGATAGAATACAGCTGACGGACCAAGGAGAATTCCCGATGACACGTCCTAACGCTTCCCTATTGCTGGGTGCCTGCTGCTGTCTCTTATTCCTTCCGCGCGCGACCGCTCAGACTCCTTGTGAAGACCCGCAATTCGTTCTCAAGAAGTCAGATCCCTTTACACGCGCATTTGCGTTCCGGAAAGCTTTCCGGGCAGGATCCAGCACCTACATCACTTATATCGTGTTTCAAAATGGAGACAAATGGGTGGTGGTTCAGCGGCCCATCGTAGATCCACGTTTAGGCGAGGTGACCGATCCGATGACGGTCTATTCCGGCCCCTCTTCCGGAATCGCCGCCGCGGTGGATCAAATTTGCGGCCAGCCCGGGTTCTATCAAAACGGTTTGAGTACCACTAAGCGTGCAAGACCGCCTTCCGGCAATCTGGCACCCGCGCTGCAATTGGTGAAACCGCAGGCATCGTTGCGCGCGGAGGCGGGCCAGGCGGCGCAAAATCTGTTGAGTGCCGATCTGAATGGGGACGGCACATTGGACGATGTAATCCTGATCAACAACTCGCTCCGTATCGCCTTGCGTGACGCCAAGGGTACTGTGATCGTCAAGAATACCTATGCCACCGGCCCGAACGCCAATCTGGTGGCCGCCGGCGATTTCAACGGCGACGGCAAGCTCGATCTGGCCGTAACCAGTTTCGGCGGCAGCACTTCCACCAGTCCCGACAAAGGCAGTGTTTCCCTCTTCCTGGGGAATGGCGATGGCTCTTTCCAGGCCTTTCGCGCAATCCCCGCCGGACTGAACCCCAACGCACTGGCCCTGGCGGATTTCAACAAAGATGGAGCGCTTGACATGGCCGTGGGGAACGGGAACGGGCTGTCGGTTGTGCTTGGTAATGGGGATGGCACGTTTCGTGCGCCGGTGTTCTACGCGGGTTCATTCCCCATCTCCTTAGCCGCAGTTGACTTCACGGGCGATGGCGTCATCGATCTGGCAACGGCCAACTTCGGCAAGATCTCCATCCTGCGCGGCACCGGTGACGGAACCTTCAGCGCGCCTGTCGACACGGCACTTGGCACAAGCGCTAGTTATCTGAGCTGGTCCGATTTCAACCACGATGGCCGCATGGACCTGCTTCCGGTCAGCCAGGACACTTCCTCTGTTGCCATGCTGCTGGGAAAAGGCGATGGGACATTTCAAGCGCCCGTTTATTACGCCGTTGGATCGTCCTCGCTTTCCGTTGGCCTGGTGCCGCTGGACGATGGCAACCATCTGCTGTTCTCCGGAGACAACCTGGCCGGAGACACCTATGTGAATTTCATAGCGCCGGACGGGACGGTAAATGCACCGGTGCTCAACTTAGTCGCGGACATTCCAAACTCCGTGGCCGTCGCCGATCTGAACGGAGACGGATTGCCCGATGCGGTGACGGTAGCTTCGAATCTGCTGGCGGCAACCGGTACTGTTTCCGTATTGCTGAGCAAAGCGGACGGTAGTTTCGCCCCTCCTACCGCTTACCCAGTTCCTGCCGTCATGCCGCGGGTCTCATCGGCCGTTAACGGCGTGGGGATTGCCGATGTGAATGCGGACGGCAAGCTGGACATCGTCACTGGGCAGGGAGTTTTGTTGGGCAATGGCGATGGAAGCTTCCGGCCCTTCGCAGCCTTCCCCGGGAATGCCCTCGGGGTGGGCGGTGTCGTGATTGCCGACCTGAACGGCGATGGCAAGCCCGATATCGCCATGGCCGGCTCTGGAGGCGGAGCGCTTATTCTGCTCGGCAACGGCGATGGCACGTTCCGGCCGCCCGTTACTTATGGCCCCACGAATCTGCCCGGCCTGGCACTGGTCAGCGCGGATTTTAACGGAGACGGGCGTCCGGATCTGGCCTTCACCTCGGGCAATGGCAGGCTGGACAGGCCCGGTATTTTCACGATCCTTTTAGGAAACGGGGATGGCACGTTTCGGCAGACGCCCGCGCCCGCACTCGATGGGGCAACCTTTTTCCGGCTCGCCGCGGGAGATATCAACAATGATCGTAAGGCGGATCTGGCGGTGTTGAATTATTCGCAAACTACGGGCTACTCCGTGGCAACGCTGCTTGGGAACGGAGACGGCACCTTCCAAAGCCCCATCCGGTCAACGGTGGATATTTTCCCTAGCAGCATCGTGATCGCGGACCTGAATCTGGACGGCGCTGCGGACCTTGTGGTCGGACACTGCTGTGGTTTTTCGGAATCCATTTACCTGCTGGGTAAGGGCGATGGCACCTTCCAGAATTTTCGATATTTCCTTTCCGGCCCCTCCACGGCCGATATCGCCGTGACCGATTGGAACAAAGACGGCCGGCCTGACCTGCTGATCGCCGCAGTAAGCCGTGACCAGCGAGTAACGTCCGGCACCCTGCTGGCGCTTGTGAATAACTTCCCTTTGTTAGCAGCCGTTTCGGATGCGAGTTTTCAAGCCATCACCGCACCGGAATCTATTGCCGCCATTTTCGGGAGCGGTCTGGCGACCGGCACTTCAACCGATGGACCGAATACCTCGCTTGCCGGAACCAGCGTCACGGTACGCGATTCAGCGGGCGCAATACGCGATGCTCCGCTGTTCTTCGCCTCTCCCAATCAGATCAATCTGGAAGTGCCCGCGGGAACTGCCGTGGGGCGTGCCTTGGTGACCGTGACGACGGCAAAAGGCAATATTACCGGCGGTTTGCAGGTGGCGCAGGTTGCCCCGGGGCTCTTCCTTTTGAACACCAGCGGATTAGTGGCTGCGAACTTACTGCGTGTTTCCGCGGCAGGGCAAAGCGCCGAAGCGGTCTATCAGGTGGATAGCGCGGGCGCAGTGCAGGCACTGTCCATCGATTTGGGCCCACCGGACGAGCAAGTCTACCTGCTCATCTATGGAACCGGCTTCCGATTCGCTTTGCCCAATACGGCCGTTGCGACAATCGGTGGGATACAGGCCACCATACAATTCCTGGGTGCCCAACCGGCTTTCGCGGGCCTGGACCAGTTGAATATTTTGATTCCGAGATCACTGGTTGGCAGAGGCGATGTCCCGGTAGTTTTGACCATTGCGGGGCAGGTTTCGAATATTGGGCACATCACAATTAAATAGGGAGCGAAGGTCGGAGAGAAAATTTTAACCTGCGCGAATCGCGATACTTTTCACAATTCGCGATGATGGAACGATGACTCGACGAGACCTTCTTCGTGGTTCGCTGGCTGCGGCCGGGCTCGGCCTGACAGGCCTTACCGGCTGTGCGCGCAGGCAGACGGGGACCCTCGGTGTGCGGGCGCTGCCGCTCTACGATGCGGTTCCGGCGCTGGTCCCGATTCGCGCTCATACCGATCGCATTTTCCGCATCACCGTCTGTTCGCGGCCGTTTCGCGCTGCCGGGCCGCGCCTTGATGTCGAACGCGTGGGCGATAAGACTGTGGTCCACAACTACGGGCATGGCGGTAGCGGATGGTCGCTCTCCTGGGGGTCCAGCACCATCGTCGCGCGCAAGGCATTGCGGGAGAGCGGCGGGGAGAAAGAGATTGCCGTAATTGGCTGCGGCGCACTGGGTTTGACCTCTGCCCTGACGTTGCAGCGGGGCGGAGCGCGGGTGACGATTTATGCCAAGGAGCGGGCGCCGGAAGTGCGGTCTTCGCGCGCGACGGGCTCATGGACACCGGATTCGAGAGTGGCTTTGAAGAATGCCGCTCCCGCCGGGTTCGGCGCGCTCTGGGAGGAGATGGCGCGCACTTCATTCGCTCTGTATCAGAGTTATTTGGGGCTTGCCGATAATCCGGTGGAATGGAACAATCGCTATAAGCTATGGGACGAGTCTGACGTAACGACACAAGAAGCGCCGCAACCGGCTAATGCCCTGGAGTTTGTGGAGTATTGGGACCGCATCCGCGATATTACTCCCCGGTGGGTGGACCTGCCTCCGGGCAGCCATCGGTTTCCTACAAAGTATGCGCGGCGGAATAGCTCCATGACTTTCAATGTTGCGAGTTACTCGCGGCAGTTACTTACGGAATTCCTGATCGCGGGCGGAAAGATAGAGGCGGTAGAGTTTCATTCGCCTTCGGAGTTGAGTGCGCTGCCGCAGAAGGTGCTCGTCAATGCGACGGGCTATGGCGCTCGCGCTTTATGGAAGGATGAGTCACTTACTCCGGTGCGTGGACAGATTGCAGGGCTGATTCCGCAGTCTGATGTAAATTATGGATTGGGCTTCGGAAACCTGAATGTCCTGGCACGGCGGGACGGCATCGTCGTGCAATCGATGGAGCAGGGCGAAGCTACGGGCTGGAACGATGCAAGTGAAACACCCGACCGGGGCGAGGCGGACCGTGCTGTACAAGCTTTGGCAGCGCTTTATGACAAGATGAGTGTTCGACAGCGAACTTATGCGGGATGACATAGGAAATGCAATTCGAAGCGGCGATGTGGCGACTCTGACACAGCTTGTGGCCGCGGACCCGACCCTTGCCCACGCAAGACTGGATGGAGAACGGACGCTGCTTCACATAGCGACAGATTGGCCCGGCCACTTCCCGAATGTTCGCGAAACTATTTCTGAACTGATCGCGCGGGGCGCCGACATGAATGCCAGGTTTCAGGGTGGCGGTCATTCCGAGACGCCGCTTCATTGGGCAGCGAGCAGTGACGATCTGAACGCACTCAACACGTTGCTTGAGCACGGCGCAGATTTGGAGGCACCCGGAGCGGTGATTGGGGGAGGGACACCTTTGGCGGACGCGGTTGCCTTTGGGCAGTGGCGTGCCGCCCGCAAGCTTGTTGAACGGGGGGCTCATTCGACAATGTGGCAAGCCGCGGCCCTGGGATTGGTGGATCGGGTTCAGGAATGTTTGTCCAGCGATCCGGCACCTTCGCAAGCGGATGTTACTAACGCTTTTTGGTGTGCCTGCCATGGCGGCCAGTTAGAAGCAGCGGACCTGCTGCTGGGGCGCGGCGCGGATTTCAACTGGGTTGGTTACGATGGCTTCACGCCCTTCGATGCGGCGGTGCGGAACGGGAATCGGGAAGTGATTGACTGGCTGACTGGCCGTGGTGCGATCCAGGCGAAAGGAATCGAATGAGAATAGTGCTTGTGCTTTGGTTACTGGGCGCGGGATCCATCCTACTTACAGGTCAACAAGCCGCTCCAAGCGGTAGTTTCACCGAGGCTCAGGCCGAAACAGGCCGTCTTGCTTACCAGGATACGTGCGGTAAATGTCGTACCCCTACGCTGCGGCAACGTATTCGTTCAAGCGGCTATCTACTACAACTTCAGTAACGGCGGCCCTGGCTCTATCGCCAAAGCGGTGGCGAGAAAGCGAGAGCATTTTCCGTGCGGTGTGTGAGGGATTGATGTCTCACGCTCTACCGCTGCTGCCACGTCCAGAAGTTGACCATTTACAGAAATCTTGCCAAGGGTTTACTGCGTGCCGGCCGATCAGGCGATTCATCGGCGGTCCGCCAATGGGCCGTTCGGTGGATGGACACACTGGCGAACGCGTATGAGCCGGATGCAATCGAGGGCCGCTGGACGACGCTGAACAGAGGCACGCTGTCCGGCGCGCAATTTTTTGTGGCGCAAGAACACGGGTTCACAGGCTGGCGAAAGTTTGTGCTGCATGTGCGCGCAATGGCGTTGGCCGCTTCATCCATTGCCGTGTTCGAAGCGGCTGTTGACTGCGTGGTCGACGGCGACGCGGCCACACTGAAGAACTTACTCGTCAAACACCCCTCTCTGGCGCGGCAGCGCTCCACCCGTGAGCACCGCTCTACGCTGCTGCATTACGTCTCCGCAAATGGTGTTGAGGACTTCCGCCAGAAGACGCCCGCGAATATTGTCGAGATCGCAAATCTTTTGCTGGACGCCGGGGCGAAGGT
>Ga0123338_10002846_pt1 | contig 15910 bp, 12 predicted proteins | sample grotaG_FD_89793 | JGI IMG/M metagenome (GOLD analysis project Ga0123338, IMG submission 89793) | Glacier valley bacterial and archeal communities from Borup Fiord, Nunavut, Canada, to study Microbial Dark Matter (Phase II) -... | ecosystem: Environmental > Aquatic > Freshwater > Ice > Glacier ...
CTGGTGGCAATAGCGAAGAGGACACACCCGTTCCCATCCCGAACACGGAAGTTAAGCTATTCAGCGCTGATGATACTTGGTGGGCAACTGCCTGGGAAAGTAAGACGTCGCCGGATTAAAGGAATGGGGACACACCTTCTTTGGGCCTCGCTTTTTTGAGCGTCCAGTCTACATCTTGACAAAATCGTTTGGCATTAAAAAACCACCTGTGCGGGCGGGTGAGACGGCAACTTCTTATTTTCCCGCGAGGCTGCCCTCGAAGTATCGTCAGAGCTGAAGAGCTTAACTTCCGTGTTCGGGATGGGAACGGGTGTACCTTCTTCGCTATAGACACCGGCTCACCTGCACATGCAGGTGGTTTCTCTTGACAAGGTGTATAATAACACAGTCCCACTATCTTGTCAACACTTTTTTTACGAGTTCCCAAAACTTGCTAAAATCCACCGATGATGCCTACAAGTAGGTCGTTGCTTGCCACAGATTGCAGAATGCGTTAGACTACAGGGAAGTAATAAAATATGAGGAACACCTACATGGGTCTTCTCTTTTACAGGAAATACACGAGGAATACAGGTATATGCGATTTGCGCTAGTAAGCAAAACATTTCGATTTGAGGCGGCCCATCAGTTGCCAGAACATCGCGGCAAGTGCGCGCGTTTACACGGACACTCATATAAGCTAGAGGTGACGCTACGTGGACCCATCAGCGAGGCGGCGGGACAGTCCGCGCACGGGATGGTGTTGGATTTTGAAGACCTATCGCGCATAGTGCGTGCCTCTTTGCTTGAGCGTCTCGACCACTACAACCTCAACGAGGTAACAGGCATCCATACAACGGCTGAAAATCTTGTCCATTGGATGTGGGATACACTGCTTGTAGCTGGTCTACCGGCTTCTCTGCTTTATCGCATACGCTTATGGGAGACAGAGAGCAGTTACGCCGAGATCACACAGGCAGAACGCGCAGGGGTAGAAGGCGGCGGGGAGACTACAGTACCACAGATGAGTGAGCAAGCACTATGAACGTAATGGAGATTTACCGCTCGGTGCAGGGCGAAGGGCTACTCCTCGGCGTTCCAACGACGTTTGTGCGCTTCTTCGCGTGTAACCTGCGCTGCTCATGGTGTGATACCAAATATTCGTGGAGCGTACGCGATGGCGGCACATGGGAGTCACTGACCCCACAGGTGGTTGCGGAACGAGTACACGCGCAGGGTGCGCGCCATGTTGTTTTGACCGGCGGCGAGCCAACGCTTCAAAAAGACTTGCCACAACTAGCGGAACTGCTCAAAGCGACAGGTCATCATCTCACCATCGAGACCAACACAACAATCTTCCCAGAGGCTTCGATCCCACTGATTGATCTGTGGAGCCTTTCACCCAAACTCCAGAGCGCCGGCGAGAGCTACCTGCGCTACCCAATTATCGAACGGTTTCTTGCGACGCTCCAACCAGAACAGCAGCAATGGAAGTTCGTTGTACGCGATAACGAAGACGAACACCATTTGCGCGATCTGCTCACACGCTATCCCGATTTCGTAGAGCGAAAGATACCGCTCATTCTGCAACCAGAGGGCGACGCCGCGACCCCCGACTACCCTACCGCGCTTGGACAGCTCGCGGAGCGTGTACGTGACCCCTTCTGGGACGACTACTATGTACGGGTGCTACCCCAGATGCATGTTATCATCTGGGGTCGGAGACGTTGGGTATAAAGCAGAAAAGGAGAAAACAATGTCGGAACATGCACAGGTACAAACATACGCCACCTGTAACGAACGCACCTACCCCCTTGTCGTCGCACATTACCAACTGGTGTTGGAGCAGCTTGGCTGCACCAATGTGCACGTTTTACAGTGGCTGGATGGTTTACAGTGGCCTAAGTCAGACGACGATGGGCCTGGGGACATCTATGCGGCCCCCTTTACGCTTACGCCCACACACGAAGACGCTTCCAACGCAACAATCGAATGTGCGGGTATCGAGGTGTCGCTTTACCTCAATGCAGCAATTCCCAGTACGGAAGAGCTTCCCGCATGGGTAGGCTTCAATTTACTCTTCGACGCGGACACGTTACGCGAAAACTCTAACGCGCCCTATTCCGCGAACGTAGGAATACTGATGTGGCGTATCATCCAAACACAAGCAGGCGCGTTTCGCGAACTTGGCGCGTACTTCACCGATGAGTGGCAGGAAAACCAATCCTGGCGCGCCCTGGCCGCGCAGTTAGGCAATCCGTGGGACTTTGACCTGGCAATCTTTCCCCGTTCACAATCGGAGCATTTTTCGGAAGTACCCGCCGGTTTTGAGGGAACGGTAACGCCACAAGGGTTTGGCTTCGCACAGACCAACCGCTGGGAAAAACTTCCCTGGCGTGAGAAGTGAGGCTAACCGTAGAAAATTATCAGCAAAATCCAAACAATTTCTAACCTTCTCTTAATGTTTATAAGTAATGCGGTATGTTATGATTAGAAAACTTAGTAAGGGCGGTTGAGGGGAAGTATGTACTTCCAATAGGCGCGTTCCGAGTTAGAGCAGGTATTTATGCACAAAACACAGGGTTCACCCGATTATATAGAAACAATTCTTGAGAGCATCAGCGATGCTTTTCTTGCCCTCGATTTCGATTGGCGTTTCACCTATGTAAATCATCATGCGGAGGTGCTGCTGCAAAGAACACGAGCAGCGTTGCTTGGTCGTAGTGTGTGGGATGAGTTTTCGGACGCGGTAAACTCGATTTTTTATCAAAAGTACCACGAGGCCAGAGACACACAAATTGCAACCAAGTTTGAAGATTTTTACGCGCCTCTTGCTACGTGGTTCGAGGTACGGGCATATCCCTCAAAAGACGGATTGTTTGTCTACTTTCATGATATCACCCGGCAAAAACTGGCCGAGGAGGAGCGCGAACAGCTTTTACAACGGGTCGAGGCTGCGCGCGCAATCGCGGAGGCACACGCGCGCCAGGTCGAGGCTGTTCTGGCAAGTATGACCGAGGGCATCATTATTGCAGATCCACAAGGCAATATCATTCAGATGAATGACGCGGCGGCACGCATACACGGCTTCACACGTCCAGAAGAATTTCAGCGTCACCTCAAAGATTTTCCCGCCACCTTTGAGGTTCATGCGTTGGATGGGCGTGTCCTTCCTCTCGACGAATGGCCGCTCGCACGTTTGTTGCGTGGAGACCGGTTCACAAATTTTGAGGTCTACGTCAGGCAACTTACCACCGCTACGGGCTGGTTTGGAAGCTATAATGGCGGCTTTGTACGCGATGAGCAAGGGAATATAACGCTGGCAATCCTCACACTGCGTGATATAACAACACAAAAAGCGGCGGAGGAACATCTCCGTGCGAGCGAAGAGCGGTTTCGGCTTCTCTGCGATAACGCTCCCATTGGCATCGCCATTTCACATAAAACGTCGCATCTCTACACTAATCAGACCCTTGTAAACATGTTTGGGTATGACAGTCCAGAGGAGCTAGCACATCAATCACTTTTGCAACTGGTCGAGCCACAGAGCCGCGAGCAGATAGCGGCGTATATCAAGCAGCGCGAGCATGGCGAGGCCGCGCCGGTGAGCTATGAGCTGGTCGGTCTACGAAAAGATGGCTCGACGTTTGTACTGGCGGTAGACGTTGGACGTATATCGCTTGGCGATACAACAGCAAGCATCACCTTTACCACCGATATCACTGAGCGGAAAGAGGCCGAGCACCGCAAAGACGACTTTTTGAGCATGGCGAGTCACGAACTCCGTACACCACTTACGAGTGTCAAAGCCTATACACAGATTCTCCAACACATATTCGAGAAAGAAGAGAAAAAAGAGCCTGTCCTCTATCTGGCAAAGATGGATGTACAGCTCAACAAGCTCACTAAACTCATCACTGATCTGCTCGACACCTCTAAAATGCAGGGCGAAAAGGTCGTTTTTGCAGAGGAGGAGGTTGATTTTGACATGTTACTCCACGAGACTATCGGACATTTGCCACAAACGTGGCAGCGCGTTCAAGTTAGTGGTCAAGTTGGAAGAAAGATTATAGGCGATAAAAAGCGGTTGGAGCAAGCACTAACCAACATACTCGCCAATGCACTCAAGTATTCATCACAAAAGGACGCTGTACTTGTCACCGTTGCGGCAACACCGGAGAGTGTACTTGTACAGGTTCAGGACTTCGGCATTGGGATTGCGAAACAGCATCACAAGAAAGTATTTGAGCGTTTTTATCGCGTATATACAAACAATGATACAACGTACCCCGGCCTGGGAGTTGGCCTCTCTATTGCTCACGAGGTCATTACACGACATAACGGTACGCTCTGGGTAGAAAGTGCCGAAGGTCAAGGCGCAACATTCTCTTTCTCTCTCCCTTTTGAGAAAAAGCAGCATACAACGAAAAGGGAACAAGCGTAGCACCGGTAATTAAAGGAAACACATATGTCGCATCATATTTTGGTTGTTGACGATGAAGAAAGCATTTTAGAGGTTGTACAGATTGTCCTTGAGGGCGAAGGCTATACAGTACAAACAAGCATGAACAGCTCATTTTTGCACCAGCTTACCCCTTTGCCTGATATAATCCTACTTGATGTATTACTTTCCGGTGAGGATGGGCGCGAGATTTGTAAACGTATCAAGGCAGATACGCGGCTACAACATATCCCCGTCATTATGCTCTCGGCCCATTCAGACGCGAGCAAGGTTGCCAATACCAGTGGAGCCGACGCTTTCCTGGAAAAACCCTTTGACGTTGATGCACTCATCGCCATTGTCCAGAAACATTTGGAAGTCGTTCCTGCCTCTAATCAGGAATAGCTATGCTTTTTACAAGATAAGGGCAACTACAGTTCAACTATTTTCATCACGTTTGAGAAAATCTTCCACAAGCGGTACGGCTTCTTGTGTCGCACGGGTTCCGTCGAGCCAGACAATACGGGGGTCGCGCCGGAACCATGAGAGTTGCCTGCGCGTGAAATCGTGAATAGCATATTTCAGCCGCTCAACCATCAACTCCTCGCTGCTGAATTCGCCACGTAGCCAACGCGCGACGAAGCGATACTCCAGGCCCAGTGCCTCCAATCGCTCATGGCTTACCCCAGTGTCGAGTAAACCCTGTACCTCGCGCACCATACCCTCCTGCATTCGCTCATCAACACGGGCATCTATGCGCTTGTACAACACATCTCTGGCCCATTGTATACCCAGCAGAAGGCTGTTGTAGAGCGGATTGGCACGACCTCTCTGCTCTGAAAACGGTTGGCCTGTGCTGATACAGACTTCCAGTGCGCGAATAACGCGACGCGGGTTGCTCTGGTCAATCTCCGCGAAACTCTTAGGATCACGGGCATGCAGCTCCTCTAAGAGATCGGACAAGGGCCGTTGTGCTAACTGTATCCGCAACTGTGGTTGTGGCGCGACTCGCGGTATATCCAGATTATCAACAACAACCTGGATATAGTGCGGCGAACCACCAACCAACAGGGGTTGATGATGACGCGCCAGGATGTCGTCAATTGCGCTAAATGCCGCGCGTTGAAATTGTGACACGGTATAAATATCATCCGGTGCAACAACATTGAGCAGATGATGCGTCACCCGCGCCTGCTCCTCCTGCGTCACCTTTGCCGTGCCGATATCAAGACCACGATAGACCTGTCGGGAATCCGCTGAGACAATTTCACCATGTAAGTGGAGAGCGAGTGTAATGCCAAGCGAACTTTTGCCCGACGCAGTGGGACCAAGCACGACAATAAGCGGCGGTTTTTTTTCACTCATGGCGTTTTTTGTTGTCCATGTCGCAGCAATTGGTCAACACGTAGCACAAGCCCAACACAGACAGCGATGCCAAGCAGCACACCAAATGGCGTGAGGCAACCAAGCGCGAAGCCCGATGTCAGGAAAAAACCGAGTAGACCGCCAAGCACGGCAGCGGCGGCGATGACCACGTTTCGTTGATGCGTCACAGCCCACCCTGCTCCGTCCAAAATATGATCGCTTACTGTCGGTGTTGTGCCAATCGTCGCCCCCAGCGCGGTGACGAAGAGTAACACACAGAATTGGAGCACGGACGAAGTGCCGTGTATCGCGAGCTGCCAGATGATTTCGAGCGGGGCCAGCACTACAAGCGCACTCCCCATCCCCGTGCAGGCGCGATTGATGACATCGTGGATTGTCCAACGACGATTCCAGTATACCAGGAGCGCACCCAGTGTTGCCGAGGGAACCATCAAAACAAGCAAAACGATGAACCAGGGGCTTGGTGGCAACGGTGTACGTACGAGCGGCGTAAGCAATGTATAACACAAACTTGCAAGCATAAACCCCGCGACAAAGGCCAGCACATGCTGCATCCAGGCGCGTTGCTGGATGCTTGCCCGCAACGGGTCCCAGCCTTGAGAGGTGCTACTGCTCGCGCCCTGGGTGGTCGGATTGCCATATTTCACTTTGTATTCGCTGTCGCGCAGGGTTGCCGCCTGTGGAAGACCTGTCCGCACAGCCTTAACTTTTGGTTGAGTCGCAACTGGAATGGCTCGCACCTTTCCAGAGTTAATCGCAGGCCCTTTTCCAGTGATCGGCAACATGCTCATCCCGCCCATCGTAAGGGCGTTTTCATCCTCATCGTCCTCGTCGTTCAGGTCCGCCCCAATAGTTTTGCCGCTACTACGTTGCATATTGCCCTGCGCGCCCAAGCTAAGGATATCCACCTCAACCGCGATTACAATGTCCTGCTCTTCGTTTTCCGGCGAGACAAGGATTGTTCCGGTATAGTGTGTTGCACGGCGCAGTTGTGTGCTATTGATACGGACATTGACGCGTGTGGTCATCCCGTCAAACGTGTTTTGGTCTAACGCAATCCAGGGTTCGTTCGCATGAATAATGCCTGTCACGGCTGTACCTTGATTGCCGAGGACCGCGAACGTCAATGGGGCGGACACTCCAGGGTAGACCTCGCCAAAGTCAAGGGTACGCGGGGAAACCTGCACGTTTGAGCGTGGGGCGCGTGAGAACCAGCCACGCCCAGGCACGGTTGGTAAGCTGGGCGCGGTACTTGGGGAAACCGAGCCAACCGTGCCGGATCTGCTTCCATTTCTCGCGGCGGGCCGAATACGTGCGTTGGGACCCATCACGGTACGGAGAAACTGTTCAACCGCTTCTTGTGGATCGTCTATCGTCGTGCGTAGCTGACGTGCGGCCCGTGCCAGGCTCTCCTCGCCCAGCTCGCGTAACCACGATTCGATCTCGCCCGCCGCCAGATAATCGGAGGCCTCTTCAGGATGGCGGGCGCACAGGTCGGCCAGTTCCTCTGGCGTGGTCGCCTGATCGCCGTTATCAAAGACAAAGGTTCCCACACCCAGCAACGCTCGGCGGAACGCGGCGACATTCTGATAGCGGTCATCCGCCTCCAACGCCGTCGCTTTTTCCAGCGCACGAGCCACGCTAGGCGAGATGCGCGAGTTGGTACTTCGTACATCTTTCAGGCCAAAGCCGGTCTCGGAAAGCGTATTTGTTAAGAGCTGAAAGATCGTCATCGCGAGCGAATAAATGTCGGCGCGTTCGTCTGTTTGTGCCTTGCCATACTGTTCCGGCGGCGCAAAGCCAGGTGTGCCGAGCAGTTGTGTATCCTGCGAACTGGTCGGGCGAAAGAAGCGAGCGATGCCAAAGTCGATCAGTTTGACGCGTCCGGTTCGCATCAACATAATATTGCCGGGCTTCATATCACGGAAGATAATTGGCGGGTTTTGATTATGTAAATATTCTAATACATCACAAAGCTGACGCGCCCAGCCGAGGACGCGCCGCTCTGGAAAAGGCCCGTTGTTGCGCTCAAGCAGGTCCTCGAGCGTAGAACCATCAACGTACTCCATAACCATGAAGTAGCGTTGACCTTCGGTAAAGAAGCCAGTGAAAGACGGCAAATTAGGATGGTTCAGACCCCAGAGCATTTTTGCTTCATCCTTGAAGTTCTGGATAGCCTGAGGCCGCTCATCCGCCGCGACCATTGAAAGACTCATTTCTTTTACCGCACATATTGTTTGACGCTTTAGGTCGCGCGCCTTATAGACAGCACCCATGCCGCCCTGCCCAACTGTCCCCATGAGCATATAGCGTTTGTGGAGCAGGGCGCGACCAAGGTGTCCTGTTTGTGTGTTCGGTTGCCCACTTTGCTGAGTGATAACGACCCCCAAATATCTCTTCTATAGTTAGTATATGATGTGTATGTGCGTGTCCCAGTATAACATACAGTCTATAGTACATACTACCTATTTAGAACCTCTGTTCAAACATATTTTCTACTATATTATGAGACAATTCCTATTGTGTAGAACCTAAGTTGAATAACCGCTCTCTCTGTATAGACGCAAATTGCCGCTTGTTCTATAAAACGGATGAATGTCTGTATCCTCGCGTGTTTATTATCATCGGTGATAGGCCAAAATGAAAATGAGAGAAGACAAAAGAAAAAACAATCCCCTCTTTTTACATAGTACGTTTGTAAGTACAGGAAGTAGCAACTCCCCTCAAAAGTATAACGCTTGAAAACTCGTTTTGGCGAGGGGGGTTATACAGAGATATTTTTTACCTCTTTCAAGGAACTTCCTCCAAACCAAAGGTCTACGTCTCCATTTCTACCCCGCGACTCTAAAGGTACAGTGACACATTTTGATATATAATGGTATATATGTCAGTAATAACTTATCTACTGCGTACCTTGTTTGTCTAGGAGACATAGCTATGAATAAAGATTTTCGCATACCACCCTTGAGTCCCTCTTACCTCACTCCACAAGAAGTTCTTGCACAACGTCTCGCCCCACTGATAGGAACAGCGTTTCATTTGACCATGTTTCCCAGAACTAACGGCTCTAAAATTAGAAAATTAGTTACAGAAACTCTTAATAGCTACTCTTTGCCTCCTTCCTGCCCACAAGGTTTGTATACCGTTATTCCCCCTAAAGCGAAAGGGGTTCCACGTATGCTGCTTGAGTACATAGATACGTATATCGTTACAACCGGAAAACAATACAATCTTCAAGTATGGAATCGCAACCCAACGAGTAACGCGGCATTGATAGACTATGCCTCTGGCGAAAAACTAACAGCGAACGATGTACGCTACATTTTTGTACGTATTGACCCTGACAAGCATCTGATACGCTCTATTTTGATTTGCTCTCCTACATATATCGAAAGCAAATTTGGCCTCTTTGGTAAAGAAACGGTAAAACAACAACTCATTATTACGGCAAAGCAGCGTGAATTGATTACACAAAAAATTCCTCCTGTACTATTTTACCAGGACACCGTGTTATTAGAACCTCTAGTTTCCCACGAATTTAAAAAGCCACAAAGGTTATTCAGAGATCGGCCAGTAAAAGATGAATTGTTATCACTAGAAGTATTATGGAACAGACTATTTCGTCTAATTGGGATGAAACTAGATACTAGTGATACAAAAACTAGAGGTCAAGCACTAGAACGGCTTGTTGTACAACTACTTGGCTATTCTATTGTTAAAGACGAATTACTCTTAGGTGGCTATCTTGATATCCTTAATCAACTTTTAGAAGTCAAGCTACAAGAGTCTTCAACAGTTGATTTGGGCCGCTATAGCCCACAAGTAAAAGAGACTGTTCCCTCTTTTCCACAAGCCACAACAGAAGATGTTCGCTACCTAATTGCATTAGTAGACAAAAGTACAGGTATTATTACTGGCTTAGTGCTTTGTCCAGGAAACAGGCTTGGTGACCATTTTTCTTATATAGCTACAGGAAATTATAAATGTCAAAGAAGCATCCCTATGACATTTTTTGATCGCTTCGATGGAAGAGTTGCATGTACTCAATAGTTCTCACAAAGCATCTACTCCAAAGGCTTGAGCAACAAGCCTTTCTATATGCTTCTCTTTCTCTAGTCGTACTTGCTCAGAAGGAGCAGAGAAAATCAGTTCTTTTACAAGTTGTATGATAGCTTGGCTAACTTGTGTAGTAGGATTAGGTAATGGGTACTTTCCGACATACTGTGTAAGATAGCGTCTTCGACCAGCGTACAATTTGTTGTTAAATGTGAGATCATGATAGCGTGTCATTAGTTGTGAGTTTGCAACGCCCGCAATAAGAAAAAGAATGTCTGGATGTTGATCTCTATTTGGAACAATCCAATAGCAGTTTCCATCAACGATACATCCTTGTACGTCATAAAAAAACTTTGGTACTGGGCTAATATCAGGAAACACAAGTTTGGGTTGTTGCCATAGTAAAGGTTGTTGTGGAACCCAAATTTCATACCATTGGCGTTTTGCTTCTATCACATACGTTCTACTTGCAAGCTGTGTGTAGTATTGTTTTAAATAAGCGGCAGCTTTAGGATATTCACGTAGGTCAATAGCTACACGTTTTTCATTTCTCATAGTATGCGTATAAAGAACTTGTCTAAGTGCTACATCCTCTTTTTTAGGTTGCCAACGATCTGCGTTTTCTTGCGAGAGCAGGCTCCGTAAAACGTCTTTTTCTGGTTGAAACTCTGCTACTAATTTGTGCCAATCTTCGCGGATAAAAACATCATCTGCCGTCGTTTTGATACCAACGCGTACCTTCGCAACGTCGCATATACGTGTCGTAGCTTGTACCATAATTATTTTTAGCCATTCATCTTCGTTCAATGTCACCATATTCCAGGGGTCATCCACAGAAGCTGGAAGGGAAAATGCGCCGTGTGCAATAGTAAAACGCTGTTCTCCAACGGTGTAGTCACTGTTTTTGCCGCTTGCTAATGCAGCATAGACAGAGTTTTTCACCTCTGCTTTTATAGAAGGACTGCCTTTTGTGCTTTCATAAATACGCATAAATGTTGCTTTTATAGGTGTCAATGGTTTCTTTTCTCCAGACAAAAGCCGTTTTCTTCCTATAAATATTGCGGGAAGTACAGCAGCATCAAAAAGTTTGGTATCCCCTAAATCAATAATCTCAATAATTTCATATTCACGCGCTAAAAAAGCACGAATGGCGGAACCACCCTGAGTTGTCAGAAAGCGATTAGAAGTTATTACACCAAGTACGCCACCAGGGAGTAATTGGCGTGTCATAGCAACAAGAAAAGCATGATACAGATCGACTCGTCCACTCAAACCGAAAGCGGTTACAAGTTCTCGCACTTTTGCTGCGCCAAGCACTTGTGTGCGTACATAGGGCGGGTTTGCAATGATTACGTCTACAGAGGGGAGAATATAAGCACATTCTGGTTGAGCAAAAAACAGTTGAGGCTGTGAAGGTGCTTGTTTACAAATAGCAAGAAAGTCCTGATTCTTTAGCAAAAACTGCTCTATTGGAAAAGTAGTAAAGCGCGAGTAAGCAGTTTCTACTGCTTGCTTGTCTGTCTCTACCCCGATAAAGGTTGCTTTTCGTAAATCATTTTGTGAAAGGGTTTGAGCAAAAGCTAGTAGTAACTCTCCGTCGCCACATGCTGGGTCTAAAACGCTCATTGTACTTATGGTGCTTAACGAGAGAGTCCTAATAATCCTTTGAGCAACAAAGCACGCCAACTCGTGGGGAGTGAAATGCACTCCACTCGCTTTCTTTTCAGTTACTTGTCTGATTGCACACACTACTTTTCACCTCTATACATTTACCTTTGCACAGAGTATACCATACATCAACATGCCTATAACCATAGATTTTTGTTGACCTTCGTGGTATACTCTCGACGTTATGCTGCACAATGTATTCGCCGCGCAACCTGCGTTCTACAAAAATTTATAAAACATTTCTCTATACATTTGCCACCCAAAGCTCCTATTTTACGAGGTATAAATTGCGCAGATGGTTCAGGTTATGGTACAATAAAGGTGGAAATATATTGTATCGTATGGCATGGAAAAGCGAACACCGCAAACAGAGAAACAACACTGAGGTTGTATGACCAGAAGAGGAGAATGACCATGACGAAGGTACTCGTTGTTGACGACGATGAGTCCATCCGCGAAATGCTCCGTATGATGCTGGAATATTCCGATTATGACGTACTACATGCGACAAATGGCGTAGAGGCGTTAGAGTTACTCCGTACCTCATCCACGCGCTTTGTAGTGCTGCTCGACATGTTTATGCCAAAACTTGACGGACGCGCCGTGTTACACACCGTCGCTACCGATCCACACCTCTCTACCTTTCACTCCTACATTCTGCTCTCAGCCGATCCAGACCTCCACTCGTTCACGCTCGAAACAACACCCACATTTTCCGTACCTATTGTCGCAAAGCCATTTGAAATTGACGCACTTCTGGACGCTGTTCAGCTAGCCGCACAACAAGCGCACGTCCCCTGCATTAGCTAGAGTCTTAGCGCATTTTTCGGAAGACTTTTTTCAATATTTCGCTCTGCTCTGCGTCGCGGCCTCTCGCGTCTCTAAGATGCCGCGCATACTTTTGCGTCCGCCAAAAACCTGGCCGCCTCACATTCTTTCTACCAATTACACAAGAAGTTCATCAGCAACTTTGAGCGCAAGAATCGGATAGTAACGTATCACGTTTTGTTCTATGATAGCATCACAAAGAAAGAAGGAGCGAATATGAATGAAACCTATTGGCAGGCGGTAGTCACGCGAGATCATAGCGCGGATAGTAAGTTTGTGTATGCTGTTCGTTCAACCGGTATCTATTGCAAACCGTCCTGTCCCTCGCGCCGCCCGAAACAAGTCCATGTTGCGTTCTTTCCTCACGCGCAGGCCGCGGAAGCAGCCGGCTTTCGTGCGTGCAGACGCTGTAAGCCGGAGGCGGCACAAATGGATATGATGGTGTTGGTACAACGGCTCTGTCGCTATATCGAGACACATAGCGACAAACCCCTGACGCTTGCCTCGCTCGGTGCAGAGGTGCATTGCAGCCCCTCTCATTTGCAACGTACTTTTAAGCACTTTATAGGCGTCACGCCCCGTCAATACCTGCAAACACAACGGATGACAAAGCTAAAAATACATATGAAAGAAGGCAAAGCGGTAACACACGCACTATATGACGTTGGCTACGGTTCCAGTAGTCGTCTCTACGAGCAAGCACCCACGCAACTTGGTATGACGCCAACGGCTTACAAAAACAACGGGAAAAATATGACGATCTCCTACGCAGTCGTCGATTGTCCTTTGGGGCGTTTACTGGTAGCAGCAACAGCGCGTGGCATTTGTGCCGTCGAACTGGGCGACACAGATGCAGCACTCGCGGCCACCCTGCTCACAGAGTATCCAGCGGCAACGCTTATACGCAACGACGCCTTACTCACCCACGAGGTGCAGCACATCCTACACCATCTCAACGGCGCACAACACATCATAGACCTCCCTCTGGATATTCGCGCAACAGCGTTTCAATGTCGCGTCTGGCAAGAGTTACGCGCTATTCCTTATGGAGAAACGCGCTCGTATGGCGAGGTCGCGCAAGCACTGGGCAATGTCAACAAAGCGCGAGCGGTTGCTTCGGCGTGTGCGGCAAATCCGGTTGCACTCATCATTCCATGTCACCGCGTCGTGCGCGAAGACAAGAGCGGTGGCGGCTATCGTTGGGGCGTTGAGCGTAAACAGCACCTGCTGGCACAGGAGGGGAGCCAATCCACATCGTAATCTTCCCGCTTGGCTGTAGGCTTTTCTCCTTTTCCTTGTTACGATACAAGCAGAAAAGCTTTGCGACAGCATGGAGTGGTTCGCGGCAAGAGCCATAGTGCGGCGAACCAGAAACCATGAAGACATACCAGAAACGAAGGGCATCATGCGTGAAACATATTCAACCCAACCTCTTCCACAAACACAACAGTCAACCCGTCCGTCACTTCCCACACAGACCAAAGGGAGCCGTTGGGGTATCTTATTGGCGCTTTTCGCGCTCTACGTAATCTGGGGTTCAACCTATCTGGGGATGCGTATCGCGCTGAATAGCTTTCCCCCGTTTCTGATGGCTGGCATACGATTTATCATCGCGGGGCTGCTTCTCTACACATTCTTGCGCGTACGTGGAACGCCAGCACCGACGCGCGCACAGTTGCTCGGCTCAACCCTGATTGGCATCCTGTTGTTGGCAGGAGGCAATGGGGGCGTCTCGTTCGCGGAACAATGGGTCTCGTCAGGACTCGCGGCGGTGGGTATTGCGGCGGTTCCCCTCTGGGCGGCTCTGTTCATTGGACTAATGGGACGCTGGCCCAAACGTATCGAATGGGTTGGATTGGCTCTTGGCTTCGTTGGCGTGATTTTGCTTAATCTTGAAAACGGTGTATGGGCGAATCCAATCGGCGCAATCGCGCTCCTGCTCGCGCCAATCTGTTGGGCACTGGGATCAGCCCTGAGTTCGCGTGTCGCGCTCCCCCCTGGTTTAATGGCAAGCGCGACACAAATGCTACTCGGCGGTACGTTTTTGCTTGCCCTGGGTCTGCTGTCCGGTGAGCGTATACATAGCCTTCCAACGATGGGTGCGCTGTGGGCGATGCTCTTCCTGATTTTCTTTGGCTCTCTGATTGCCTTTAGCGCGTATGGCTATCTCTTGCGAACAGTTCGGCCCGCCCTCGCCACAAGCTATGCCTACGTTAACCCTGCGGTTGCACTTGGCCTCGGCGTTCTGTTCGCGCATGAGCATATCACGCTTATAGGTGTGCTAGCAATGGTGGTTATTCTCGCTGGCGTCGGGCTGGTCTCGCTTGGACGAGACCGGAAATCGTAGCACGTTCAGCACGGGATGTGTCTTCCCCCAGACCTCGTGCTGAACGAATGACCCAGTTAGGCCCCTAAGCGGTCTATAAGCGCAAGCGTGACTACAAGAAAGATACTCAGGTTTACCATCGCAATCACAGGATCGAGCAAAGGGCCGCTAATCAAGCTACCGCGCAACCTTAGACGCTGAAACACATTAGGTAAAACCAGCCCACATAAGGCCGCGATCAGCAATGTAAAACCAAAGCCAAGCGCAACGGCGATGCTAAGTGGCCCATTGCGATACAAAAACCAGCAGAGAATCCCGACAAGCACACTAGTAAGTATCCCACCAAAGGTACTGAATTGCAGTTCATGCCCAATGCTCCGCCACAGATCGCGCCCATGCGTTGTACGTAGTTGCCAGCCAGCGACACCGAGTGCCTGTGACCCCATACGCCCGCCGGTGAGCAAAAGCATAGGAACGAGGCTAAAGAGGCTACTCAGCGCGACATGCGAATGCAGGTCAAGCGTAACCACGTTTGCGATTGACACAAACGCAGTTGTTCTTTGAAAGAGTGGGTTAAAAACATTGGTAAGCAGAAGGGCCAGAATAAACCCAGCAACAACGTTGACACCCAACCAGGCGAAGCGGTTGATCGCGGTGCGCCACGAAAACTTCTCTTCATCCTCCGACTCCTCCACGTCTGCACCCGCCATATCCGAGATATCTTCGGCCTGCTCCTCGCGGAGCACATCAATCACATCATCAACGGTGACAACGCCCACCAAACGATTTTCCTTATCAACAACGGGAATGGCAAGCAAGTCGTATTTCGAGATACGATGTGCCACCTCTTCTTGATCTGTATCGGTCCACACTTTGATAACGTCGGTATCCATCAGGTCGCGCATATGTTTGCCCGTCTCAGCCGTAACAAGTTGGCGTAGCGAGACAACACCGGTTAAGTGATGTTCCGCATCAACGACGTACAGGTTATAGATGGTTTCCAGGTACTCCGAGTTGGCACGCATATAGGCGAGTGCCTCTTCAACCGTCGCGTCCTGCAAGAGTTTCACAACCTCGGTTGTCATAATACCACCCGCCGTCTCCGTGCCATAACGTAAGAGATCGCGGATAGGTTGGGCATCATTGGCGCGCATCAAGTTTAAGAGTCGCTCGGCCTCGGCTCGTGGAATTTCCGCCAGAATGTCTGCGGCATCATCCGGCGCCAA
>Ga0123338_10002853_pt1 | contig 15892 bp, 14 predicted proteins | sample grotaG_FD_89793 | JGI IMG/M metagenome (GOLD analysis project Ga0123338, IMG submission 89793) | Glacier valley bacterial and archeal communities from Borup Fiord, Nunavut, Canada, to study Microbial Dark Matter (Phase II) -... | ecosystem: Environmental > Aquatic > Freshwater > Ice > Glacier ...
CCCCAGCTCTGATTGTGTTAAGTTTCTCTCTTTGCGGGTTCTTTTAATCATTTCACCCAAGAGATCAAGTCGTAGTTCGTATTCATATTTATCCCGTTTTTCGGTGCCAATGAATCCAAGATGTTTGTTCTTGGCCTCTTCTAATGTATATATTTTCAATTTATTTGTAGTTTCTGCTTCATAAATCAGCATTTAATGAATGAAGGCTGCCCATTTGGGACAGCCTTCATATATAACTTAGCATTATAAATCCTGAACCGATCCTATCAACCGCATTTAGATGATCCGCAGTCAGGGCAAAGCAAACAGCCTTCCTGGTAAATCACATTGTGCGATCCGCATTCTTCGCAAACTGCTCCAGTAGCAACAGTTCCATCGGGAATGTATTTTTTCAGAGCACGGGCCACACCGGCTTTCCAGCTGTTAATCGTATCGTTGTCAAACTGAAGGCTGGTCACCGTATCCACCACTTTATGAATGGGCATTCCGTGGCGTAGAATTCCAGAAATAAGCTTTGCATAATTCCAGAACACGGGATTGAATTTAAACGATAATCCTTCAATGGTGGTTTTGTACCCGCGCTTGTTGGTGTATTGGAAATCGTATCGCTTAGACCCATCGGATTCGATGTTCTTAATGATTTTTCCGCTGATAATGTTGCGTGGCAGTAAAATCCCATCTTCATCGTCCGAAAGACCAGTAAAGATCTCGTAAGGCCGTCCATCAATGGTTCCAATGAAGGCCACCCATTTGTCCTTGGTATTTTGAAAACGCACTACATCAGCATCCAGTTCAACGGGACGCTTGGTGGGGAATACACTTTCATTGACTTCTTTTTTGTGTGATAGAAGTACTCCAGACCGGCAACCGTCACGGTATACTGTTACCCCTTTGCAGCCGCTTTTCCAGGCTTCGAAATAGAGTTTTCCTACCAGTTCTTCATCCGCATCGGCAGGCAGATTGATGGTTACGCTGATTGAATGATCCACCCACTTTTGGATTTTACCCTGCATCCTGACTTTGTTCATCCAGTCAACATCGTTCGAAGTGGCCTTGTAGTAGGGCGATTTGGCAATCAGGGTATCCAGATCTTCCTGTGTGTAATTCTTGTTCAGGTCGTATTCATTAACTTCCATCCATTTTTTAAACTGGTGGTGGAAGACGATGTACTCTTCCCAAGAATCGCCCAACTCGTCAATAAAGTCAACTTTTACATTTTTATCGTTCGGGTTCACCTTGCGACGACGTTTGTAAACGGGCATAAATACCGGTTCAATTCCTGAAGTTGTTTGGGTCATCAGGCTGGTCGTACCGGTGGGAGCGATGGTCAACAGGGCAATGTTACGGCGGCCATATTTTACCATGTCCTGATACAATTGCTCATCCTGGGCGCGCAATCGTTTGATCATGGGGTTATTTTTTTCGCGCTCTGTACTATAAATGGCGAAAGCGCCACGTTCTTTGGCCATGTTCACTGATGAGCGGTAGGCTTCAACGGCCACGGTCCTGTGAATTTCTTCACTAAAATCAGTGGCAGCTTCACTTCCGTAGCGTAAGCCTAATGATGCCAGCATATCTCCTTCAGCAGTAATCCCTACACCTGTGCGGCGTCCTTCTTTGGCTTTGGTCTGTATTTTAACCCACATCGAGCGTTCAATGTGTTTAATTTCTTCGTTCTCAGGATCAGCATCAATTTTTTCGATGATGCCATTAATCTTTTCCAATTCAAGGTCGATGATGTCATCCATCATGCGTTGGGCGTATGCAACATGCTTTTTGAATAAGTCAAAATTGAATTTTGCCTCTGTGGTAAATGGAGCTTCAACATACGAATTTAAGTTCACGGCAATCAACCGGCAACTATCGTAAGGGCACAGTGGTATTTCACCGCAAGGATTGGTCGATACGGTTTTATATCCAAGATCGGCATAACAATCCGGAACGGATTCCTTGATTATGGTATCCCAGAACAGAATTCCCGGTTCAGCTGATTTCCATGCATTGTGAACAATTTTTTTCCAAAGTCCCATTGCATCAATTTCTTTGACATAAGTTGGGTTCTTTGCATCAATCGGATACTGGGTTTGGTATTTTTCACCCGCTTCAACAGCCTGCATAAAATCATCATGAATTTTTACTGAAACATTGGCCCCGGTTACTTTTCCATGTTCCATTTTGGCATCAATAAATGATTCTGCATCCGGATGTTTGATTGAAACAGAAAGCATCAAAGCGCCCCGACGGCCATCCTGGGCCACTTCACGTGTCGAATTGGAATAACGCTCCATGAAAGGGACGATGCCCGTTGAGGTGAGTGCCGAGTTTTTAACCGGTGAACCTTTGGGCCTGATGTGAGAGAGATCATGACCTACTCCTCCACGGCGTTTCATTAATTGTACCTGCTCCTGATCAACTTTCAATATTCCTCCATAAGAATCGGAATGTCCTTCATTTCCAATTACAAAGCAGTTGGAAAGTGAAGCAATCTGAAAGTCGTTGCCGATTCCAGTCATTGGTCCACCCTGAGGAACAATGTATTTGAAATCTTTCAGAAGTGCAAAAATCTCTTCCTCAGTCATCGGATTTTCGTAATTCTTTTCAATTCTTGCAATTTCTGAAGCCAGGCGCCGATGCATATCATCAGGAGTCAGTTCATAGATGTTGCCATAAGAATCCTTCAACGCATACTTGTTGACCCATACCCGTGCAGCAAGGTCATCACCCTTGAAATATTTTTGGGAAGCAGTATAAGCTTCTTCCGTGGTGTGAGTTTTTTTGCCCGTTTGGGGCTCAATTGCTAAATTTTTGAATTCCATAACTGAAAATTTTGATCTTAAATATTTGCTAATTCATTGTTATTGTGGTTAAAAACCTATTGGCTTTAAACTCGTTTTTAGTATATGCAATATAAGGCTTTAATTGGAAATAGGAAACACAAAATTATTAAATTGTTTTAAAAGTTATCAACTTGGTGTTGTTAGTATGTTTAAAATGAAGATACTAACATTTTTACAGTTGGAAAAAGTTCACAAAAATAAAAATTGTATTTTATAAAATATAGAGCAGTATTAATGCAATGTGGCTGTGAGAAAGCGCTTTGAAGGGCAGTGAAAATAGAGTTTGCCTGTTAAATTTCTATATAAACTTATTGTTAAAAACTTTGCTGATGATGGTTTGTGTGGCACCCAAATTCTGGTTCGTAAAATTGGTGCACTCAACGATAATTCTTTCTCTCTTTTCTATATCCGTAAGTAAGGATTCCAACACTGTATTTAGTTGCTGGTAATTATTTACAGAAAAGGCCACCTGTAGTTTTACCATTGCCGTTGCTTCATTAAATTTAAGATAGTTAGGCCCAAAAACAATGGGCATGCCAAAGATGGCGGCTTCAAGTGTGTTGTGGATTCCTACCCCGAACCCTCCGCCAATGTAAGCCAAATCAGCGTATTGGTAAATGGATGAAAGCAGCCCGATTGTGTCAACAATCATGACCTGATAATTTTTAACTGTTTCATCAGTGGCTTCTGTATAACACACAACCGGGGTTTTCAACAGATTTATCAACCGGTCAATATTCGCCCTTTTGGTTTCGTGGGGAGCAATAATGAATTTAATAGCAGGATGAGCATGAATATACTCAATCAATAATTCTTCATCAGGTTTCCAGGTACTCCCGGCAACTAACAATTGTTGGTTGTTTTTGAATATTTCTACCAATGGAATAACTTTCCCATTGCGGGCAATCGCGGCTACACGGTCGAAACGGGTATCGCCTGCTTTGGTTGCATTTTTTAATCCAATGCTGTCCAGTAATTCAACTGATTGTTGGTCCTGCACAAAAAAATGTTCAAAATCAAATAGCATTTTGCGGTACCATTTTCCCCAGGGAGAGTTTTGGAAGAACAATTGGTTTTCCCTAAAGATGGCGGAAACCAGGTATAGAGGAATGTTTTTTTTCTTCAGTTCCTTAATGTAGTGGAACCAGAATTCGTATTTTATAAAGAAAACAATTTCAGGATTCACCAAATTAATCAGCATTCGTGCATTGCTTTTGTTGTCAACAGGCAAATAAAAAACATAATCAGCCAGCTCATAGTTCTTCCTGATTTCATAGCCCGAAGGTGAGAAGAAGGTGAGTAATATCTGGTAGTTAGGATGCTGCTTCTTGATGGCCTCAATCAATGGCCGACCCTGTTCGAATTCACCCAGGGAAGCGCAATGAACCCAGGCAATTGGCCGGTCGTGCCTTATTTTATTGATCAATTCCGTAAATACGCGCTTACGTCCTTCCTTTATCTGGCTGGCCTTCTGGTTGAAGGGTGAGGCCAGTCTTATCAGCATGGAATAAAAAAATATGGACAGATTATATAGGACGTTCATTCAGTGGAGGTTTTATTGGCAAAAGTAATGGTTTTTAAGTTCAATTGATGAGTGCACTGTGAAAAGTCTTTTTCTGCCACGATGTTTCAAAGTATCATCCCGAAACCTCGGAACACTAAGCATACATAATCAATACTTTGTGTGCCTTGGGGTCTTATAGTCTTTGTGGCATTTTTTATTTTATGACTTTTAAAAGTGGGCTTCATTGAATTATGTTTTAACCCAAACTTAAAAGGTAGCCCATGTCTTTCTTTAACCCGGGTTGCATCGAAGCTGCCACTGCCAGCTGGTCGCACCGCTCGTTTTCCGGAATGTTGGCATGTCCTTTGATCCAGATAAATTTTACCTGATGCTTTGGGTAAATTCTTAGGAAGCGTTGCCATAGGTCTTCATTTTTTTTTCCCTTGAACCTGATCTTGACCCAATTCCAGATCCATCCTTTTTCAACCGCCTCCACTACATATTTGGAGTCGGAGTAGATGGTAACCTTTGAATTTTCAACTTTTAACGCCTCCAGGCCTACAATCACAGCTATCAATTCCATACGGTTGTTGGTCGTCAGTGCAAATCCGTCAGATAATTCTTTTCTGAATTGGCCGCAAAGCAGCACCGTTCCATACCCACCGGGACCAGGATTTCCGCGTGCAGCACCATCAGTATAAATTGTAATGTTCAATATATTAATTTGTAAAAAGAAAGACCCGTAAATAATACGGGTCTTTCAAATATAATAAAATTCAGACTATTAATGGACTATTGTCATTTCATCAATGAGGTTCTGCGCACCAGCCATTTTATCAATGGTCCAGAGTACAAATCGAATATCGACATTGATACATTTCTGTAATTCGTTTTCGTAGGCCAAATCTCCGCTCATTGCTTCCCAGTTACCATCAAAAGCGATGCCGATTAATTCGCCTTTGGCATTGATCACAGGGCTTCCGGAATTTCCACCTGTAATATCATTGTTGGTGGTAAAGCAAGTGTGCAGGCTGCCATCCTTATCAGCATATCGGCCGTAGTCTTTGGCTTCGTACAATTCCTTCAATTTAGCGGGCACATCAAATTCGTCATCTCCCGGAATCTCTTTTTCAATATATCCGAGCAAGGTGGTAAAATAGCCGTACTTAACTGCGTCACGTGGAATGTAATCACCCACAGTTCCGTAGGTCAAACGCATACTGGAATTGGCATCCGGGTAAAAAGTCTTGTCTGCTTCCATTTCCATCAGGCCGCCAACAAACAAGCGGTTTCCTTTAATGAGCATGGCTGTTGTTTTGGCAGTTTCATCGCCAATAAGGTCTAACATCCTGAAAATTTCAAGCGATGTTTGGAAAATAGGATCTTTTTCGAGCACTTTGGCTTTAGGCCTGGCAAGGAAACTCATCAGTTTCTCTTGGCTTCCAAAGATTGATTTTGCATACAACTCTTTGGTGTATTTTTCAAAATCATTGCCATATTTAGCTTTTACTTCCCTGAAAAATGGCGGTTGATACTGGGGTGCAACATTTTCCTCATAGATACGGAAAAGTGAGGCAGCAGTCTTCTGATCGGTTTGCGGGTCATAATCTTTAAAAAACTGGTCAAGGCCTTCTTTAACCCGATCGGTAGATAAATTGATATGTCCTGAATTTTTATCAGTCTTTAACGCTTCATAAAGCGATCGGGTGCGGTAGGCATAATAGAAGATTTCCGGTCCTCGGACCATCGATTCCATCATATATTCCAATGCAATTTCATCGTCAACATTTTTATAGGTACCGGCAATCATCTGAAGGGCCTCACCGTATTTAGCTTTCCGCTCAGGATTGGCATTTGCCCATTGGGTAAATTTCTCTTCCAGTTGTTGTTTTTTATCAAGAACGTTCAGATCGTCAAGCCCTTTATTTTGCCCGATGCTGTATTTGTAATAATTCGAACTGCGTGCATATTTTGATGCATACATGATTTTGGCCTTCTGCGAGGTTTTCATGAAGTCTTTCATAATACGCAGTTTTTCTTCACGAACTTTAATGCGCACCGGATTGGTAACCTTCATGGTATAATCAATTCCAAAGGATGTTTTATACCGGTTGGTGCTTCCAGGATATCCCATCACCATGGCAAAATCATTTTTTTCATATCCTTTCAAAGAAATCGGCAAATGATGTTTGGGCTTGTAGGGCACATTGTCTTTGGAATAGGAAGCAGGTTTTCCATCTTTTCCACAGTAGATGCGGAATATACTAAAATCGGCGGTATGACGGGGCCACATCCAGTTATCGGTATCACCTCCGAATTTGCCCATCGACTGTGGCGGAGCGCCCACCAGGCGAATGTCACGGAAAGTTTCGTAAACGAACAGGTAATATTTATTGTCGTTGTACACCGCCTGAACGCGTCCTTCATAATGGGTATCGGCAGTCGCTTCTTTTTCAATGGCAGAAGAAATTTCACGTACCTTATCTTTTCTTTTTTCCTCCGTCAAACTATCATTTAACTGTGGAATAATTTTTGAAGTAACATCTTCGAAACGAATCAGGAAAGAGGCGCTCTTGCCGGGATTTGACAATTCATCTTCTTTTGTTTTTGCCCAGAAGCCATCTAACAGGTAATCGTGGTCAACGGTGCTGTGTTCCTGAATTTCATCAAAACCGCAATGGTGGTTGGTCAACAGCAATCCCTCGGCTGAAATAAGCTCTGCCGTGCACGACCCATGATCAAGTGCAACAACGGCATCTTTCAGGCTTGAATGATTGATGCTGTAAATATCTTCAGCATTGATAGACAATCCCAACTGTTTCATTTGGTTGATATTCAGCTTTTCAATCAAAGCCGGTAACCACATTCCCTCATCTGCTTTCACTGTTCCTGATAGGATCATCTGCAGGATGGTGACAAAAACTACGAATCGTTTCATTGGATAATTAAAAAGTTGAATTTTGAAATTAATGTTGCTGCAAAGGTATTTATATCTGATTATTTACCATTCATTTAATGACAAGCCTGAGAAAAATCATGTTAATAATAATTAACAGACGTTACAATTCAACATGTAAGGTGATTTTATGAACGCTTCCCTTTGGAAATGTTATCTTTGTCAAAATTTAAATCAGCCAATTTTAAACAAACACCAATATAAATAGTTCATATAATTTGATTTTATATGTCTCGAGGCCTCGGGATGTGTTTAATAAAAAAAAATAAATCAAAATGGAAAGAAAAGTCAGGGTACGTTTTGCCCCAAGTCCTACAGGTCCGCTCCACATGGGAGGCGTACGGACTGCTTTGTTCAATTATTTATTTGCCAAAAAGCATGGTGGCGACTTCCTCTTGCGCATTGAAGATACCGATCAGAACCGGTTTGTACCAGGTGCCGAAGCATATATTATTGAAGCCTTGACGTGGTGTGGCCTGGTGCCTGATGAAGGCGTAGGTTTTGGTGGCGAAATGGGCCCCTACCGTCAGAGCGAACGTAAGCCAATGTATAAGAAATATGCTGATTCGCTGATTCAAAACGGCTTTGCTTATTATTCATTCGACAGCGCTGAGGAACTCGATGAACTTCGCAGGCAGGCTGAAGCTGACAAAAAAGTATTCTCTTACGATTTACATACAAGAAATAAATTGAAGAATTCACTGACACTTTCAGAACAGGAAGTGGCAGCCCATCTGCAAAGTGGTGAACCTTATGTGATCCGATTTAAGATGCCTGAAAACCGCGTGATCGTTGAAGAAGATTTAATTAGGGGCAGTGTCTCGTTCAACACCAATCAATTGGACGATAAGGTTTTGTTTAAATCTGATGGAATGCCCACCTATCATTTGGCCAACGTGGTGGATGATCATTTGATGCAAATTACCCATGTGATCCGAGGTGAAGAATGGCTCCCTTCGATGCCTTTACATATTTTATTATACGAAGCATTGGGACTTTCCGAAAACCGTCCCCATTTTTCACATCTTCCACTTATTCTGAAGCCTGAAGGAAAAGGAAAACTTAGCAAACGTGATGGCGATAAAATGGGTTTCCCTGTATTTCCATTGCTTTGGAAAGATCCTGAAACTGGTGGTATATCAAGAGGTTACCGTGAGGATGGTTATTTTCCTGAAGCATTTATCAACATGCTGGCACTACTGGGCTGGAACCCTGGAACAGAACAGGAATTTTTCTCCCTCGATGAACTGGTTGAAAGTTTCGACCTTACCCGCGTGGTAAAGTCAGGCGCCAGATTTGATCCCGAAAAGGCAAAATGGTTTAACCGCCATTATTTACAGCAAAAATCATCCGCCGAATTGACCCAACTATTTTTACCTGTTTTGAAGGAAAAAGGAATTGCTCCCGATCCACAAAAACTAGAACTGATTGTTGGTTCGATCAAAGAAAGGTGTGAGTTTGTTAAAGACCTTTGGGATCAGGGACATTTCTTTTTCCTGGCTCCCGAAAGTTATGATGAAAAGACTGTCCGCACCAAATGGAAACCCGATACCTCGGAAAAGCTTCAAGCCATCACCGAATTTTTTGAAACAATCGTCAATTGGAAATTAGACGCTATTAAAGATGCATTTTCAGAATTTATGACTGCCAAAGAATGGGGATTTGGAGCCGTGATGGTTCCTATCCGTCTCGCCTTGGTTGGTACCCCCAGTGGTCCCGACTTGTTCGAAATCTTCGAACTGCTTGGAAAAGAAGAAACTATAGAAAGAATAAGAAAGGCATGTTTGGTTATTCAATAGATTTTGGTTAATTTTACGAGAGAATCTTTATAAAGAAAAATATTTCTCAAATTATTAATAGTATGAACTTACAGTTTATTTCAGACAGCAAAGGTAAAACAACAGGTGTTTTTATTCCTATTAATGAATGGAATGTACTTAAAAAGAAATATAAAGGAATAGAACAAGAGGAATTGTATATACCTTCCTGGCAAATGGATATTGCAATAGCTCGATTGGAAGAATACGACAAAAATCCGGATCAGGCAATGGACTTTGACACTGCGATGGATGAAATCGAAGCAAGTTTGTAATGTATAAAGTTATTATTTTACCACTTACCAAAAAAGATATCAGTAAATCTTTCAATTGGTATGAACAACAAAAAAAAGGACTTGGGGTAAGATTTAATACTAATTTACGTAATATAATCTATTTCATTCAGCAAAATCCAACATCCTTTAACATTAAATATAGGGATGTAAGAATTGTTGTTATGTCTGTTTTTCCTTACTAATTCTTTATAGAATTGATGAAGTCAATAAGCCGATAATTATTTCTGCAGTACTTCATTCAAGCCAAAATCCGAAACATTGGGAAGGAAGATAAATTGAAATGGTGCAATACGAATAATTCAATAATATAATTTCTCACCCATTGGTAAAGGAGTTGGCTATTGATCATCAAAGCCAACTCCTTTATTTTTCAAACATACATCAGACAAATAATTTTCCTTCAAACTGAATTACTTTTTAATTAACCCACCCCTTTAGTTGATATTTGATTTTCTTCCACAGGTGCAATCAATTTCAATTTTTTTAATACCAGCTCCTTTGACAGCCAATGTTCAATCCAAATGGTTGAAGCAAAGGATATAAACTGTGAACCTATTATTCTAACAGGTTCACTCTCAGTTTCCACATTCTATTTTCATACTGATACCTTCCAAAAATCTTCCATTGGATCCAAGATATTCCATTCGCTCAACATGTCGCGTAGTTCCTAAACTATGTGGCATTAATCATGCTTCTGTAACATTTCTGTAACATAGCTGTAATGCTACTATAACCCACATTACGGTAATATTACATCTATGTTACAGAAGTATTACAGAAGCATGATTAATGACACATAGAGCAGGCACCAGTTTCAATGAAAAAGCTGGTGTCAAATCATACAATCTTCGTTTTATGGATTTTCAGGAAAACCGCATGGATGGCTTGTTGTGAGAGGAAAGTCAATTCAAAAAAATGGGTTTAAAAGAAGTAATGTTGAAGGGTATTGGGAGGATAAAAGGGTAATGTTTTGCTTGTTGGGATAAGATAACCTGAGTATATAAAAAGTTTGCAAATTACGCCACAGAATTAATCTCAGCCCCAAGTTTGCGGATGCCGTCAATGATTTTTTGCCTTTGAGCCGGGCGCGGATTTCTGTGACCGGTTGCATAATGTCCCAGTAAGGGTTCAATGATTCCTGTAACACGTGCCCGAGCCATTCTGTTTTTAATTCAAAGAATTTCTTATATTTGATGTAAAGTTTATTGCTATGAGGATAGATAAAAAATTAGTGCTCAATGATCTGAGTAATCTGTTAAGGAACAGATTTGGGGATAACTTAAGAGATGTGGTGCTTTTTGGATCTCAGGCCAATGGAACGGCTCAAAAGGATTCCGATTATGATTTTTTAATTGTATTGAAGGAAAAAGTAGACTGGAAGATTGAAGGCGAAATCTCTGACCTCTGTTATGAAATTGATCTAAAATATGATATAATAACCGATATTCATATTTTAAGTGAAGTTGAGTTATCCACAATACGAGGTAGACAACCCATTTTTGTTGATGCGCTGGCAAATGGATTGTACGCATGATACCAGAGAACGAAAGAGATATACTTATAGAATACCGCTTAAAACAAGCTGTTGAATCAATTGATCTAGCTAAATTTCTAGTATCGAGTGATAAATTAGTCCTTGCAGTAAATCGTATTTATTATGGTATGTATTATATTTTGACTGCTCTTGCTTTGAAACATGCATTTAAAACAGCAAAACATGCTCAATTGATTGGATGGTTTAACAAGGAATTTATTTTCAGCAAAAAAGTTGATTCTAAATATGGGAAAATTCTAAAGCAAGCTTATCAAAATAGAACAAAAGGCGATTATGAAGCTTTTATTCTATTTTCAAGGGATGAGGTTGAAATATTGCTAATTAAAATGGTTGATTTTATTGAAGAAATAAGAACACTTTTAAAGGAATAACTTCTGGAACATATGGGAGCCTAAACAACCTTCAGATTAATGCAGGACTGCCAGTATGTTTAATTCGAATTCTAATTCATAATCACCTTGTAATACGTTGGGTATTTCGTCCCCATCAGCCCGCATAGCTTCCAAATGCCATCCCAATGATTCTGCATAAGCCTTTTTTACACCCTCCAATGTTTTATGAGTAGCAGCACAGCCCGGTGTTTCATCACTTCCAGCACCGTAATTATCCAACCATCCTATTTGTACTTTGATTTTTTGTATCGTATTGTCTGTTAATGGTATGGAATCCTTTTCAGGATAATTAAAGCAAAAGTATTGACCTACACCACCTTCAAATCAACCCCCATCAGTAAAAGTACAATCAATACCAGTCCCACTACAATACGGTACCAGCCGAATACTTTAAAGCCATGTTTTTGTAGAAATGTGATGAAGGTTTTGATAGCGATCATGGCTACAATAAATGCAACGATGTTGCCGATCAGCAGGATGCCAATGTTTTCAGAATTAATATGTTTGTAGTCTTTTAGAAGTTTATAGGCTGAGGCAGCTGCCATAGTGGGTACGGCAAGGAAAAATGAAAACTCAGCGGCATTGGTTCTGCTCAGTTTTTGCTGCATCCCTCCAATGATGGTTGCTGCCGATCGTGAAACCCCTGGTATCATGGCTATACATTGCCAGAATCCTATTTTGAGCGCTTTAGGATAAGTGACCTCCTGATCCGGGTTTTCCTTGTTAAACCATTTGTCTACAAACAGCAGGAGAATACCTCCAAGGAACATTGTGATCGCAACAGTCATTACACTTTCGAGTAAGCTATCTATTAAATCACCTGCCAAAAAGCCGATCACTGCTGCCGGAAGAAAGGCGATAAAGAGTTTCTGGTAGAATGTCCAACTTTGCAGGAAGCGTCGCCAGTATAATACTACCACTGAAAGGATGGCGCCAAACTGGATGTTCACTGTAAAGGCTTTGGTAAATTCGTTGATGTCCATACCCAGCAATGATTCAGCAATAATCATGTGCCCCGTGGAGGAGATGGGTAGGAATTCGGTAATTCCTTCAACAATAGCAATTACAATGGCTTCAAAGATTGTCATGGTTCAATGGTTTTATTTCGGGCGTAAAAATAAGTTTTCCCCTCATGTTTGTTGTCAAAATTAAAGATTTCTTTTTCAGGGTAAAGTTTGTAAAAAGCAAGCATGGCAATGTCACCGGCGCAAAAGAGCGAATGCAGGCACATTAAACTCAGAAAAAAGTAGAGTTGGGGTTGGTTGTAAAATTGCACAACACCAACCATGCAAATGATTTTGACGACTACAAACGGGGCAAGGGCTACTATGTGAAAGGCTCGTGGGGCAATCACCTGACGGTCGGCCATGGCATAAAATACAAATTTTTTCAATGTAACACCAAAAGAAATCCTGCGGGCACCCATTGCCAGATAGGCCAGAGCATGTAGCAGTTCGTGAATTACAATAAGGGCAGTGACCGAGAAGAGCATTGATGAGCCAACCTGGATAAGCAGGGACGCATATCCTTTGATATACAGTACAATACCCTTGGTGAGAAGGTACACGAAAATCAGCATCATGATTGCCTGGTAGATGGAGTAAATCCTGATGATCGTTTTTCCTTGCGAGACCAGTTCCATTACAAATTCACGCAGGTGTTGATGCGATACTTCTTTGAGAAGTTCATATTCTCTTCCATTTTGCAAATCTTCAGGAGTTAACTTTTTAATTTTATTTACCACAATCATCTATTTTATTCGTTGCGCATAATTTCTGTCAAAGCTTTCAGATTGATCAGCTTGATAGTGAAAGCAAATAGCAGACTGCCTGTAATCATAATGAAATAACCCAGATGCCAGTTGTTAATTTGCTTGCTGAGTATTCCTGCCAGAGACACAAAGGCTACAAAAAGAATCAGTTTCCCGATTACCTGGTAGTTGATGGTGAGTTTCAGAAATATCACTGCCAGAATGGTCTGCATCAAGGCAGTAAACAGTTGAGTAGCCAGGCTGGCCCATGCCGATCCGAGTGCCTGCATTCGGGGAATCAGTAATAAATTAAGTCCAACATTAAGTATCATTCCAACAAGAGCCATCCAGTTTAACTGGCGAATGCTTCCGTTGGCTGTCAGTAGAGTACCAAAAATGTAAGTGGTCGCGACTCCCAGAAAGCTAATCATTAACAGCCTGAAAATGGAGGCCGATAGTTCGATGTGGCTGGAATAAAGCAAATCCATTATTTCGATATTATAGAATCCGGAAGACAAGGTGATAATGATGGCAGGAACGAAAATCAGCAGAAATGAAAATTGTACCATCGGACCGATGTCTTGTTTTTGTTTGATCATACGGGCAAAAATGGGGAGCAACAGACCGGCAAATAAAACCCCGAACATGGAGACTGCATCCAGCAGCCGAAAGGCCTGGGCATAGGTTCCAACCTGTTCTTTCCCATTGGGCAGCATACTTTCAAGCATCACCGAGTCTATGCGGTTATAAAATGACATCAGTAGAATCAGTAGGGCATAGGGATAACTTTTTTTGAGAAAGACCATGAAGAACCGGCGGTTGAATTTTAATTTTATTTTTCCCGTATGAACTAATACCACTCCGAAAGTAATTAAGCTGGTGATCAGATAAGCGGCTGACTGTGCATAAACAAACCATTCGATGCGGAAGGTATGGCCGGTAATATTGGTAAATAAAAGTACCGAACATATAGCAATCATCAGGCTGCGGTCAAGTACAGAAAGCAAACTATCGGTTCGGAACAGGTGCATTCCGCTGATGTTCGAACGCAGATATAAAGTAAATGAGATGAGAAACTGGTTCATCACAAGGAAGATCAACAGATGAATTTGAACATCTTTGTACCCGATAATAAGAGCTGCAACCGTACAAACAATGGCATACACACCGGCAAGAATAAATTTTAGGCCAACAATGTTGCTGATGTGCTTTTTCAGCAATTGATGATTCTGGGCGATGTTTTTGTTGTTGAAGTTGGTGATTCCCAAGTCTAGAAAAATATTCAGGATCATCGAGAAGCTGAGCAATGAGAAGTATAATCCATAACTTTCATTGCCTACCATGTTCTGAACGGTGCGGTCAATTCCAAATATCCAGAAAGGTTTGATTAAAACATTCAGAAAAAGGAGCAGTAAGAGATTTGTAATAAACTTCCTTTTCAATGGGGTGGTTTTTCTGGTTTTTATTAAAGTGTTTCAAAAGTAGTCATTTTTTGAACAGACTTTATATATTTGGCTATAATTCTACATACCATTCACGACCTATGATAATTGCTGTAAATACCCGTTTGTTACTAAAAGGAAAACTCGAAGGAATTGGGTGGTTTACCAAAGAAACTCTTTCGCGGATAACTATCAATCATCCTGAGCATCAGTTTATTTTTATTTTCGACCGTCCATTTTCTGATGAGTTTATATTTTCTGACAATATTACTCCCATCGTTCTTTTGCCCCCAACCAGGCATCCCGTCTTATGGTTTATCTGGTTCGAGCTGCAAATTCCCAGAATTTTAAAGAAATATAAAGCCGATTTGTTCTTCTCACCTGACGGTTATTTGTCGCTCAGTACCCCTGTAACACAACTTGCAGCCATCCATGATATCAATTTTGCCCACCGGCCACAGGATTTGCCATGGCTGAAAGGTAAGTATTACAACTATTATTTTCCCCTTTTTTCAAAGAAAGCTAAACGGATCGTTACAGTTTCTTCTTTCTCGAAAAATGATATCCATCAAACCTACCATATTGAAAATGACAAAATAGATGTCGTTTACAATGGGGTAAACACGATGTACACGCCCACTTCGGAAGAAGAAAGGAAGGTTGCCAAAGCAAATTACTCTCAGGGTAAGGATTATTTTCTTTTTATAGGCTCATTACATGCACGTAAAAATATTTGTGGCTTGCTTCAGGCTTTTGATGCTTTCAAAACATCGGTCGAATCGGATATACGGCTGCTGATTGTGGGTGAAAGTATGTTCAAATCCGACGATATTGAACAGACTTACCAGGGAATGCGCTACAAAAATGAGGTGGTTTTTACAGGAAGACTGGGAAATGAAGCCTTGCATCAGGTTTTGGGTGCAGCCATGGCGCTCACTTTTGTTCCTTTTTTCGAAGGGTTTGGTATTCCTGTTATTGAAGCCATGAATGCGGGTATTCCTGTTATTTGTTCTAATACTACTTCATTGCCTGAAGTTGGGGGCGATGCAGTGCTGTACGTTGATCCGTTTGACAACCCCCAAGTAAAAGACACAATGATTAAACTTTATCAGGATAAAGACCTTCGCCAATCGCTGATTGAAAAGGGTTTCAGACAAAAGGAGAAATTTAACTGGGATAAAACGGCTGGGCTACTTTGGGAGAGCATAGAGAAGTGTGTTAAATAGGGTCTGCTGAAAAACTCAGTATCGACTTTTTAGGTTCATTTGGTTAGAATTGAATATTGCTCATTCCCATTACCTTGTTAAAACTGTCATTGGAAGTGAAAGGGAAATAAAATTCTC
>Ga0123338_10002855_pt1 | contig 15888 bp, 17 predicted proteins | sample grotaG_FD_89793 | JGI IMG/M metagenome (GOLD analysis project Ga0123338, IMG submission 89793) | Glacier valley bacterial and archeal communities from Borup Fiord, Nunavut, Canada, to study Microbial Dark Matter (Phase II) -... | ecosystem: Environmental > Aquatic > Freshwater > Ice > Glacier ...
TCTGATTAAAAATGCCTCATAGTCCCTGCCTTTTTCAAAGCTCTGCCCAATCTGATTGATCAAATCTAAGAGGTGAGTTTGATGTATCAATAGTGTACGGATCATATTTCCATTTCCCTAAATTTTATGATGGGTATGAATGCGTTATGAAAGAAATAACATCACTGAAATATAGTAAGGAGAAAACATTGACAACGCTGGCTAACCCAACAAAAAGAATTACAAAAAGATGTTTCAAGTATTTCGTCACGAGTTTTTCTATCTTTGCATGTCTTAAATATGGTTCCGTAGTTCAACGGATAGAATAGAAGTTTCCTAAACTTTTGATCCCAGTTCGATTCTGGGCGGGACTACAAAAACGGGTAAGTCAGAATGTTTTCTGATCTGCCCTTTTTTATTTTCCATGATCGCCGCTCCATTGTCCCTCACTTTTTGAGTGGAGGTCAAGATCATATATAGATATCGCAATTGTTCACAAGTTCGGACGAAGATGGGGAAGGTTCTTTAGGAAAATAATTTAGATCGATAGATTTTTGAGTATCTTTTAATTCCATAAAGCAATTCCATGACCTATTTCCTATTCATTGACGAAAGCGGACAGGATCATCATGATTCACCTTATGAGGTTTTAGCTGGTGTAGCGATCCAGGACACAGAACTTTGGAAATTTATTAAAGACGTTCATGATATTGAATTGAATTGTTTTGGAAGAAGGTACCGTCTTGACGGCCGGGAGATTAAAGCTAAAAAGTTCCTTAACAAAAAGACTTTCAGACTAGCCAATCAACTTGACCCAATTAATTTACTTGAACGGACTGAATGGGCGAAACAAGCTTTAGATAAGGGGGAAGCCATTGATAAAAATCAACTAACGGCACTAGCCCAAGCGAAGCTATCGTATGTAAAGCAGGTTTTCCAATTATGCCAGCAATATCGATGCAAAATATTTGCTTCAATTGTTGCCGATCCAAGCAAAGTCCTTTCAGATACTGCTATGCTTAGAAAGGATTATACTTATTTGTTTGAGCGCTTTTATTATTTCCTTGAAGACACTCCAGGAGAACCAAGGGGAATTGTTGTGTTCGACGAATTGGAAAAATCAGCTAGTCACATTCTCTTGACTCAAATGGATAAATATTTTAAGAATACCGCGAAAGGCAGGGCCAGGAGTAGTCTTGTCATTCCAGAGCCATTTTTTGTACATAGCGATCTTACTACTGGAATACAAATGGTTGACTTTGTGGCATATTTACTTTCGTGGAATTTTAGAGTCGGTGACTTGAATAAGCCCGGAAGGATGGAGTTAAACAGATATATCGAGCAGATTAAACCATTGAGGTATCGGACAACAAGGGAAATAGGAGATATTAAAGAACACGTGATTTGGAGCGTAACAGTTGTATAAAAAGAAAAGGCAATGCCAGTTTCCCAACAAAGCCTCCGGTATAAAGATAAATAACTATTGATATTCTTCCAAAAGTCCCCATTCATTCCCATAAGCCGCCCTTGAGCAGTTGCAAAGATGTTGTCAAGGATGTCGACTCCATGAACGATAAACCAGGATGACACTTGTACCACCTTGATAAGCTTGGAGCAACGGCTACCTTTTTTATTTCCCTTTAAAACCTGCGCAAACGCTGGCATCGCCTGACTCGCTTGATCGTAAGTTTATTCTTTTGCGTTGTATTGGTTGTCATTTTCTACTGGTTCATAAAATATCCTGATCAGATCGCAACGACAATCATGGTTACTACAAAAAATCCGATCGAGAAAATTGAAGCTAAGATCGATAGAAAGATCTCTATCTTCATAAAAAATGAAGATACTGTTTAGGTAGGACAAGTGCTGGCGATCCTGGAAAACTCCGCAAGCTTTAAGGACGTACAGGAATTGAAAAGACTTATCCTTGGCTCAGCGAATGGGACCGACTATTTTGAGTTTCCAATTGAAAGAACCACGAAACTAAATGTGGGGAATGTGGCACCATTTTATACAGCCTTCGAGAAAAATGTAACGGATTGGAAACTGAATTAGAAAAATTACATCAAGAAATTAATCATGAGAAAAGCATATGTCTTGTTATTACTTCTGGTCCTCACCAATTGTGCAGTGAAAGAAAAACAAAAAGGAAATCCTCTATTGCCTGTTAATAAGGCAGCACAGGATTCGATTGTTGAAAAGTATGTAAAGAAAGGCGCATGGAAATACCCAATATTCGCTCCGGAATGGCAGCTATACCTTGACTCAGCGATCAGACGTGACTCTACGATTGCCTATTTATATCAACAAAAGTCTATGCCATTATTCAAGCAAGGAAAGTATGAAATTGCCATGCCAATCCTTGATACGGCAGTCTTGCTGGATTCATTGAACTGGATTGATTATCGCGCTTTCATGAAATGCATTTTCGTCAAGAGTTATAGGAGCGCATTACAGGATTTTGCGCTTTCAAAAAAACTTAAAGGTATCCATGGTTATGTCATGGATCATTCTTACGATTTCTATATCGGCTTGTGCCATCTTCAGTTGAATGAATTTGACAAAGCATTTCCATATTTCAATGCCTGCGTGGAATACACGAAAAATAAAGACGGGATAAAATGGGTTAACCATCTCGACCTTTTTTATGCAGGCGTGACGCAGGAAGAAATGAAACATCATTCCGAGGCGATAGGATATTTTGATTTGGCTTTAACCAATTATCCTGGTTTTTCAGACGCTGAATTTTACAAGGCACTTTCGCTTATGCGAAGCGATAATGGGACGGCCGCTACCGATTGGTTTCTTCAATCATTAAAAGATTTTGATGCGGGACGTAAATTCAACGAAGGAAATTCAAAATATGAACCGTATCCGTATCAGGTAAACGAATTGCACATGAACCTTATCCGGCCAGTGTTGAAAAAGGGACAGTAAAAATTAATTTCGAGTGCCGACAATGCTCATTGGAAACGTTCGCAGAAAGGGTAACATCAGCATCAATAAAGCACAAAGCCATAGGTCTATTTGTTTTGTTTCCAGCAGTAGAATGGAATAAACTAAAAGATGTACGAACGAGACATAGGGTCACCTATGCGTCAACACATGTAAGCAACCACTTCTAGTTTACTTTAATTCCCAAAAAATCTGAGCATTAAGGACGGAGAATAATTGATCCGTGCGTGCAATCCAGAATTATCTGTACGGTCGATCAAAAAGTCAGGAAAACCAGATTTTCTGGAATACCAATCATCCCTATCATTGTCTGCGTGATAAGAAACTCTTGTAAACAAAATCCATCAATGAAAGATAAATTAATAGAGCTCCTGAAAAGTGGAGAGATCAAATTTGATGTGTCGTAGTATAAGCGTTTGTAATGAAGTAATTATTGATGGACATCATCGATACTTAGCATCGTTGTTGTCAGAATTCACCTTGGAACCAACACCAAATGCAATGTCTTCAGCAAAAATTGAGTACGAATGGAAAAACATCGAGGTTGTGCTGGAAGACTGGGATAGACCTGAGGAAATTGATGAATACAATAGAGAATATGCCGAGTTTAATAACTTATCTCTCGAAGAGCTGTTGATCAAAATAAGATGATTTTTGTATCTTCACATAATGCTAATCTTCCTCGACATAGACGGCGTTCTCATCCCTGCAAAGAGCTGGCAAGTACCTCCAACCCTGGAGGACGGATTCCCTGTGTTTAATCAGAAAGCAACGGATGCCTTACAACGATTCATTTCCGACAATACCACTGTTATCCTTAGCTCATCGCACAGGGATCGATTCACCATTGAGGAATGGAGAAATATTTTTAAGAAACGGGGACTTAATGTCAACAAGCTAAATCGTCTCAAGTCAAACCCGGATCTCAGGAAAAAAAGAAAAGAAGAAATTCTGGAATGGTTTGATTCGCATCGTAACGCCGAGAACTTTGTTATCATCGATGATGACAACACACTCAATGCACTTCCTGAACATTTGAAAGATCATTTGATTCTTACGAGCTCACTTGTTGGATTTACTCCGGACCACATTCCTCAAGTTGAGGCAATGCTTCACAAAGGTTTATAGTTCAAAAGTTTTACTAAATCCAAATTATAAGATCTAACAAAAATGTCCGCAACGGAGATAATTGTCGTACGGACCGGGGTTGACACGTCGCTAATTTATTTTAATCCAATTCCAATACCCACTTCAATATAAACAAACTGTCATTTAACATGATCCAATACCCGACTATAGTGACACCCATACTCCATACCTGCTACAGTATCAAGACTCCAACCAGACAGGCCGGAACGTGCGAACGAAATGAGGGGAAATGGTGAAGAAATACTGAAGTTACTTGAAGAAAGTCCCGATAAGGTCCCGGTAAGGTCTTGTTAACGTCCCGGTAATGTCCCTATAAGGTAACCGATAAGTACATTGAATCGTTGATTAATTGAGGCTTTTCAAGTACTTTGAAGTAGTATTTCAATTACGTAAAATTTTGCGTGATGGCCAAAAAAAAGGAAGATAAAATCAAGCGACTTCGCCGCCCTGGTGAACCAATAATTGTAAACAGCAAGGCGTACGGGAAACATGAGCGAGCTCCACGCTTTACCTATACTCCCAAGACCGTAAGCTCTTCCATCAAGAAGTTTTCAGACCTGAATGGCAGGGCCAATGGAATTGCAAAGGCTATCAATGATACATTCAAACCTTTCACACAGGGTACAAAAGATGGAACAATGTGGAGCCGGCTTGTAGGTATACTGAAAAAAAATTTGAATGCAGACCCGGAACTGGATCTGCAATTTCTACCAACATTCGACTTCAGGGCAAAACACAGCTTCACGCGTTTTTATTATGCCACCGTTTCCCACACACTTGAGGATTCTAAATTGACTGTTGAAATAAACTCTGCGTCTGCCGACACTCAAAATAAATACAAAGCTTCCCATTACGAGCAAACCCTGGTAGTTGTATTTATAGATAAGGAAATGACCACGCTCACCAAAACGCATTGCAGAATTTTTCCTGTTGTCAGTAAAGAACTTCCCAAGAAGCGTGGAGTACTACAAAAATATCATTACGGTAATAATAAAGATGTCGCGCATTTTGAGGTTCCCTCAGACACGATCAACATCCTAATTGGTATGAAATGTGCACCCCTTAAAGACGGTATCTGTAAGAACCCCGCTGGCAGCGCCTTCGCAGTATTAAACGTGATTGAAACAATGTTCATAGAGGATGGGCATGTTGACGAACAATAGTCATGCTACTGATGATGCGGCCTGGTGGCCGTTGAGCGTGAAAGCGATAAAATAAGTTACTGTAGAATCCCTGCTCCGGTCCACTAAGACGCACAAATCAAAAAATCTTTCGTTTGTCCGTTTCTCTTCTCAAACAACGCATTTTGAAATTGTCTCTAATTAATGTCAATCAATTTTCTTAGATAAAGAATCAATGTGGCCCCGGTAGGAATCGAACCTACATCTCCAGAATCGGAATCTGAAATTCTATCCATTGAAATACGGAGCCAGAATTTGGGTAAAGATAGGAGATTTTAGAATCTGTATATCACTATCAATGATAACTCACACTATGTGAAAAAATGATGTAAGGGGCCCTAAGCAAAAAAACCTGAATTCATTAAAAAAATTATTGCGAATATTTCATCGCCAAAAAAGTTGAATATACTTTCTCCGATTGCTCAGCCTGAACTTCTTCCTGCTTCAACTCTTCTACGTACTTCCTGATCAGCTCTGTCACTTGATCTTTATACATGTTAACATAAAATTTATATTGATCTCCAGTCAAAACTTTTCTTATCTCTTTGTCACGATCCTTTGAAAGAGTTCTCATATGCTTATACAGATGGAAATCCCGTCCACCATTATTATAGATATGTTGCATCTTTTGAGCGTACGTAAGATTTATTTCATCAACGGTAGGCTTCTGATCTTCTTTCAAATGAAGTTTTGCCTCCATCATTCTTGATTGCAAATCAGCACTTTGCTCAGGTGTGGTTTCGGTAAAAAGCTTGTCAAACCTATCCTTGGCAGTTTGAGAATAGCTCTTACCTGCCACAATGAGGACAAGAAATGTTCCGATGAGCAATGCCGGCTTCATATCAGGTATATATCTTTTTATTTGTTAGACTAAAAACCGGCACCTTGGTTTAAAGGCTTTCAACAAAAAAATAGCGCCTCCATGCTTCGCAAGGCACGTTTCCATCAATAGTAAACATTGAAATAGATTATCTTTAAGCCATAATCTGTGCCTCAATGATCAAAATCTTACTATTCGTTAGTGGAATTTTAATTCCAGTGCTCACATTTTCTCAAACTACTAAACAAAAAAGCTCGCCACCACCTGCACTTTCTTCTATCCTTGAAAAAGATCTGAAAAAAGATCTTTATGAAATGGCTGATCGTCATTTCAACGGAAGATCCGGCGGAACGTTAGATGAATTAAAGGTCTCGATGTGGTTTGCGACTAAAATGCAGGAAGCAGGAATCAAACCCGCCGGCGATGATGGAACGTACTTCCAATTTTTTTCTTTACAGAGAAATAAAGTTGCATCAACTTCAAGCATCAGTATTGGGAACCGTTCACTGAAACTCTGGAAAGATGTTCTGGTATTTCAAACTGCTCCGGCCAATGTTGCAGCGCCGATTGTATTCATCGATATAAAAAATAACGTAAGCCTTACTAACACGGATGTAAAAGGCAAGGCAGTTGCAATTCAAATGCTGCGCGATGGAATTTTATTCAGATCCTTGCCTGAACAGCGCTACGGCCGCGAGCTTATGACGAAATATGGAAATGACCTTATTGCCAAAGGTGCCGTGGCAATTATTTTTATCGCAGATGAGTTTGGTGAACACAGCTGGGACTATGCCTTGACAAACGTAAAGCCCGGAACATTTGATATCGAAGGAGGGGCAAATACAATTATCAAAGAAAAGCCTCCGGTATTTTGGATCCATAGCAATGCATTAAGTTGGTTCAAGGAAGAAGGACTTGTACTAAATACCACCATCGTACTTGACAGCTTTACCTATCCATCAGTTAATATCGTTGGAAAAATTGATGGTAAAGATCCTGTTCTCTCTAACGAATATGTACTGTTAAGCAGTCACCAGGATGCATTGGGGGTTAAGAATATTATTAAAGATGATTCCGTATACCATGGTGCAGATGACAATGGAAGTGTAACAGTTGCAATGCTCGCTGTAATGCGCGCATTAAAAAAATCGCCAACGAAACGTTCTTCATTAATTGTGATTCATGGTTCAGAAGAAAGGGGCCTGCTTGGTTCGCGTTGGTACTCTGCTCATCCAACCGTTCCACAGAAATCTATTGTGGCTGTTTTGAACGGAGACATGATTGGTAGAAATAATCCTGACAGTGCTGCGCTGCTGGGGACTCAGTTGCCCCATAAAAATTCATCTGAACTTGCGACAATGGCCCTTGAAGCGAATGAGGAAGGGCCAAAATTCAAACTTGATACACTTTGGGACAGGCCATCACATCCGGAAGTGTGGTATTTTCGAAGCGATCATCTTCCTTACGCCCGATTAGGAATTCCATCATTGATGTACACATCACTCTTGCATTCAGAATATCATACACCACAAGACAATGCGCAAAATATAAATTATCCAAAGCTTAAAAAGATGACCGATTGGATCTATCGCACAGCATGGAAAGTCGGTAATGCGGATAAGCGCCCGGCTACTGATCCAAATTTTAAACTGGAACGATAGAGTGTTAAGGATATTTATATTTTTCATATTATGTTTTAACAGCATTATTGTTCACTCACAATCCCGGGATAGTATTCGTCACGATACACTGAGTCATCAGAAATTTCTCACGATGATCAATTTTAATAAGGACGGAGTTATGTGAGTTTTGGAAGTGGGGTGGGAAATCAACGTCCTATTATTTTCGAAGCAAAGTTATCTCCATCCTCCTTGTCAACATCAACATGATTTATTGGAATTAGATTTACATTAAATTTTTTAACGATCATGTTCATGATAGGATCATTCTTAATTTTTAAAAGAATTCGACCCGTTTGCTGCGAATCATAGCCCATTACCATCTGGTCGATGAGTCCTAAATGTTTCACCGCATAGAAAAATCCAGCAATAACATACGGACCAAACGGGGTGTATGGAATATCGAACGAACTTCCAGTCATATTAAAAACGGTGTTAGGCAAGTATTCACCGCTGCTATCAATGCCATGTGATTTCATGTAATATTGAGCAGCCAGTGTGCGAGATGATTGACGTGGGTCCGTCATGCAAAGCAGACCTGCAAGTGGCTTTTGTTTTTGTGACTGATGAATCAGGACTTCTCTCTTTGTTCTTTCATTAATACTGTGATCGCGAATATATTTCTGAACCGTGTCCCAAAATGGAACTGCCGGATCACCATCATCCACCCGGATAAGCGAATGAATCGAGTAATCCATAATGCCACAGGTGATTTCTATGTCAAGGACTTTAAGTTCAGAGTCGTTGTCAATCGCCTTTTCAAGCAAGGTGCGCTGATGGCGCGGATGCGTCCTTAAAAGATCGATGCTAAAGATCCAATCACCGCCGAGGTAACCGTCATAAGCGTAATGCTCTTTTAAAAGCAATTTGATCAGCGTATCATTATCAATTACGGTCGGACCTGCATCAAGCTGGACAACTGGCTTTTCTTCAACAATCATTTTCTCAATCTCCACACCAACAGCAGATGCTCCCAGCATGCCACAGTTTAAGGGTGATCCCTGGACAACATGAAGATCATGAACGTGACTTATGTAATCGTCCTTTGAATCTTCCGTAAGGTGAGCATGTGTTTGAATGTGAACAAAGTATTCAATTGGAATTGCTTCGGTAAGACTTCGTTGAGATTGTTCGACAGTTCGTTTGATATCCATCACAACATCGGGCGTGACGAATGAACCAGCAGCACGAATAACATGGTATTCGATCTCAATTCCTCGCTTTTCAAAATCCTGGCTTACAATACTTACTGCATCAAGCTGAACCTGGCTTAAGTCGCGCGCATCGGCACAGCCTATTAAAATATGAACTTGTTTTTGAATCGGCATAAGTGGGTTTAATGGCTTATTAGAAAGTGAAACTTGAAATAGCTTCTCATTTCACATTTCTATTTGGGTGTTTAGGGGAGGCAATCTAAAATAAAAAGACTAGAGTTTCTAAGATTAAAGGATGGAAGGATTCTGTGAAATGCACAACATAGGCTTTACGTAGATCCATTCGGAAATATATACCATCTTGCAGCCTCAATTATTTCAATATGAAGCAAATCATTTTTTCAATTATTGTTGCAGCAGCAGTTATTTCCTGTAAGACTAAGAAATCAGAAGAAACTAATATAAATATCGATAGTGCCGCTTATGATCTTGATAGTATGGAACAAGCAGATATTCCGGCTCCCTCTATTCTTGCGTCAAGTTTATTGTCAGGCTTCTCCATAAAGAGTACAGCAACTCAGACTGATTCAATTGATTTTGTACTCTACCTGAATCAGGAGGAGTTTGATAAGCATTTCGAATTGAATAAAAATAACGGAGACAATATTACAAGACCGGATTTTCCTATTAATTATATAATCGGTGTGATCTGCAAAATTTCGCATTTTCGGAATAGCATCTCTATTGACAAAGTTGAGGTTGAAGGGCAGGAGATAAGCGTTTATATAAACATTCAAAAAGGAGAAAAACAAAAATCTGTAAGAACAGCACAGGTTTTTCAAATCGAGAAAAGAGATGGAATTGCTACTATGCAATTCTTTGTAAACGGTAAAAAAAATAAATCCTTCTTTTTAACAGGCATCTAGTGCTACGTCCTGTTCCCAGGAAAATTTATTAAAATTAAAAATAGGTCAACAGAAGCGGCCTGTTCGAGTCAATTCTAAAAAAATAAAAGAGACAATGCAACAGGCCGTTCCTGTGGAGCGAACTACAAATTTTTTATTTCATTTTATTCACAACACCCTGAGTTTGCTTTGCCATTTCGAGATGGTGTTCAATGATAGAAACTTTACCTGTCGCCCACGATTTAAGATCAGCATCTTTTCCATCTGCCGCTTCTTTCTTCAACATATCAAGCACATCTTTGTGGCCATCTACCTGCGCATCAATATAAGCTTTATCGAAATCTTTTCCTGTCTTCTTAGAAATATCATTATACGTATCCTGAGACTTTGCACTTAACTCTGCCGGCAAAGAAATATTCTTGGCAGAGGCAGCAGTTTTCAATTCTCCACCTGCTTTTGAGTGATCTTCGATCATCATCTTACCGAAAGACTTCACTTCGCTTGCGTATCCATTTGTTTGAGCAAGTTCGCCTAACTTAACTTCAAGCATACCTGCATCAGAAATATTTACAGCAAACTCAGTATCCTCTTCGATCTTCGTTCCATCAAACTTCTGATCATTCTGCTCTTCAGCAACTTCTTTACTGTCTTCTTTTTTTGGTCCACATGACACCAGGCATACGCCAAGTCCGAATGTTGCAACAATAACTACTATTAAGGTTTTCATTTTGGTTTAGTTTTTTAGTTCTCAAACATTGCTAAAAAATTATACCAACGAATAGGAACGATCAGGCCCAAACGATTCTGTCATTATTAATGGAACAATAAAAAACGTGTGGAGTAATTTCCACACGGTCACAAATATCAATATCTGAACTCCTCATTTTATATATTAATAGGCGCGTGATATCTTCAATTTCTCTCCAATTCTTGCGATGAATTCTCTCTGTGATTTTTAACAGTGGTTATTAAGATATCCTGGATATAGCTCTTTAAATTCTTATCTGAATTAGTAGCAAGCTTTTTTAAATCGTCCAGAATTGATTCGGGGATGTCGATCAGTTTTCTCAAGCGTTTCGAATCTTCAGATGATTTGTTCATGATGTTATTTTGAGTTTCCATTTTCATTTCAGTTTTTCCAGTTCTTGTAGTATATACCTGGATTAAAAAAACATGCCATCCATCTCTAAAATTGAGATTATGACTAAAATACCCATACACAGGGCGAAATTTTTTAAATTAACGTACGAAAACAGCGATTTAATTGGATTTTGCTGTTAAAAAATCAACACATGGAAATTGGAATAGACAGTTTTGCAGCAGCGAATTATGATGATGGATTTGGCAAGAAAACAGGTGAGGTAGAATTAATGAGTCAATTACTTGACCGGATCCAGCGCGCGGATGAAGTTGGTCTTGACATATTTGGAATTGGAGAACATCATCGTAAGGAATTTCTTGATTCCGCCCCAACAATGATTCTCGCTGCAGCCGCTGGTCGTACAAAACGTATTCGCTTAACAAGTGCAGTCACTGTTCTTAGTGCTGCCGATCCTGTGAGAGTATTCCAGAATTTTGCGACGCTGGATATTATTTCAAATGGAAGAGCCGAGATGGTTGTGGGGCGTGGTTCGTTTATTGAATCATATCCATTGTTCGGATTAAACCTGAATGATTACGATGCGCTGTTTGCAGAAAAGCTTGAATTATTGCTATCCATTCGAAAGAACGAATTCGTTACCTGGTCAGGAAAATTCAGACCAGCTCTGAAAGACCAGCCGGTTTATCCCCGACCCGTGCAAAAACCTATTCCTATTTGGTTAGGTGTCGGTGGCACACCCGAATCATTTGTACGCGCAGGAACATTGGGACTTCCATTGATGGTTGCAATCATTGGTGGCGAAACGCACAGGTTCCGTCCGTTGGTAGATCTCTATAGAAAAGCAGGAATGAAAGCAGGCTTTACACCAGATCAGTTAACGGTTGGCTTACATTCCTTAGGATATGTTTCCGATACAACTAAAGATGATGTGGATGAATTCTATCCAGGTTATGCAAAAACATTTACAGAGATAGGTAAAGAACGCGGCTGGCCTCCGGTAACGCGCACACATTTTGATGCAGTCGTTGGACCAACAGGAGCACTATTGGTTGGTGGACCAGAAGAAGTAGCTGAAAAAATCCTCAGGCACAGCGAAGCATTGGGTGGAATTTCGCGCGTAACCTTTCAAATGGACAATGCAAATTTATCTCATGAGAAGTTACTTCGATCTATCGAGTTACTCGGCTCGAAAGTATCACCACTGATAAAAAAAATTAACTTAAATCCAAACGATCTTTTAAAATTTCTATTTGCAAACTGAGGTAACTCCACTATTTACTTCGCATCTTTTATCGTATGTCTCTTTTTCTTAAACAAAAATTTTTCTTGCTGATTCTTTTCAGCCTCATCGAGAGAATGAGTTGTATACATTTCATTATCATCTTTGGCTGTTTGAGCGAGTTTAATATAAAATCGTTTAAGAATAACCAGTTCCTGATCGGTAAGATCTTCCACATCTACCAGGTTATTACTTGCCTTTTCGTTGCAGGCGATAAGTTCATTCAACTTGAGATGGATAGCAACAGTATCTTTATTTTGTGATTGTTGAATAATAAATACCATTAAAAAAGTAACAATGGTGGTGCTCGTATTAATAATTAATTGCCATGTTTCTGAGTAATGGAAAAATGGACCGGAGGCAAGCCATAGCAATACGACAGCGCCGGCTGTGATAAAAGCTCCGGCACTTCCAACTGCTTTTGTAATTTTGCCGGAGATTATTTCAAATAAAGACATTTTGTTGACAGACCTGCTCACCTTTTGAGTTTTCATAGTTTTAAAATTAAGTATGTGTTATTGATCAAGATAATCATTTGAACCTAAAAATGGATATGATCACAACAGAGCCACCGAAAGAAATAGACTCATCGAAGATCAGTATTTAATCAAGCTCTTTATATATCAGGTTTATTCTCTCGCTTTTCATTGAACCATACTAGATTTTTTAGCGGCACGATTTTAGTATTTAATTTTAAAAAAAATGTTATGCCTGCTTCATCTCAAAAGAACTCTCTTGTCAAAAATATAAACAAGCGAAAAAAATCAGGGACGTCACGACCTAAAAGTAAATCAACTATCTCTAAAAAAGCGTACAAGAAAATGAGTGAGGGATGGGAAAAATAAAAGAAATAAAGCGCTAAATATTGCTGAATGTTAAAATAGCAATATCAATACTCCGGCAATAATAAGCCCAACTCCTATACCACTCTTAAGTGAAATCGATTCACCAAGAAAAATAATTGAGAAGATGATTGTAAGAGCAACGCTGAGTTTATCGATTGGTGCAACAGCACTAAGCTTACCAAGCTGGATAGCTTTAAAGTAAAATAGCCATGACAGGCCTGTTGCTATTCCGGAGAGGATTAAAAACAACCACGTATTTCTTGAAAAATTATGAATCGTTGGGAGAGTGCCCTTGACAGTAACAATGCTCCAAACTAATATCATAATTACCGTTGTGCGTACGGCGGTTGCCAGATCTGAGTCGATATTCTTAACGCCTATTTTCGCAAAAATCGCAGTCAGCGATGCAAATACAGCCGATAATAAAGCATACATCCACCACATACCATTAAGATTAAATTAACCTTTACGTTTTATACTCTCTTATACGAATTACGAGAAACAAGCGTATTTTTCTAAAACTCTCCACCAATCCTGAGGAAATCCTGAATTCAAATTTATCAACTTGGAAATACAACTGAGAAGATATGAAGGCTATTTTCATAGCGATATGACACGTGATAGGAACATGTGTCACATATCTTTTTTACGATTGCCAAACCTAAGCCTGTACCATTTGTATTTGAGGATTCTTTGCTGAATCGTTCAAATAAGGTATCCGCATTCATCTTTAAAGGGATTCCTGAATTGCTTACTGAAAGAACTCTATCACGCAATTTTACTGAAACATTTCCATTTTTAATTGTGTGACGAATGGCATTATGAAAAAGATTGGTCAGAAGAATTTCAATCAACGTTTTATTTGCCAGGATATTAATTGGCTCTGTCGTAACACTGATGGATATGCCATCAAGGACTGCTATGGATTGCAGATTGCTCAATAAATTTTCTATTATGAAAGAAAGCTCGAACTCTTCCAGTTCAGAAAATTGCTGGTTATCGATCTTACTCAATAACAAAAGATTTTTATTCAAGCGAGCCATCCTCTTTGCCGTATCTTCCAACTCCATAATTGTAGTGGCTTCTTTCTCCGACAGGCCAGGATGCTGCATTAATGTATCAAGCTTGGCTTGAAAGATCGCAATGGGTGTTTGTAATTCATGGGATGCATTTTCAATAAACTCCTTTTGCTGCAGATAGACTTTTCGGCTACGCTCCGTAAGGTTACCTGCTGCTTTATTAAGATCATCGAATTCAATGATATCTGTCATTGCACCTTCAATGGACCTGGACTTATCAAGTTCGAATGCTTTAAGCTGAGATAATGTTATGTAAAAAGGCTCCCACAACTTTCGTGACATCGAACGATTTAAAAGAAGAAGTCCGGCAATCAATAAAATTATGAGAGCTGTCTGCACTAAGCCTATCACTAAGACAAGTTTATCATTATCAACCAAAGACATTTGAACACTTAAAAGATATGGTTTCCCCTTTATAGTCACATTCGCAGATAATTGGCGAAAAGGCCTGAACACACTTTCAACACTATCATACAAGGAAATCGTTTCATATTTATTTATAATGATCTGTTCAGCAGATGGCTTGATGTGAATATTATACGAAAGCTGATCCAATACTTTCAAATCTGTTTCAAGATCATCAAGATAAGCAAAGCTCTTAATGTGAAGCAGAAACTGATCTGCCTGAAGCGCCAATGATTCATCTACTTCTCCATTCAAAATGGTGCTGATGGAGAAAAGTGAAACAGGAACACTGATTACCACCAGGATTAAGGAATATAAAAGTAATGTACGTAAGCTTCTTTGCAGCAGTCTCATATTGTCAACTTATATCCCAGTCCATAAACTGTTTTAATGTAATCCGGCGAACCGGCATCCTGAAGTTTACGCTTGAGATTTTTTATGTGTGCATAGATGAAGTCGAACGTATCCAGAAGTTCAGCATCATCGCCCGATAAATGCTCCGCAATTGCATTCTTCGATGTAACGCGATTTTTATTTGAAAGAAGGAATAGGAGCAATTCATATTCTTTCCTCGTGAGCTCAACGGCCTGATCCTTCACTTTTACAGATTTACCAGAGAGGTCAACAGAAATTTCGTTAAATACAATTTTCATCTGACCATCAAAGTGTTTCCTCCGGATGACGGCAGAAACCCGTGCACTAAGCTCCGGTAAATAAAATGGCTTTGCGAGATAATCATCAGCGCCTAAATTAAGCCCTTTCACCCGGTCATCCAGAGAATTTTTAGCAGTAATGATGATCACTCCTTCATTTTTATTTTTCTCTTTTAACTTTTCGAGAATATACAATCCATTTCCGTCAGGAAGGGAAATGTCGAGGAGAATGCAGTCATATTCATACAAAAGAATCTTTTGAATAGCCTCTTCAACATTCATCGCAACTTCACAGACATAGCCTTCCTGCCGTAAAAACTGCCCAATGCTTTTTACAAGCTCTTTCTCATCTTCAATGATCAGGATCTTCATTGGGATAAATAAAAGAATTTTCCAGTGATTTTTATATGGAAAATATTTTGTTCACTAGAATTTTCAACCAGGATGTTTTGTTTTTAGTAAGGTAAATCGCATACTTATCTTTTCGTAAGAAATCACATACATACTTACAGCGGTGAGGTAGCAATGAAAGACTGTATGATTTGTTTAACGTTTTCTTAAAAACCCGGTGAGTTCATATCCGTTAAAGTATCTACATTTGAGCCCTTAAATAAAACCCAGTTATGAAAACAGTTTTTTACATTTTATTGATGATGGCGTCTGGTACCTTGATGGCACAGCGCCCTGCTGCTGATAATATCAA
>Ga0123338_10002856_pt1 | contig 15884 bp, 12 predicted proteins | sample grotaG_FD_89793 | JGI IMG/M metagenome (GOLD analysis project Ga0123338, IMG submission 89793) | Glacier valley bacterial and archeal communities from Borup Fiord, Nunavut, Canada, to study Microbial Dark Matter (Phase II) -... | ecosystem: Environmental > Aquatic > Freshwater > Ice > Glacier ...
CATTCGTAACTACTTTGGCTCGACAGCAGGTCCACAATTGGAAACTCAATCGGCATCGTCGCTTCCTCATCCTCTCAAGTTTTCCCACTTTACCACCTTTTGCACTTGTCGTTAACATGAGCCGGAAGGTTTTGTTCCTAACCTCATACGAGACCCAATCAGGCGCATAGGTTTGTAACAAATGTTCAATAGATACGCTGCACAACTCAAACCAGATATAAGCGAAACGCGCATGGGGAGTGTCCGCCAGAATGTCCAAGCCTTCGTAATGAAACAAACGAGACACACCCTGACAGGAAAATTTCGTTACAACGCCGTCAATCTCATTGAAAAGATTTACTGCGAGCCGAATTTCAGGATCGAATTCGTCTTTTGAAGGTTCAAATACGCGGTCAAACTGTACAAGACTCTGATAGTCTTCCGCATCTGTAATGGCCTTCCAGTGCTTCTTGAAAAATGAATGTGTGTTGAATACGCCACCTAACTGCTTGACCAGCAAGCTCTCTTGCCAGAATTCTGGGGCGCTATTACGGCGGAACAGTCTATCGCGTATCGCCCAATCCGTAGTTTCGGCAATTGCCGCCTGTCGATACACGTCATCCTCGGCGAAACGTTTACAAAACGCTCGCATATGGTGTTCAACCACATCGTCGAAGTAAAAAGAGCGCACCCAGCGCTCTTGGCCTTTGCCCTCTTTCCAGAAAATATCGCGCTGATGAAGGGATGTTTCGCTTCCTGAGTCAAAAGCCACCTGGAACGAAAATACGCCGTAACGATAGGTTTGTTCAACGCCGTAAATACTCATAGAGAACTATCCTTTCAGATTTTCTCCAGTGCGCTTCTTGCGTTTTCGATGTATTGAAGCGATTGATGCCGGAAGTATGTATTGTACAGTTCTGCGTAATGCCCACCATTCGCCATCAACTGCTCATGGCTGCCCTGTTCGATAATATCTCCCTTGCGCAGCACGATAATTCGATCCGCACTGCGTACTGTCGAGAGGCGGTGCGCGATCAGGATCGAGGTGCTTTTGGCAAGGATCAGGTGCAACGCTTCCTGGATTTGCACTTCCGTGAAGGGATCGATGCTGGCTGTTGCTTCATCGAGGATGAAAATAGACGGATTCTGCACCAGCACGCGCGTCAATGAGACGAGCTGCCGCTGTCCCATCGAGAGGCGCGAACCACGCTCCCCCACTTCCGTTTCTAAGCCCTGCGGGAGCGTTTCGATCCAATCGCCATTGCCGATAAGCTGCGAAGTCGCGAGGATTTCCGCGTCGCTCGCCTCCGGTCGTCCGTAGCGGATGTTCTCCGCGACGGTCCCCGCAAAGAGGAATGGCACTTGCGAGACGATACCGAGATGGCGGCGATACTGCGCAAGGTCCAGCGTGCGGACATCGCGCCCATCGATGCGCAGCGCGCCCTCCTGGAATTCATAAAAGCGCGCGACCAGCTTGGCAATACTCGATTTGCCTGCGCCCGTATGCCCGACGAAGGCGACCGTCTCCCCCGGCTGAATATCCAGCGTGAAATCAGGCAGCACCACTTCCTTATCGTTGTACTGGAAACGCAGGTAATCGAAGCTGATCGCGCCGCGCACTTCCGGCACGGGGTCGCTACGGGTCTGCGTGACGTTCATCGGCGCGTCGATCAGCGCGAAAACGCGCTCCGCCGAGGCCAGTCCGGTCTGGAACTGGCTCCAGAACGAAGCGATCCCGGTCAGCGGATCCCAGAAATACCAGACCGAAGTAATGAACAGATACCACGCACCAACTGTGATCGTGCCACTGACTGCACTCTTTGCGCCGAGATACAGCAGCAGCGCCATGATCGACCCCGCGACGACGTGCAGCACCGGATAAATCAGCGAGAAGACCAGCCCGCGTCGCAGGTTGATCGTATACGCCTGATTGTTCACCGCGACAAACTGCTCATAAATCGTGTGTTCCTGCCGGAAGTTCTTCGCGACGTGAATGCCGCTCACCGACTCGCTGATCATGCTGTTCACGCTCGCGATCATGCGGCTGGCCTGCTGGCTCGTCTTGCGCGCCATCGCCCGAAAGCCAAGCGCGACCAGGATCACCAATGGCGACATGACCAGCACCATTGCGGCCAGATGCCATTCCGTGGTGAGCAGCAGGATACTCAGCAGGATCATCGTGAACAGCTTGCTGATCAGGTCCGTCACGAGGACGATCACCTGCGCGAATTCCTGCGTATCGGAAGTGATGCGGCTGACGATTTTGCCGGATGCAAATTCATCGTAGAACGACATATCGCGCGAGATCGCGGAGTGGAAAGCGTCATAGCGCATATCGCGCACAATGTCGCCGATGGTGCGCCCCGATGCGCGTTTGCGGAACAGGTTCGCCAGCCAGCTTCCGCACGCAACCCCGATATAAGCCGCCGCCAGCACAATCGCAAGCGAGAGGCTTTTATCGATAGCGAGGCTGCTCAGGCCCTTCGAGATGAGGACCGGAAACGCCGTTTCAAGCGCGGTGCTGGCAAGCACGGTCGCGGTCACGATCAATAGCTGGTCGCGATGCTTGCGGAAATACTGGAAGATGCGGCGCACGAGCGCGGCGTCGGAATACTGGCGGTCGTAGGCTTCCGTTTCGAGGCTGCCGAGGATGTCCGTCATCGTGTCGATACCATTTCCGCCGCGCGCGGTGCGGCCTCATTTTTGGCTGCGGGTGCTTCATAGGTCGCGAAGATGTTGCGATACGCTTCCGATTCGCGCAGCAGGTCTTCGTGTTTGCCGCGCGCGACGATCTGGCCGTGCCGCACCACGAGGATCAAATCTGCCCAGCGAATTTGCGAAAGGCGATGCGTGATCAGAAACGTCGTGCGCCCATCGGACGCCTTGAGGATCGCGCGCTGGATTTGGTCTTCGGTGGCACTGTCGATAGCGCTGGTCGAGTCGTCCAGTATGAGAATGCGCGGGTCGGTCAGGAACGCGCGGGCAAGCGCCAAGCGTTGCCGTTGCCCGCCGGAGAGCATCACGCCGCGTTCCCCGACGACCGTACCGTAGCCTTCCTTGAACCCGCTCACGAATTCATGCGCCTGCGCGTCCTGCGCTGCGCGTTCGATCTCATCCTGCGTCGCTGCGCCGTAGCCGAACGCGATGTTTTCCGCGACCGTGCGCGAGAACAGAAAAATATCCTGTTCGATGATTGAAATCTGCGAGCGCAGCGACTCCATTGTCCAATCGCGCACATCCACGCCATCGACCAGCACACGTCCGCCCGTCGCGTCGTAGGTGCGGTTGAGCAGCTTGACGAGCGTGGATTTGCCCGCGCCCGTCTGCCCGACAATGGCGACGGTCTGGCCGGGTTCGACCTCGAAGCTGACATCACGCAGCACTTCCGGTCCATCCGCATACCGGAAGCTGACATTCTCGAAGCGCACACGCCCGGCAATCGGCGCGGCGTGTCCGTTGCGGTTCTCGTCGAGTGACGTCTGGATCGAGATTAATTTGAGGACGCGCCGCGAGGCCGCTATGCCGAGTGAAAGCTGCGAGAAGCCGATCATCGAAATCCAGACCGGGAAGCCGAACATTTGCAGGGTTCCCATATACGCAACGACGCCACCCAGTCCAATCGCGCCGTCACGATAGAGCAAAACCGCGTGCAACAGCCCGAAGCCTTCCGCGAAGCCGAGCAGCAGCAGCGTAATCCAGCGCGCCTCGATGTCGCTCTGCCCGACGAACGCATCACGATAGCCCGTCGCCTGCCGATAGAAGTGATCCAGTTCCTGCTTTTCCTGCGATGCACCCTTCACGACTTCGACGCCCTCAATCGACTCCGCGAGGTCCACATTCATCGCACCGAAGGTATCCCGTACCTTCTCCGTCGCGGGGTCGAGTTTGCGGCTGAAATTGCGCACTGCAAGGACATAGGAGATGAAGAACAGCAGCGGCACGAGCGCCAACTGTGGGTGGATTAATGGCGAGGCGAAGATCGGGATAATCAGGAACATGCTCGACCCGATCACGAGGTTAATACCCTGCGCGAACATCGTGTACAGCTCGTGAACGTCGTTGGTCGCGCGCGCCATGATGTCCCCGACCGGGTACATGCTGTGGAAGGTCATCCCCTTACCGAGCAGGCTGGCGTAAAGCTCCTGCCGTGCGTCGCGCTCGATACGCTGTCCCATCATTTCGCTTGCAAAGTTGCGGCTGAACATCAACCCGGCACGCAGCACCTGCGAGGCGACGATCAGCAGCGCGCAGTTCGCGACCGTGACTATATCTGGCTGCGGCTGCAAAATTGCGTTGAAGGCGACGCCCGTCAGCGCCGGGACTACGAACGCGCAGGCCGCGTTGCCGAACGCGCCGACGAGGATCGTGACGAGGACCGATTTATAGCGAAAGATGTGCGAGGCAATCCAGCGCAACGGTGAGCGGCGATCATAGACGAACGAATTTTCGACAATAAATTCCGCCGCACCTTGTGCAGGAGCAGTAACCAGAGCCATGAGGAGTCCTTCTGACGTGGGTAATCTTGTGTTCGAGTATAGCACGGATTGTATTAAAGGGGGTTAATATGTCATGTTCCTAAGAGACGTATTCACCTGTTGATATTTTACGACGGGTTTTTACAGATAGGGACGGACCAATAACTCAAGAGGACTGGAATTCGATGTCAAGAGCGGGGAGGTTTGTGCTGAAATCAGTAGAAGCTGATCCAAATCACGAACGAGCAAGTAAGTGGCTGATTGAGCCAGGCACAAAACAGTTGCTTGACTCTCATCCCCCACACACCCGCGCCAACATGCGTCTAATGCAGATATGGGATAATATTCACAATCAAATTCACCTGTGAAGAATAAAGAAGCGGAGCGGTCATGCTCGCGGAACTTGGGATTATCACAACCGGATTGGCGCTGCTCTGTGCGATATTCGCGCTGGTGGCCTCGCTCTTTGGCGCGGTGAACCACCGCGAACGGTGGATTCGCGCGGCGCGTAATGCAGCGCTATTGACCTGGCCGCTGCTGACGACGGCGTGTATCGCGATTGTCGCGGCACAGCTCACGGGCGAATTTAACATCGCCTATGTTTACAATACGACCAATACGACCGAACCCCTTTTCTACAAAGCGACCGCGCTGTGGGGTGGGCAGCCGGGGTCGCTGCTGTTCTGGTCGTGGATGCTGAGTACCTTCACCGCCGCCGCCGTATTGATCAACTGGAAGCGCGAGCGGCGCTTGATCCCCTGGGTAATTACATTCACAATGGGCGTCCTCGCGTTCTTCCTCGTGCTGAATGTGTTCGTCGAAAACCCATTTGCGCGTTACTGGACGACAGGCACGGGCGACCCGATCATGTCCGTTCTCGCGCCCGCCGGGATGCAGCTTTTCCAGCCCATCGACGGCAAGGGGTTGAATCCGCTGCTGCGTCACCCCGGTATGGTCATCCACCCGCCGATGCTCTACGCGGGCTTCGTCGGGTTCGTAATTCCCTGGGCGTTCGGGATGGCGGCGCTCGCGTCCGGCGACCTCGGCACGAACTGGATCAAGGCGACACGCCGCTGGACGCTCGTCGCGTGGCTGTTTCTGGGACTCGGCTTGATTCTAGGTGGACGCTGGGCGTATGATGTCCTCGGCTGGGGTGGCTACTGGGGCTGGGACCCGGTAGAAAACTCCGCGCTGCTGCCCTGGCTGGCCGGGACCGCTTTCCTGCACAGCGTCCTGATACAGGAAAAGCGCGGGATGCTCAAGGTCTGGAACCTGTTTCTGGTGGTGCTGACCTTTTTGCTGGTCATCCTCGCCACCTTCAACACGCGCTCCGGGCTGGTTGATAGCGTCCACAGCTTCGCGCGCAGTCAGGTCGGCTGGCCGATGTTCCTGTTCACAGCCGGAACGGTCGGCATCTCGCTTGGCTTATGGGTCTGGCGCTGGCAGCGAGGCGAACTGCGCACGGAGAACAAACTCGATGGCCTGCTCAGTCGCGAGTCGATGTTCATCCTGAACAACTGGGTTTTCCTCGCGATAACGCTGATGGTTGCATGGGGCATCTACGCGCCGACCTTCACCGAGTTGATCACAGGTGAGAAGATCACGCTGCACACGGATTACTATCGCTACTATGTAATCCCGCTGTTCGGCGTCCTCTATGTGTTGATGGGCATCGCGCCACTGGTCGCCTATAAGCGCATGGCGTGGAAAGCGCTTGGACGCTCGCTCCGTGTCAGCCTGATTGGGACTGCCCTTTTTGCGGCGTTCCTGATTGTCGTGGGGACGACACCCGGCGCGGTCTTTGCCTATACGCTGGTGATGCTGGCCGCCTTCACAACCGTCATCGAATATGTGCGCGGCACACGGGCTCGGATGCGCGCACACGGCGAAAGCGCACCGCAGGCGCTTACGATGCTCTTCCGGCGCAATCAGCGGCGCTATGGCGGCTACCTGATTCACCTCGGAGTCGTGGTGATCGGCTTCGGGATTATCGGCAGCACGGTTTTCCAGCAGACAACGCAGCAGACGATCACGCCCGGTCAGACGATCACACTCGGCGCGTATACGCTGCGCTACGACCGAATTTATCAGGCCGATGCCGAAGACGGACGCGGCATTGTCAAAGCCGACGCGACGGTGCTGCGCGGCGGCCAACCCGTTGCAGAGATACACCCGCGCAAGGATTTCTTCGGCACAGGCGGTATGACTTCGACCATTGCGGGGCAATACAGCACGCTTGAGGCCGATTTCTACGTGCTGCTCGACAACTGGCAGGGCGACCGCGCGACGTTCAAGATTTTCTTGAATCCGCTGGTCAATCTGGTCTGGTGGGGCGGTTTGATCCTGATCTTCGGGACGCTGATCGCGATGTGGCCGCGCGCCGAATATGAACCCGCCGTGCAGACGGCGCGTGTGCCGCGTGAGGCGGCGGCGGTGGCAGTGTGAGCGGCGATCAATTATTGATTGGTCGCGCGGGGCTGAAGCCGCTGCGCTATTACGGTCTGGTTACGTCGAAGTCGGGGACGCCGAACCGTAATAGGCCGGTTCATTCATGGCTGGGCAGCAGTCTGATTTTTACGTTGATCCTCATTTTGATGTTCGGCGGGAACAGCGCACGCGCGCAAGTCGCCGCGCCAACGCCGCGCCCCGTTACCGACGACGAGGTAAACCGCATTTCACGCGCGCTGTATTGCCCGGTTTGCCAGAACATCACGCTCGAAGTCTGCCCGACGGAAGCCTGCGCGCGCTGGCGCGAACAGGTCCGCGACCTGCTGACCGAGGGCAAAACGGAACCGGAAATCCGGCAATATTTCATTGACCGCTTCGGAATGCGAACGGTCGGGCTGCCGACCGACCCGACCGGGCAGCTTTTGAGCGTGGGCATACCACTCGTGTTGGTGCTGGTTGTCGGCGGGCTGCTCGCATTCAATATCCTGAGCAGGCGGCGCAGGGGTACAGCATCCGCTGTGGATGACGGAGAACCCATCGGCTATGGTGATGAGGTCGTCGTGCCGGATGATTACGCGGCGCGCCTGGAAGCGCAGTTGAAGGAGTTGCGGTGAGCGAAGCGGTTCAACCCACCAAAGCCGCGCACCCCTGGCTCGTCCCGTTGCTCGCGGTGGTTGTTGTCGGCGCGATCATTGCCGGGTTCGGGCTGGCGCTCAATCGCAGCCAGCAGGACTCGATTGATAGCGGTCCCGCGCCCGATTTTACGCTCAGGCTGGACAGCGGCGGCGACTTCAAACTGAGCGAAAAGCGTGGCAAGGTCGTCGTGATGAACTTCTGGGCGAGCTGGTGCGGTCCGTGCCGCTCCGAAGCGCCGATGCTCAACAGTCTCTACACGGAGTATCGCGCGAAGGGTGTGGAGTTCGTCGGCGTGGGCTATCTGGATAACCGTAACGACGCATTGAGATTCATCAGTGAAACGAATATGAGCTATCCGACAGGCAACGATGACGGCACGCGCGTCTCGCGAGCCTACCGTGTGCGGCAGGTCCCGGAGTCGTACCTGATCGATAAGCAGGGCAATATCGCGATGCATATCTCCGGCGAGATTACGCCCGCTAACGTTGCGCAGGTTCGCGCCGCGCTGGAAAAGGCGCTCGCGGGATGAGTACAGCGGGCTTGTTCATCCTGCTCGCGATTGGCGCGGGCGTGGTGGCGTTCGTCGCGTGGCCGCTGATCTTCAGCGCAGCGCCACGTGATACGCTTACCCCGCTTGATTCAAAGGCTGAACGCGAAGCCATCCTCGAAAGCCTGCGCAGCCTCGATTTCGATTACCAGACCGGGAAGGTTATCGAAGAAGATTATCGCGTCACGCGCGCGGCGCTGGTCGCACAGGGCGCGGACGTGTTGCGGCGGCTGGATGAGGATCAGCCGCATATTGTACAGAAACGAAAAAATGGGCCGGGACGCGAATGAACCGCATGGCTATCAAGCAAATTCTATCTATCACCAAATGGAAAAATCAGGTTGATCACTGCCCGGTCCTGAAGAACCGGGCTACTACGGCCTGGCTTCCCCAACTTCGATGCAAGCGGACCGTGATAGCGCGGCGGCTTCAGCCCCGCGCGACGATTATAAATATCTGGTTTGTTGTGCCGTTGATCCTGTTCCTCTCCGGCTGCGCCGGCCTCGCCAACGAACCCGCGATCATCCGTACCGCGTCCGTCCCGACCGTCACGCCGACCGCCGCGCCGGACCTCGGTAAGCCGCTCCGTCCGGTTTCGCTGGCAGCGGGCGCACAGCTTTACAACGGCGCGCAGGGCTGTGTGCAGTGTCACGGCACCAGCGGCAAGGGTGATGGACCCGTCGCGGCCAGCCTGACTTGCAAAGTTCCGAACGTCGCGGACCCGGCCACTGCGCGCGATGCGACCCTTGCGGCATGGTTCCTGATTACCACGAATGGAAACGGCCAGACTCAGGGTTGCCTGATGCCACCCTGGAAAGGCCGCCTGAACGAGCAGCAGCGCTGGGACGTGACCGCCTACATGCACGCGCTTGGCTACAGCACCGACCAGTACAAACAGGGCGAAACGCTCTACGCGGCGAACTGTGCATCCTGTCACGGCGCGAAAGGCGCGGGCGACGGTCCACGCGCGAAGGAACTGCCGCGTCCGGTGACGAACCTCTCCGATACCTCGTATATGATCACGCACACGGACCGCGATCTATTCACTGCCGTGACGAACGGCGTGGGCGCGATCATGCCCGCCTTCCCAAACCTGAGCGAGGCCGAGCGCTGGGCGGTGGTCAGCTATTCGCGTTCGCTCTCGTGGCTGGAGAATATTGACCGGGGCGCGGCGGCCAAGCCTGTCGAGACGACCGACGATGCGGGGTTGGTTCGCATTCCGGAAGTGCGGATGCTGATCGATTTCGCGAATGGCAAGGCGACTGTGCAGCAGGGCTATACCTTCGTCAACAGCAGCCAACAGCGCGCGATCCTCGACAAAGCCGGCAACGCGCTTTCCGTGACGCTGCCGCAGGGCGCGACCAATGCGGCGCTCGATGTCGATATGCAGCGCCAGTATAAAATCGTTGTGGGACCTGATGTGCGCGTCGTCAGCACGCAGCCGCTCGCGCCGGGGGAGTCGCGTCCGCTGACGGTCAGCTATGAACTTCCTGCCGCCGTGCCATTGCGCTTCGAGCAGATCAACTTTTACAATGTGGAGCGCGTCTCCGTGTTCCTGCTCGCGGAGTCTGGCCTCGCAGTCGCGGACCCAACCTGGCAAACGGATTCGCTCCCGTTGCAAGACCAAAGCGGGCGCGCGATCACATATCGGCAGTTTACCCGAATCGCGCCGATCCTCTCCGGCTTGCCGCTGCGCTTCACGCTCGATAGCGAGTCGAAACTAATTACAGAGGACAACACCAACCGCCGCAATACGCTGGCAATCGTGATTGCGCTTTCGCTGGTGGCGTTCGGCGCGGTCGGGTTCGGGGTGTGGCGCATCAGCCGCGCGGGGTAGCGGTTGATCATCCAAGCGGGTCGGGCAAGTCACGACCCCTACATCGAACGCAATTACAAATCTTGGTTTTGCGGGAGTATCAGCAAATCGCGGATCGTGACGTGCGGCGGGCGCGAGAGCATGAATAATAGTGCGTCCGCGACATCCTCCGAAGTCAGCGCGGAGCGGTCCGTGACGTGCTGCGCAATCTTTGCCGGGTCGGTGATGCCCCACAGCTCATTCGCAACCATCCCCGGCGCGAGCGAGCCGACCCGTATGCCGTGTGGCGCGAACTGCCGCCGCAGGGTATGCACCAACCCCTGTACTGCGTGCTTCGACGCGCTGTAGACGGGTTCCCACTGCAAATCGCTGTGACCGGAAATCGAACTCGTCACCACGATGTCGCCCGCCTGCTGCGCGATCATCTGCGGTAGCACGGCATGAATGCAGCGCAGCACACCCGTGATATTCACATCCAGCAGCGCCGTCCATGCCGCCGGGTCGCTTTCCGCAAACTGGCCGGGCAGGTACAGCCCTGCGTTCGCGAAGAGCGCATCGACGCGGCCAAAGCGCTCGATAGTGCGCGTGACCAGAGCGCTTACCTGTGTACTGTCCGTCACATCGGTTTCGACGGCAAGCGCATCCGCGCCAAGTTCCGCCGCGAGTGCCGTCAATTTATCGCCAGAACGCGCCGCCAGAGCCAGCTTACAGCCCTCGCGTGTGAGCGCTCGCGCCGCCGCCGCGCCGATCCCGGAACTCGCGCCCGTGATGATGATCACCTTACCGGAGAGTAACATCTTTATCGGTCCCAATAATTTATTGAATTGTACGAGCAGTCGCGATAATCACACAATCGCATCTTATGCAGTTATAGTCAGGATCAGCGCGGCGTGACTGTTGCTGATGGAGCAGGCGTGCCACTCAACTGCGCGGGGCATTCGGTGAGCGTCGGCACTTCCGGGATTTCGACGCCAAGCGCCCAGCTTGTCACCTGTGCCTGCAAACGCTTACGCGCTTCCGGCCAAAATTGCACAATCGCCTGCCGCGCGCCCTCATTTTTGAACGCGACAAAGGCTTCCTGCCGGATTGCAGAGCGGTCGAAAGCAAACTGCGCCAACGGCGCGCGGCTCTCAGCGATACGCACGGTGCGGTCATCGACATCGCAATTCAGCACGCCGTATTTGTTATTCATCAGGTCCGCACCGAGTGAAACGCGCATCGTGCCTTCGATTTTCGCGCTCTCACCGTATAGCACAGAGAGCAGCCCGGTATCGCGGTTGACCTCGGTTTGCGCGGTCACAACCGATTCGTAGATGCTGATCTTCAAGGCAGCGTTGCCTGATACGCTCAGGACAAGCGTATATACTTTCAATCCAGCGCTCTGCGCGATACGGATCGTCTGCTGGAACGCGGCGGGCGCGAAGAACGCACACGCTCCGCCACCGACAACGATGAAAATGATCAGGAACAACGCGCAGCTCAAGCGCCGACCGACCCAACGCACCAGCGGATTGGCGCGGCGTCTGCGGCGCGGCGTCTCGTCTTCCTCATCGATGATGCTTTTGTCTTCGCGTTTCGCCATATCATATCCCCCGTACCGTGCCAGACTCTACGCGCATCTATTCGCAGAGTTTCGCACGGGGCGGGGATTTGCGCGAATTTAGGGACAATTTCGGATAGGTCGGTCAAGCCCGTGAAAACAGGTTGGATGAACTCTCAGGGCAGCAGCGCGGTAATCGTCAAGGCTTCGGGCGCAACGTTCACGACTGCGTAGCTCAGTTTCGCATAGTTGGTCGCTTGCCCGACCTGCAATTCGATCAAGGTGCGAACCAGTGCCTCGATCTGCTTCAACTGCGCGGTGGTCACGCTTTCGGGCGCTTCGGCGGCCACCGTGCGCAGGTCGAACGCGCCACCGGAGACTGTCGCCACGACCGACGCCAGCAGCGTGATCGATGCGGGTTTGCCGCCATATTGAAGCGTGACCTTGATTTGCCCCTTCTCGAAAGTGGCGACGGGTGCGGAGTCCGGTCCGCGGCCTTTGCTGAACGCTGCCGTGAGAACCGCGTTCAATTGATCAGGCGTGATGATGATGGTTGCCGCGTCCGCGATCACGGTCGCCTGCACGGGTGGGATGCCCGATGCAGTGGGCGCAAGCGTGAGGGCAACCGTTGCCACAGCGCCCAAAGCAGCAGTCGCAGCTTCCGTCCCGGCTGCGGTCGCGAGTTGAGGCGCAGTAACGGCGAGCGTCGGAGTCACGATGATCGCGACGGTCGGGTTTGCTGTCCTCGTCGGTGCAGCCGTTACGGGTGTGGTCGCGCTCGCAGTCGATAGCGGTGCGGCGGGCGTGAGGGTCGAAGCGGCGGCAACGCGCACCTGTGTCGCGGCGGTGGGTGATCTGCCAAAATCGGGTGTGGGCGGGAAGCTACTACCCGATACGCTGCTTACGGCGTCGCTGGTCGGCGTCTCGCCATTGGTAGCGGTCCCTTCGCGGGTCGGGCTGGGACGTATTCGCACCGTCGGCGGGACCTGCGTTGCATTTGCCACAATCGGGCTGGCCTGCGGCACACCACCAGTCGGGCTAGATGAGGCGACGACCTCAACCGCTGTTGCGGAGGTGTTCTGCACGGGCGTCACGTTTGGCGGGAAGAGGGTCCCGTTGGTTGGATTTGCATCCACAGAAGGCGCGAGCGTCGGCTCGGCGGTCACGGGAACCAGCGTCGGTAGGACCGTTGCCGGGGTGGGTATCGGAGGCTCGTTTGTTGCGGCAGGCGCAGCAGGCGCGCACGCCGTCAGGAACATCGCGCCTGCAATTAGAATTGTGAAAACAGTCGAAGCAGGAGCGCGTTTATGCGTCTGCATCTTCGCACCCCTTGTTATTGCTCACGCTTGTTGTTGCGCTCACGGCGCAGAAATGTCGGCAAATCGAGATCGTTCTGTTCTTCGGGCAGATTCCGCGCGGGTTCGACGTTGCGCACGGCGGGGGTCGGACGCGAAGGGGGCGCGGCGGGCGGTTGCTGTGGCGGCGCATACTGCGGACGCGGCTGCGACTCGGGCACGACATAGCTGGGCTGTGGCGACGGGGCGGGCTGCTGGGGCGGCGGCGAATACTGCTGCCGTTCCTGCGGTGCTTGTGCAGGCTGCGGACGCGGGGCGCTGTTCATCGCACCGGGCGTCGGCGCGCCGCGCTGCAAGGGCTTCGCGAGACCGGGGCGCACTATCCCACCTGTCGGACGCTCGAACCCGGTAGCGATCACCGTGATGCGGATTTGCTCGCGCATGTTCTCATCGACGACCGCGCCGAAAATCAGATTCACATCCGGGTGCGCGGTTTCCTTGATGATCGCCGCCGCCTCATTCACCTCGAACAGGCTCATATCCGGTCCGCCCGTGATATTGAACAAAATACCCCGCGCGCCGTCGATGGTCACATCGAGCAGGCTGGAGCTAATCGCGGCTTCGGCGGCTTTGCGTGCGCGGTCTTCGCCTGTGGCAGTGCCGACAGCCATCAACGCCGCGCCGCCTTCGCTCATGATCGCGCGCACATCCGCGAAATCCAGATTGATCAGACCCGGCACGGTGATCAATTCCGAGATGCCCTGGATACCCTGCCGCAGCACGTCATCCGCGAGCCGGAAGGCGTCGTTGAGCGTCACACGCTTGTCTGCGACTTGCAGCAAGCGGTCATTCGGGATGACGATCAGCGTATCGACCTTGCTTTTCAGCTCGTCGATGCCGGACTCAGCGGATGAGCCGCGCCGCGTCCCCTCAAAATTGAATGGGCGTGTAACTACACCAATCGTCAGCGCGCCTAGCTCCTTTGCGACCGCCGCGACGACCGGAGCCGCGCCCGTCCCCGTCCCGCCGCCCATGCCGCAGGTGATGAAGACCATATCCGCGCCGCGCAGGACCTCGAATAGTTCATCCTGCGACTCTTCGGCGGCTTTCTTGCCGATCTCCGGGTTGCCACCCGCGCCGAGTCCGCGTGTCAGCTTGTCACCAATGCGGACGCGCGTGCGCGCTTTCTGCGCAAGCAATGCCTGCGCGTCGGTATTGACCGCGATGAAATCCACGCCGCCCAATCCCGCATCGATCATGCGGTTGACCGCGTTGCCGCCGCCCCCGCCGACGCCCACCACCTTGATTTGTGCAAATCCCTCACCGGGCAGGTTGTCACTCATCTCGCCTCTCCGTTCATCATCGCGCGGCACATTGGTGCGTTCATTACGATCTCCTGGCGTGGCTGGCTTGCTCGTGCGGCCCATAGGTTTCCGTCTTTCAAAATTATCGTATGATTGTAGCTGCGTCCGGGCATTCGATACAAGAGCGCACGGTTTGAATACGGGGCGAATTGCATTTCATTCAGGTGTGATCTTACACAACTGAACGCGGTAGAGGCTTGCTGCTGCCGTTTTGCCTCTGGTTTGTCCAATTGTGCAGCTCCATTTCATGTCGCCTTGCTTGCACCCAAGCATACCGGAAACGGACCACTTTTACCCTATGCGCTTGAAGACTGCTTCCATTGAGGAATAGGCAAATGACAAAGGTATTCATTTTCACCAATTACAAAGGTGGCGTTGGTAAAAGCACTTCAGCCACCAATATTGCGCTCGACATTTCGATTGTTCTGAAAAGCAGCGGTGCAGCAAATTTAACAAAGGGCATGGTATCCACGCTGAATTACGGACTAAATTAATATGTTGGTATAATTAAGGCGCTTACCTGAGCGTAGTGCGAAAGCTGCTGCGCTCGGTAATGGTGGAATATAGGCTCTGGACACTCCTCAAGCAGTTCAAACTATGTTCTGTAGCATACTTAAGGTAAAATCGTGCGTTCTCTGGAAAACAACCGTTTTATGCTTATGCCTCCACCCATCAATCAGGACGAAATCAACGCCATTCTATGGAAGGCGTGTGACACCTTTCGCGGCACGATTGACCCGTCCGAGTACAAAAACTATATCCTCGTGATGCTGTTCGTGAAGTACATCTCCGATGTGGCCGCCGAGCGTCGAGCAGAGTTTCAAGCGCAGTTCGGGGATAACGCCGAGCGCATTGAACGCCGCATGAAAAACGAGCGCTTCTACGTGCCGCCGGGTGCGGACTTCAACGCGCTCTACGCCAATCGGAACGCGCCCAACCTCGGCGAGCAAATTGATATAGCGCTCGGCAAGCTGGAAGATGAGAACCGCGAAAAGCTGGCGGGCGTGTTCCGCAACATCAGCTTCAACAGCGAAGCCGCGCTCGGACGCACCGCGCAACGTAACGAACGGCTCAAAACGTTGCTCAAGGATTTCAACGATTCACGCCTCGATCTGCGCCCGTCGCGGGTCGGCAATCTGGATGTGATCGGCAACGCCTACGAATACCTGATCGCGCGCTTTGCATCGGGCGCGGGCAAGAAGGCGGGCGAATTCTATACACCACCCGAAGTCTCCGAACTGCTGGCGCGGCTGCTCGACCCGCAGCCCGGCGAACGCATCTGTGACCCGGCGTGCGGATCGGGTTCGCTGCTGATCAAGTGCGCCAAGCAGGTCCAGACCGCGCACGGCAGCAATAACTATTCGCTGTGGGGACAGGAGCAGAACGGCGGGACATGGGCGCTGTGCATGATGAATATGTTCCTGCACGATGTCCGGCAGCCAACGATCAAATGGGGCGACACGTTGCGCGAACCGCAGCTACTCGAAGGCGAAAGCCTGATGCGCTTCAATGTCGTGGTCGCCAACCCGCCGTTTTCGCTGGATAAGTGGGGTGCGGATAGCGTAGACCGCTTCAAGCGTTTTCATCGTGGGATACCGCCCAAAAGCAAGGCCGATTATGCCTTCATCTCGCATATGATCGAGACGACCTACGACAGCGCGGACGCCAATGGGCGCGTCGGCGTAATCGTGCCGCACGGCGTCTTGTTCCGGGGCAGCAGCGAAGGCGTGATCCGGCGCAAGTTCATCGAAGAAAATCTGCTCGACGCGGTGATCGGCCTGCCG
>Ga0123338_10002857_pt1 | contig 15881 bp, 11 predicted proteins | sample grotaG_FD_89793 | JGI IMG/M metagenome (GOLD analysis project Ga0123338, IMG submission 89793) | Glacier valley bacterial and archeal communities from Borup Fiord, Nunavut, Canada, to study Microbial Dark Matter (Phase II) -... | ecosystem: Environmental > Aquatic > Freshwater > Ice > Glacier ...
AAGCCACCGGCAACCATTGAGTGGGAATAATCGCGAAAACTACGAGCTGTGAAAAATAAAAGTAAAAGGTTTCGATGAGAGCTGAAGTGTTCGCTCTCAAGAGAAACCTTTTACTTTTTTATTGGGCGACAGCACGAGTACGCGCGAATGTGAAACATTTGTGCGTTCGAACTGTAAGCTTTACATTAAATTGTCATATTATCCAGAATTAAGAAATAATTTGACGATATTTTATTAAAAATGTATAATGATTATAGATAAATTTATATAATACCGAAAGGCTATCAGTATCTTGTTTTATCAGCATGACCACTAAAAATACTATTCAAAATATGAGGATTTATTATGAATAAAACAAAAACAAAATTATTTGGTTTTACTGATTTTTTTGAGAATAATGGCATGTTTCTGGCGGCAAGACAGGGGTTAACTGTATTGATACCTCTAATTGTTGTGGGTTCTATGGCGCTAATGCTGAAAGGGTTTCCGGTACCTGTATATCAAGAGTTTTTACAGACATTTTGTGATGGACTAGTTTTAGTTATATTAGAATTTACTTATTACGTAACATTTCAATTTCTGTCTATTTATATGGTCATTGCAATTAGCTATAAATATGCAGTGAATAGCAGTAATATATCATCGGATTCCATCTTTTTCCCACTTATTTCAACGGTTGCATTTATCGCGCTAACCGTGTCCCCTGATACTGGCCTAGACATGAACACTTTTGGAAACAAACAAATGTTTTCCGCAGTTGTAACAGCGTTATTAGTAAGTAAAATGATGATAACTTTTAGAAAGTATAAAGCCAAAAAAAGCAAATACCTAATGGAAGGTATGGATGAAACTTTAAGTGTTGCAGTTAAGACAATATTGCCTGCAACAGGGATTGTTTTGCTTTTTGTATTTGTTAATATTTTTATTCGCAAAGCATTTGGAGTTGATAGTATACAGGGATTATTTGAGATTTTAGCAAATACTGTATTTAACAAGCTTGGAAATGGATTCTTGTCACTATTGGCATTTATCCTTTCCGTACAGGTTATGTGGTTCTTTGGAATACATGGAAATAATGTGCTTGAAAATATAGCCCAAACACATTTGAATGTCGATGGTATTCATATTTTTAGCAAAAGCTTTTATGATGTATTTGTCATTATGGGAGGGTGCGGTAGTGTTCTTTGTCTTATTATTGCTATTCTGATTTTCTCTAAAAATCAGAATGTTAAGAGTATCGCAAAGCTTGCAAGTGCACCATGCATTTTTAATATTAGCGAAATTATCATTATTGGACTTCCAGTACTATTTAATCCAATATTTTTGATTCCATTTTTGCTTGTTCCAATTGTTAATGGGGCAATAAGTTTCTTTGCAACTTTTTTAGGAATTATACCTATTGTCTCTAATTCTGTTGAATGGACCACCCCGGTAATAATAAGCGGATATTATGCAACTGGGTCCTTTAAAGGAAGCGTGCTACAGATTGTATGTTTAGTAGTAGGGGTATTAATTTATCTGCCCTTTCTTAAATTATATGAAGAGAGAATGCGATATTCTCTCTCTCCAAAGATTGCAATGTTGACAGAAGAATTCAAACAGAGCGAAAAATATCAGGCACCCATCGATTTTCTTTATAGGAACGATGAGCTTGGAGTAGTAGCAAAAACTTTAGCAACAGAATTAAGAAAAGCAATTACAAATCGGGAAATTTTCTGGGTATATCAGCCGCAGGTAAATCGTAATGGAGAATGTGTTGGAGCAGAAGCACTTGTTCGATGGTTTCATCCTATTGCAGGATATATTTATCCACCCCTAATTATAGCATTGGCAAAAGAGAAAAATTTGCTGTTTCTGCTTGAAAAACAACTATTGGATGATGCATGTAAATTAATTCACGACTTGGAAGAAAAAAATGAAAATATTAGTATTTCGATTAATTTAACGGCGGAGTCTTTAATGAGAATGGATATGGAAGAAATGATTGCGGAAGCTGTTAATACTTATTCGATTCAACCCTGTCATCTTTGGTTTGAACTTACAGAGCAGGCTGCATTGTCTAGTACCGATGAAGTTTTCGACAAATTATTACGACTTAATGAAAAAGGCCATAAACTTTTAATTGATGATTTTGGGATGGGACATACCTCATTACTTTATTTACAGACTAATAAATTCGACGTTGTTAAATTGGATGGTTCACTAATAAGATCTATTCTTGAAAACAACAGGAACTATAATATTATTTCATCAATCGTATATTTAGGACGTTCTTTAAAATTTGATATTATTGCGGAATATGTTGAAAATGAGGAACAAAAAGAAAAGCTTGATGAGCTTGGTTGTGACGGATTCCAAGGATATCTTTTTAGTAAGCCATTAAAGACGGAGGATTTCAAGGAATATTTAAAAAGCAATAAAGAATTTTATGAAAATTTCCATTAATATTTATTAGTATCTGTTTAAGAAATTTAAGTAAAAACAATTCACTAATATGAATAAAAGGTTTTGATATGAGGAGCTCTCATACGAAACCTTTCATTTCGTTTTATAGGGTGTTAGCCTACGAACAAGCGAATGCGCCAAATTTTAGAGTACACACTGTGAGGGACTACTTGTCATGGATAAAAGTTTACCTCTTAATTCATATAACTTACCACTTAGTCTACAGCTATTTACATTTTTAGATTAGTTATTATAATGGAATCATGGAGATGAGGAAATGAAGGTAAGAATAGATATCGATGAGAATCTTGAGGAAGATGAAATAATTATCCGATGCAGCAAGCTTGATGATAAAACCAGGAAAGCTTATGACACTCTAATGGATATTACAAAAGAATCCAAACATCTGATGTTGTATAAAGGGAATGTAGAATATTATTTTCCGGCAGAAAATATTTTATTTTTCGAAACAACTGACAACTGTATCAGTGCACATACAGTTGATAATTTTTTCGAAACTACATACCGTTTATATGAATTGGAGGAATTACTTCCTGGATATTTTATGAGAGTATCGAAATCCACCATATTAAATTTGAATCATATTTATTCTGTCTCTCGTAATCTCACTGCTTCAAGTGAGGTACAATTTGCAAATACGCATAAACAGGTATATGTCTCCCGGTACTATTATAAATCATTGAAATGTAGATTAGAAGAAAAGAGGAAAAGTATATGAAAAAAAAGGATGTTTTTTGGGGCCTGCTCTTTATTGTTGCGGCAGCACTTATTATTATCAACCAATTCGGATATTTTGCAGAAATTAGTATGTTTGAACTAGTAGCAACCGTCATTTTAGTTGGAATTATTATAGTAAGCGTTATGAAAATTAATTTTTGGGGAGTTTTATTTCCACTTGCAGTGATATGTATTATCTATGCGAAGGAATGGAATATTACTGATTTTACTCCTTGGCCTGCTCTATTAACAGCATTGCTATGTAGTATTGGACTTTCTCTAATATTTAACAGGCCTAATTGCTGGGTTATTCATTTGAAGAATGATAACGTATTTAGTAGTAGCGTTGTGAATGAGCAAGATGATAATGTTATCAACTGTTCTGTCAGTTTTGGAGAAAGCATGAAATATGTAAATTCAGAAAATTTTGAGAAAGCAAATATCAAGTGTTCGTTCGGAGAAGTGAAAGTATATTTTGATAATGCACTTATTCCTTCCGGTAAGGCAGATATTTATTTGGATGTTTCCTTTGGAGAAGCTCAGTTATATATTCCAAAAACCTGGAAAGTCATAAATGATGTACACGTTTTCCTAGGAGATATGGATGATCATAACCGAAATGCTGGCTCAGATTCACCTGTAGTTACAATACATGGAAACATTAGCTTTGGCGATGCTAAAATACTTTATGTTTAGTTAGTTCATTCTAACATAGCCAAACTCTCAATTTGCATTTATTATTTCATAAACATAGTTATCTAAAGTAAATAATATCTTTCATGTACTAAACCCTTTCAGCAATACCGATACGTTAAGCAGGAGTAAGACAAAATGGCATTCAAATGCTTAAATATATAGAAAAAATGACAGTGTGAAAACTGTCATTTTTAATATTAATTTTTATTAATTTTTCCTCTGCTGTTGCTAGTTCAACTTTATTTAATGATTATGGTTATCGTAATTACAGTTAATTCTTTCGTAGTTGATGCTGGAGTAATTACCTTAGATACATTATCTGTTGTACTCTTTAAACGAACATATATCTTATCACCTATTGATGTACTCTTCAAAACTACAGGTTTAGCCGATGCGGTGATGGACACCCATTTTGCTGTCTTTATATTAAGAGTAGCACCTTTTTCTACTCTCACATATTCATACGCTTTTTTTAAATCGGTATCTTTTATTGACAGGGTCGTTCCATTCAAAATGGCGGTGTCTGGAAAAATTGGCTGCACCGGGACTTCAATTATCTTTACGGAGGACGCTACCTTTTTTATCGTGGCTTTTGTTCTGAATTCAACTATTCCGGCAAGAATTGGTGTATTCACTTGAGTCCCCATTCCAAACAGCGTGGAGATATCTATAGTTTTTAATTTAGTATCCGTTGGTGCAAATGGAATCCATATGGCACTATCACCAACCCGATATTCTGTCTCTCCACTTTTAAGTCCGGTAAAATACAACTTGCTTCCGTCTAACTTTATAGCAGGTGCCGCAGGCTTCTTCGAAATCTTTACTGAAACAGGTGCTCCAGCACGTTTTGATGTGGTTGCAATTGTCTGAAAATATAGCGTTGCACCCTTTACCTCATAAATTGTAGTTGGGATTGGGCTACTGACTGGTTTCCATCGTCCGTAGGTCCCTTTTCTATATTCTACCGGGATTGTGGTGCCGCTTAAAATGATAGAGCCTTCTCCTCCAACAACCTGATAAGTAGCCTTTAAACTACTGTCCTGCGCCTGTAAGGTAACTGCTGTTGGAGTAGTTTCTTTATTTCCTTTAAAATAGATTATTGATTCCTTCTTTTGTAACATGCCCGAAATATCTACCACTCCACTCGGATCAACTAAATCCCATGTTTTTTTATTGTCTGTACTAATATAGAATTTAATACTGCTACCGGTTGCAGCCGTAACAACTGCTACCTCCTCAAGATAATCAATCTTAACATTCACCTGACCTGCGGTTCCTGGTATAGCACTTGCTTCTGCCTTTCGAACTGTGCTTGTAAATACCCCGGCTATAATAGTAATAAATATCAGCACCTTTAAAAGTTTTGATATATATAAAGTATGTTTCCCTACCTGCTTATTATTTAAATTAACCATTTCCATCTCGATACCTTCCTTCCAACCTGTTTTGTCTATAGTTTCATAAATTATCCTCATTCCTGCGCATGCCTTTTGCGCATATTAAGTTTGCGCCAAGTGTGTCCTTCACACTTTGGTTACGCAGGCACAAACTTTTCGAGTGAATGATTTGAAAAATCTTTCCCTCTTCTTTCATGCTTTATAATTTATAAACTTTTTACCTTATTTCTATTATATCGCCATTTTATACTCATAGCAACACCTGAGTTAATATTATCCATAAAAATACCCCTTTTATTAGACAACTATATTACTTTGTCAAGTAAAAGGGGAGGGATTCTACACAAGGGGAGCACATTAGGTGGGTAGAGCCAAGTTTTATATTAAATACATTTGGATATATTATGATAGGATGCATTGGGGTATTTTTTAAGTAAATGAGTTACAATTTCCTCTTTTGCTTCTTTCGAATTCCTGTGATATTCTGAATGTACATAATCCTCTCCAAATAGACCTTCTGCAAGGGAATAGGATGCTACGGACCAGCCATATTCTTCGTTTTTCCTACTATGCTTTCTTTTGAAGTCGCTTACTGTGATATAGGTCTGCATCTGCAGCAAAGTCATTACTCCATCGAAGCCTTTTTCTCCGTTCTTGCAAAACCCTGCCTTTGCCTTTAGCTCGTAGGAAGGCAAGGTTTCATATTCCGTTAAGATATCCATCACCTTTTTTGCTCGGTAGCTTGCCAGGCCATCTTCATAACGGCTGTCAAAATCATAGCCGTCCCGACGATACGTGGCAAAAATTGGATACCACTTTCTAGATACAAAACCAGCTCTGTTTGAAAAATATTTTCCGTACGCTACCTCCCCTTTGGAGGCAAGAACCTCTCTCCATACCCATGGATCTTCTAATGGATTATCACCCCACCAGGAGTTTTGGGCTGTCAGTTCTTCAACAGAAAATCCTTCTACTTTATTTTTGAATAATGGGAGAAAGCCAATGTCATTGATAAAGTCCGTTAATTCATTGCTGCTTTTTATCCTGTTTTTATCATTACTATCCAGCCCTTCCATTACCCAGGCTCCATCAATCGTAATCATCTGTATTTTCACCTCTTAATCAAACAACTACCCTAGCAATTTGTCAACCAACGGTTGACAAATGATTACGGTAGCATATTTCCTGCTGCCTGGTATATCTCATACCACTCTTCTCTATTTAATGATAGCTCAGCGCCCTTGCATGCATCCTGCATTCTCTGTACATTCGTGGTTCCTAGTACAGTTTGTATATTCGCAGGGTGACGACTAATCCAACCCACCGCTACTGCTGTATTGGTAACTTGGTATTTATCTGCAATGCGATTAAGTACTTGATTTAACTTAGCATAATGCTCATTATCACCAATGAACGGCCCTTCAAAAAAGCCCTTCTGGAATGGAGACCAAGCTTGAATTGTAATATCCTTTAAACGACAATATTCCAGTATGCTGCCCTCATAATTAATACTCTGTTTAGTATGCATATTGACAGTGAGTCCGCTGTCAATCATAGGGGTATGAGCAATACTTAGCTGTAATTGGTTGATGATAAGAGGATAATTAACCGACTTTTGCAGTAATTCAATCTGCATTGGATTAAAATTAGATACACCAAAGTTCCTTACCTTTCCTTGCTTATATAAGGTCTCAAAGGCAATCGCTATTTCTGTTGGTTCCATCAAGGTATCCGGTCTGTGTAACAAAAGGACATCCAGATAGTCCGTACGCAGCCGATTTAAGATGTTGTCCACCGAATTCATGATATGTTCCTTTGAAAAATCAAAATATCCTTCTCTTATTCCGCATTTACTTTGAATTATCATTTTCTCCCGAAGGGAAGAATTCATCTGTATGGATTTAGCAAAATGTGTTTCACAGTTCCCACCGTCGTAAATATCAGCATGGTCAAAGAAATTAATTCCTTCTTCCATCGCTGTATGAACAAAATGATTTAAATCTTTCTCCGATAATCCGGTAATTCTCATGCAGCCCATAATAATACTGGACACCTTTAAATTGGTATTTGCCAACGTAATGTATTTCATGTAAATCCCCCTTCTCATTCTCCTATTTTAGTTTAATTCATCCAACGTTTTATGATATGCCGGTAGGAAATCCTCCATAAATATATCCAATTCCTTAAGCTTCATTTCCTTAAGTATCTTTGTAAGGGACTTCTCTGCACTGACGAACTCTGTATTTCCGGCCTTTCTTTCTTCAATACACTTAATCAATGCCGATAACTTATCAGCCGCTTTGACGAGTCTCCAAAGGTAGGTATCCTCCTCCTGTGGGAAGAAAATTGTTTCATAGCTTTTTCTCATATACTCCGGCAGCATCCCAAGAAGCCTCTGGGCAGCTACTTTTTCCACCGCTTTAAACGCCCCTTGGATATCTTCGTTAAAATATTTGATTGGTGTAGGCATATCACCGGTAATTATTTCTGTGACATCATGGTAAATTCCTATCAAAGCCGCCTTTTCAGCATTGATCTGATTACCTAAACGCTCTTTGCTGATCAGTGCCAAAGCATGGGCCAGGATACTAACCTCCAGAGAATGCTCGCTGATATTCTCAGCTTGGGAGTTTCGCATCAGCGCCCATCGCTCAATCAATTTCATTCTGGATACCATTGCATAGAAATTATGTTCCATTTACGCCCTCCTTTGTGTCTTCTTTCCTTATTAATTTTCATTTCTTAGTAATCTTAATTACTTAGTAATATTCATTCCTTAGAAGTTTTCATTCAATGAAGTTTTCATTCAATAGAAGTTTTCATTCAATAGAAGCTTTCTTTCAATAGCAGTTTTCATTCAATAGAAGTTTTCATTCAATAGAAGCTTTCTTTCAATAGCAGTTTTCTTTCAATAGCAGTTTTCTTTCAATAGAAGCTTTCTTTCAATAGAAGTTTAATCCTTAGAAGTTTGCATTCCCTTTGGCTTTTTTACTGAGTTACATCTTCCTTTGTAGCATCCAGGCTCTTCTTTAAATACATACCAGTATAAGAATCTTTGTTATCCGCGATTTCCTCTGGAGTACCCTTACCAATAACTGTTCCACCCTTGTCTCCGCCTTCCGGTCCCATATCGATAATGTAATCGGCTGTCTTAATGACGTCCAAGTTATGTTCAATAACAACAACCGTATTGCCCGTGTCTGAAAATCTACGTAATATTTCAATTAATTTGTGAACATCCGCAAAATGTAATCCGGTCGTTGGCTCATCTAAAATATAGATTGTCTTACCAGTACTTCGCTTGCTTAACTCTGTAGCAAGCTTGATTCTTTGAGCCTCACCACCGGAAAGGGAAGTAGAAGGGTGTCCCATTCGAATATAGGATAATCCTACATCATATAAGGTTTCCATCTTTCTGCTGATGGAGGGTACATTTTCAAAGAAATGCATTGCCTCTTCTACCGTCATATTCAGTACATCATAGATGCTTTTGCCTTTATAATGAACCTCTAGGGTATCGCGATTATATCGCTTACCACCGCAAACCTCACAAGGTACATAGATATCCGGGAGGAAATTCATCTCAATCTTTAGGATACCGTCACCACTGCAGGCTTCACAACGCCCACCCTTTACATTGAAGCTGAAACGCCCTTTGGAGTAACCTCTCATCTTCGCATCCTGTGTTGCTGCAAATAAATCCCTAATCTGGTCAAAAACTCCGGTATAAGTAGCTGGATTCGATCTCGGTGTCCTGCCAATCGGGGACTGATCGATATTAATAACTTTATCTAATTGCTCGATACCAAGCATCTTCTCATGTTTTCCCGGAATACAGCGGGCACGGTTTAGATCCCTGGCAAGTCTTTTATATAAGATTTCAGAAATGAGCGAACTCTTCCCAGAACCGGATACACCGGTAATACACGTCATTATTCCCAGCGGAATGTCCACGTTAATGCATTTTAAGTTATTCTCTGCTGCTCCGAAAATGGATAGGAAACCTATCGGTTTTCGTCTTTCCTCCGGAATCGGAATCTTTATTCTTCCACTCAAATAAGCACCGGTAATCGATTCCTTCACCTTCATGATATCCGCAGCTGTTCCCTGTGCTACCACTTCACCGCCATGTTCCCCTGCACCAGGTCCAATGTCAATAATATAATCGGCAGCAAACATGGTTTCCTCGTCATGTTCTACTACAATTAGGGAGTTTCCTAAATCCTTTAAATTATTTAATGCTTTCAAAAGCTTATCATTATCTCTCTGGTGAAGTCCGATACTTGGCTCATCTAATATATAGGCAACACCCACCAAACCGGACCCGATCTGAGTAGCCAGCCTTATTCTCTGGGATTCCCCGCCGGATAAAGAGCCGGTTGCTCTTGCCAAGGTCAGATAATCCAAGCCTACATTAATTAAGAATTTAATTCTTGCTTTGATTTCCTTAAGTACGATCTCACCAATTTTTTGCTGCATGGAGGTCAGCACAAGGTTTTGCATAAATACAGCCAAATCCCGTATCGAATATTCGGTAACATCCGAAATACTCTTCTCTCCGACAGTTACTGCCAGCGCTTCCTTTTTTAGACGCTTTCCATTGCATTCTTTACAGGGGGTTGTCCTCATAAAGCTTTCGTATTCCTGCTTTACAGTCTCAGAGCCGGTTTCTCGGTAACGTCGTTCAATATTTCGAATGAGTCCTTCAAAAGCGATATCATAGACTCCGACTCCCCGTTGTCCACGGTAATGAACCTTAACAGATTTCCCGTCGGTTCCATTAATAAACATATCGCGTACTTTTTCCGACAAATCTTTATAAGGGGTGTTCAAATTAAATTGATACTCCTTTGCTAAGGCTTCCATGATGCATCTGGAATAACTGCCTTTATCCACAACTGATTGCCATCCTGGTGCAGCGATTGCACCCTCGATTAAACTTTTACTTTTGTCAGCAATTAGTAAATCCTCATCAAATTCCATCTTAATTCCAAGTCCATGACATTCAGGACAGGCCCCAAAAGGATTATTAAAGGAAAATATTCTTGGTTCAATCTCATCAATACTAATTCCACAGTCCGGGCAGGAAAAGTTCTGGCTCAAGGTCAGCATTTCCCCATCAATGATATCTACAAAAAGTAAACCTTCCGCAAGGTTTACTACGCTTTCTATGGAATCTGACAGTCTCTTCTCGATTCCTTCCTTCACAACCAAACGATCTACAACAATTTCAATATTATGCTTGTTATTCTTCTCTAGTTTAATTTCTTCCGTCAGCTCATAAAGATTGCCGTCTACTCTTACTCTGACATACCCGCTGCGCTTTGCCTGTTCAAACAGTTTCGTATGTTCTCCCTTACGTCCACGGACAACCGGTGCTAATAATTGTATTTTTGTTCCGTGAGCTAAATTCATGATTTCGTCTACCATCTGGTCCACGGTCTGCTTCTTGATTTCTTTCCCACATTGCGGACAATGTGGAATACCTATTCTTGCATACAGCAAACGGTAATAGTCATAGATTTCTGTTACTGTTCCAACGGTTGAACGTGGATTACGGTTTGTAGATTTTTGATCAATGGAAATTGCTGGTGGCAATCCTTCTATACTCTCCACATCAGGCTTTTCCATCTGACCTAAGAACTGTCTTGCATAAGAAGACAGAGATTCCATGTAACGCCTTTGCCCTTCGGCATAAATCGTATCAAAAGCCAGAGAAGACTTTCCCGAGCCACTTAAGCCCGTAAGTACTACAAACTGATCTCTTGGAATATCTAAACTAATATTCTTTAAATTATTTTCCTTCGCGCCTCTAATTCTAATATAATTCTTTTTATCCGACATAGTTCCACCTATTCTTTATTATTTATCACAAAACGCAAGTTCCTTACGACTAAGAGTGAATCGCTTTGCCTACTCTTTCGTTATCAAAGATGCCTATGAGATAACTCTCTTTTTGTGTATTATGCAAAATGTAAGTTTAATTAATATTAAGTAAATACTTCTTTATATCCACCATCTTATCCCTCAGCTCTGCTGCCAGCTCAAAGTTTAGCTCTGCTGCCGCAGTATGCATCTGCTTTGTAACCTTCTTTACCAGCTCCTCAAGTTCTTGGCCAGACATTGATTCTAAATCTTTTTCCATCTCTTTCAAATTCTTTTCAGCCTTCTTGGAGATGCTGATTAAGTCCCGGACCTTCTTTTGTATGGTAGTCGGGGTGATACCATGTTCCTCATTATAAGCCTGTTGAATCTGTCTGCGTCGGTTCGTTTCACTAATTGCTTTTTTCATTGAATCTGTCTCATGCCCTGCATACATGATTACATGTCCGTCAGAATTACGCGAAGCTCTTCCGACTGTCTGAATCAGTGAAGTGGCAGAACGTAGGAAGCCCTCTTTATCTGCATCCAGAATTGCTACCAAACTAACCTCTGGGATATCTAGACCCTCTCGAAGCAGGTTAATTCCGACCAGGACATCAAAAACATCCATACGCATATCCCGAATAATCTCGGAGCGTTCTAGGGTATCGATATCCGAATGCAAATACTTTATGCGAACTCCGACTTCTCTAAGGTAGGTAGTCAGATCCTCTGCCATTCGTTTCGTCAGGGTAGTGATTAATACTTTATTCTTCTTTTCTACTTCCTTATGGATTTCACCAAGTAAATTATCAATTTGGCCTTCCACCGGTCTGACCGAAATCTCCGGATCCAACAATCCGGTAGGTCGGATAACCTGTTCCACCCGAAGCAGTTCATGCTCACTTTCATATACCGATGGGGTAGCAGATACGAAGGCAACCTGGCTAATCTTATTTTCAAACTCTCCAAAATTTAATGGTCTATTATCAAGGGCAGAGGGTAAACGGAAACCAAAGTCTACTAATGTTGTCTTCCTTGACTTATCTCCGGCATACATTCCTCTAATTTGTGGCAGTGTAATATGGGACTCATCCACGAAAATCATGAAATCCTCCGGAAAATAATCCATTAGGGTATGGGGTGGAAGGCCCGGCTCAAGTCCTGTCAGATGTCTGGAGTAGTTCTCAACACCGGAGCAGAAGCCTGTCTCCCTAAGCATCTCAATATCGAAATTAGTTCTTTCAGATATTCTCTGTGCTTCCAACAACTTATCTTCACTCTTAAAGTATTGTATTCTCTCGGTAAGTTCCTCTTCAATGTTTTTGATTGCAGCCTCTAGCTTGTCCGGTGCAACCACATAGTGTGAGGCTGGAAATATTACTGTATGTTCTAGACTGTTTTTAATCTCACCAGTCAGCACATCAATCTCCAGAAGTCTCTCCACCTCATCACCAAAGAACTCAACGCGTATTGCTCTATCCGCCGAGGAGGCCGGGAAAATCTCCACGACATCACCACGTACACGAAAGGTACCTCGCTTAAAGTCCATATCATTTCTTGTATATTGTATATTAATTAATTTTTTTAATACTTCATCCCGGTCCTTCACCATCCCTGGCCTGAGTGATATTACCATGTTTTGGTAATCAATTGGGCTTCCCAAACCGTAAATACAAGATACACTGGCAATAATAATTACGTCCGTGCGTTCTGACAAAGAAGCTGTAGCCGAATGCCTTAGCTTGTCAATTTCCTCATTAATTGCGGAGTCCTTCTCAATATAAGTATCCGTCGAAGGCACATATGCCTCTGGTTGATAATAATCATAATAACTTACAAAGTACTCCACTGCATTTTCAGGAAAATATTCTTTAAATTCACCGTAAAGCTGGGCTGCGAGAGTTTTATTATGTGCAATTACAAGAGTCGGTTTTTGGATTTGTTGTATAACATTCGCCATAGTAAAGGTCTTACCTGAGCCGGTTACACCCAGCAAAGTCTGACATTGGTTACCACTTCGAAATCCTTCAACAAGTCCTTTGATTGCTTCCGGCTGGTCTCCGGTTGGCACATATTCTGATACCAATTTAAACTCCATACACACATTTCCTCCCAACTGTATCCTATCTACAAGTGAATTGGTAGCCCTTCGCAACGAATAGTAGCTTATTCGTCACTAATAAGCTTAACATTTCATTTGTCTAGATTTAGAGTCTCACCAGATATGGTAAAACAACTCATTTACTTACTATTAAACTTTTGTAATTATACCATAATAACAGGGTAATATCAATACATTTTTCGAATGTTTGTTCTATTCCCGTTTATTCTATTTAGTAATTTTCACAATTTACTTGATAATATCCTTGAGGGTAATCGCAGACGGGGCACGGATCGGGTGCACATTCCCCATAATAGAGATTCCCGCAATTAATGCATACCCATATGGTGTTGGACCTCTTACAAAATACTTCTTCATTCATTATATTTTGTGCAAGTTTACGAAATCTTGCATCATGATGGCGCTCAATATTTGCCACTCCTTCAAATAGGCGGGCAATTTCAGGAAACCCTTCTCTTTCTGCCTCCTCTGCATATCCGACATACATACTGGTCCACTCATAGTTTTCTCCACCATAGGCGGTCTTCAAATTATCTAAAGTTGGAGGTACTTCTCCACCCTCCATAAGCTTTAGCCATATTTCTGCATGCTCTCGTTCATTACCTGAGGTTTCCGCAAAAATATTTCCTATTTGTTCATATCCATCTTCTTTTGCTTTTCTGCCAAAAATTGCGTATTTACCACTCGCCGAGGTTTCTCCAGTAAAGGCATCTTGTAAATTTTGATATGTCTTGCTTTGTTTAAAATAGTTACTGTTTTGATAGCTCATAATAGCCTCCATACAATGATTCTGTCTATATCATCTTATGATAGACTTAAATTAATGTTATAAAATCCTACAAACATCTTGCGAATAGCGAAAATGTATTTATCCCTTGTCACCTTTGGTTGCAGCCATTATGGCTTTAACCTAATTAAAAATCCTTCCAGATTAATATTATATAATCATTAAACCGGAAGGATTTTTATAACGTATTCTATTTGTTTATAAGGATTTGCATACATATGCTAATCAGAAACAATTAAGGATTTTCTTATCTTTCGTTCCATCCTATATTATTACTGTTCATTAACATCACTTTTTCTATTGCTATAATTTGGGGAATTTCTGTAGACTTCATGTCACTGATTATCTTCGTCGCCCTGGCTATCTTCATCATCATTGTTGTCGTCATCGCCTTGGCTATCTTCATCATCATCGTTGTCGTCGTCGCCCTGGCTGTCTTCATCGTCATCGCTGTCTTCATCACCCTGGCTGTCTTCATCGTCATCGCTGTCTTCATCACCTTGGCTGTCTTCATCGTCATCGATGTCGTCATCACCTTGGCTATCTTCATCATCATCGTTGTCTTCTTCGCCTTGGCTATCTTCATCGTAATCGCTGTCGTCTTCGCCTTTGATGTCTTCCTCGTCGAAGTCTTTCCCGCTTTGACTGTCTTCATTTTCTACTTCATTTGCATCCTCATTTGAAGTTGTCTTAGTACTTGAGCTCACAAGATCTATTGTATTACTGTCTTCCTTATCGTCATTGTCTTCGCTTTGGGTAATTATAATATCCTCTTTATCTAGACTGTCTCTATTTTCTACTACATTTGCACGCTCATTGGAAGCAGCCTTGGTACTTGAGCTCATAAGATCGATTGTATTACTGTCTTCCTTATCGTCATTGTCTTCGCTTTGAGTAATTATTATATCCTCGTTATCCAGGCTATCTTCGTTTTCAAAGTCTAATTGCTCTTCCTGTGCGATCGAATAATTTAGGATTAAATCCTCCATCAAAATATTATTATCGAGTGCTAATTTCATTAAAACTTTAATACTGGATTGAGCAAGTTCCTCGGCTGTTAAACCAATATTATTTTCCAGCAGTCTATTAATCACAGCCATTTTACCTACAGAAGCATTAATCTCATGAGCTGTTTGCGTATCTGCAGCACTGACACTAAGGCTCTGCTTGAGTACGTCAGTGTTAATTTGCTTTTCCTGCATATAAGTTGCAATTGTATTGTTGATACTATCCAATAAATTTCCGGACGTATTTGAATTATCCACTGTAACTAAAATTTTATTTTCCTGTCCCAATGCAATATAACCACTAAGAATCATTCTATCAACAATATCCTTAATGACACTTTCCAAATTTCTGTCTGCTATCTGGTAGCCAGCCAGAAGCTGCTTTGCATCCTCATTGATCGGATCGATGGATACTACACGGTTTAACCGATTTGTATGTATTTCTATACTTGGGTTGACGTCCAAAGCAATCAGGTTGCTCGGGGAATTGATATAGTAACCGACTCCCAATCCAATAACTAATAATACTAAAATAATTCCGATTACTAAAGTAGATTTTCTTTTCGTTATTATGTTATTCATAATTATTTCCTCCTCTTTCCTAAACACATATGTGTAATTTTGAACCTTTCAATATGTTAACGCTGGAGGAATCTATTTTAATGCATCATTATTAATATTATTTTCATTCCCGTAATCAGACTAAATTGCCAAAGTAACTTCCAGTCTCCACTGCTTGAAAGCTGACGTTACTTTGGCAAACTCTTTTCCGGAAATTAATTTGTCAAACTCTATTTTGTGTTATATTTATATTGCTATGTCCC
>Ga0123338_10002860_pt1 | contig 15868 bp, 9 predicted proteins | sample grotaG_FD_89793 | JGI IMG/M metagenome (GOLD analysis project Ga0123338, IMG submission 89793) | Glacier valley bacterial and archeal communities from Borup Fiord, Nunavut, Canada, to study Microbial Dark Matter (Phase II) -... | ecosystem: Environmental > Aquatic > Freshwater > Ice > Glacier ...
TAATTCAGACAACATTATCATTAGATAGGTCTTGTTGACATAAGCGGACCTATCTTTTTTTTACCATAAAACGCTACACCCTTTATCAAATAATATTTTCAGGCTACATTGTCGCCCCCTCAGTAACAAAACAGGATTATCACCTTGGAAATTACTGTTAATCGGTGGTGGTTCTACAATGTTGGTATCTCTGGCTGGTGTAGGTGTTTGGAATTTGATTGAACCTATAATTCCTTCGCTTTTTGGTAATTTCGCAAAACCTCAAATGTGAAGATTCTGGAATTTGGTGCGGCGGTTTTGGTCATAGCGATCGTCTCCGTTTTTAATGCCTAGTATGTCTATTATAGTTAAGCTATCACTGTTGCCAAGGGTAATGGTGTATTTCAGGCGTTGATCAATATTGCTTTAATTATACTTTTTTGGTTAAACTATGATTAATGAAATAAAAGTATCATAACTTAAATAAGTTTCTCTTTTAGTAACAAAAGCCATGTTGCAGTCAGTGGAAGGAATCTATCGGGATGGTAAGATTGAGTTACTGGAAACCCCTGATGTTACAGAGGGAATGCGGGTAATTGTCACTTTTGTTCCAATGCCTAAATCTGTAGATTTATCTGCTCGTGGCATCGATAGAGAGCAAGCTGCTGACTTACGTTCTAGGCTGCAAAGCTTTGCTGAGGATTGGGATCGACCGGATATGGATGCTTACGATGCCTTTTAGTCGTGGGGAGGTAGTGCTAGTCCTTTTCCCGGAATCTAGCCTTCGGACTGCAAAACGTCGTCCGGCGCTAGTTGTTCAAGCAAATCATTTGGCTACCGGCTTGCCACAAACTATTGTAGCAATGATTACAAGTAATATCACTCGTGCAGGGCACCCTAGCCGAGTTTTAGTCAACCTCAGAACACCGGAAGGTAAGCAGACAGGATTACTTAGTGACTCAGTTATTATGACTGACAATCTGGTTACTGTTCTTGATACTGAAATTGATCGTTGTATTGGTGTCTGGTCAGATATGTTGTCTGTAGATGCTTCGTTGCGGAACACATTTGGGCTTTAATCCCTTTTTATCAGACTGCTCTTTAAATAAGCTACCCAAATAATTTATGACCTGTACCTAGCGCGATCGCACTTGCGGCAAGTGTCCTTTATCGTAGGTGTTGCGGGAATGTTTGCAATACCATCCAGAAATAATAAACTTTTTCCCTCGCGCCTTAGACATATGAGCGAGAGACCCGTCTAGACCTCAAGACAGTTAAAAGCTAGAGTATTATCTAAAAACATATGATATACTTTGTATATCTATAGGTAGCGTTTATGAAAACTCAAATTGGACGCTGGGGTAACTCTCTTGCCATCAGAATTCCTAAATACATCGCTGACGAATTAGCTTTAACAGTTAATGGTGAGGTGGATTGCCGTCTTGAAAATGGTGTACTGATCGTCCAGCCAGTATACCAACTAGGTAAATACTCACTTCAGCAATTAATAACCCAAGAACTAGAAGATGAGCCAGAGATTGATTGGGGAAAACCGATGGGAGAAGAAGAATGGTAGATTATGTGCCAAAAAGAGGTGATTTTATCCGGCTGAACTTTGATCCTCAGTCTGGACATGAGCAAACGGGTACTCGCCCAGCTTTGGTCATTAGTCACACAGAATTCAATCAATATCGTGGTTTTGCTTTTGTCTGTCCAGTTAGCAATACCAAACGCCGAAACCCTTTCTATATAAGTATTCCTGCCAATCTACCTATATCTGGTGTAATTATGGCAGATCAATTGCGTTCATTAGACTATCGCTCCAGACAAGGAACAGTAATTTCAACATGCCCAGAAGATTTATTAATAGAAGTACTCAATCACATTTACCCAATTATGTTCTAAATCAAATAGGTAAAAACTTTTGCGTTACTCTGCGCTACTCTGCGTTTTTGAACAATGATAAAGTTGGTAATCGTAGCCGTAGACAATGGGAAAAGAGCGTTGATCGCGAGTACAGCTATTGAGTTCAATTGGGGCGTGGAAGTTCATTAACCACAAGTCTAGAGGTCGGGGTAACTTGGTTAAGGTGTTTTGTAAGGCGATAGTTGAAGTTTGAGGATTTTTTTCTTGATGCGCGAGTAGAAATAGAGGATTTGTTTGTGAACGCGAAAGTTTGAATTCTCTGGCTAAACCCATCATTTCTCCATTCTGGACGTGAGTTTTGTGGGTGGTGGCAATTAATACTGGTACGTGAGATACCTGTTGAATCACTGGGACTAAAAGGTCAGGGCGGTAATATTTTGGATAGCCGAGATTGGTGACGACGATGATTCCGCTGATGAGTCCGGTTAGCCAAATTATCGCTACGGCGCGTTTTCCGGTTACTCCTTTTGTCCATGTAACTGCAAAACTAGCTCCAAGTAACACAATGGCTGCGGGAAAGTAGATAAAATTATATCTTGCGCCGCGAGTTATATCTATTCCTAATACATATGCGAAGATGAAAAATTCCGCGATCGCACCCAGAATCAACACAGCAAACATTTGGGTCATGATACCTGTGGTTGGTTGCTGGAGTTGAGTAGTGAAGCCGCGCCGCAGGATTGGTAGTACCCAGATGAAAAATATTAACATCACGATGCCGAAGATGGCGATGATGGGAATTGAGGAACCTGAGACGGGTAGTAAGTAGAGCATTGTTAGTCCGACGGCGAAGACTTGGAAGATTGGTCCAATCCACTGTAAGATTCCGCGATCGCCACTTTGTATCCACTGGGTCAATTCACCACCATGATTTCCTTGGATAAAGAGTGGTAGCCAAACTAAGCAGCCGATGGTTGTCCCAAGGGCGACAATGACGATTTGCCACCCCCCCATTCTCCGCTGTCGCCAACCTAGTACAGCTAACCACAATGCTTCTGCAACTAGGGTTAGGGCGAAAAAGTAATGTGACGAAATGGCGACAAAATTAATGCCGATCCAAGTTGGGATTAGCCATAAGGGTATCGGGGTACGACGCTGGATGTGTTGGGTGGCTACAGCGAGACAACTGAAGGATGCTATTACCCCTAGAATTACTAATGTGTAATGACGGGCTTCTTGGGCGATAAAGATGCCGTAGGGGGAAACAGCCATTAGGGCTGCTGTTGTTTGGCTGACTAGTTTGGAGCGAAAGGCAATCCAGCTTAAGCCGTAAATGGCGGGAATTGATAAAGCACCAAATATAGCGGCGAGGGATCTCTCTCCCCAGACGGATGCGAGACCACCGATACCGGGTGGAAATAGTTGCATCCACCAGTGTGCTAAGACGAAATAAAGTGGCGGATGGTTGGTTTCGCGCAAATGCAGCAACACGTCAGCGATGGTGTTCGCGGCGTTGGGACGCATTGGTTGCAAGATAGTATCTAGAGCGATCGCTTGGTCTAACGGTACGGTACGAAAACTATTGCCTAAACTAAAGACGATGGTAGAAAACTCATCTGTCCAAGGAGGCTTTGCGGCTAGCTCGGTTAAGCGTAAACTCATCCCAATTACTAGCCATAACACGAGCAGTAGCCACTGCTTCACCTAATCACCTTTTTTCCCTTTTTTAAAAACTTAAAATTGATCACTGACTCATACAAACGGGATTGACGTTAGTTCAACTTAAACAAATAGATCATATATTGTCTATGTTGCAAAAACTGTTTACTATCAATTAGCTTTAACTGGTCAAATAAATTATTTACCGGCTTTTTAGCCAGAAACTGGACGAATTTGTAGGGAATTGGTGCCCAGCCTGTTAAAAGTTGATCAACAAGTTCTAAGGTCGGTTTGACAAATTCCTCATACTTTGTCATTGCCAGATCTAAAGTCGGTGTCACTCTCGAAGTGATATCATCAGATTTAACAATTTCAAAGCCCGATTCGGCAGCTACTTGTAAATACTCTGATTGCAGGTGCGTACCAATAGCAAAGACATTTTCTTTTTCTAGTTTTTGTCTCAGAAAATAGTCAGATACTAACAAATAACCATCTTTATTTAAAATTTGGCGACATTTAGCAAATCCTTCTTTCAAGGCAATATACTGAGAACTCTCACTCATTAAAATTAAATCATATTTTTTGTCTGTGGCAAAATTCTCAAACTTAGTTAAGTGAAAAGGAACTTTGTCTTTGGCTTTGAATACTCTTTCTTGGGCTACATCTGGAGACAAGGCTTCTACTTGAAAACCTTTCTCTGTTAATCGCACTGCATTCCCGCCAATTCCACAACCAACATCCAATACGGTGTTTACACCAGCGGGGATGAATGAAATTAGATGCTCAATATACCTGTCTTGGGCTTGGTGGAGATTGGCGACATTCAATTCGTCGTCTACATTCCAGTAGCCGTAATGCAGGTAGTCTGACTTTGTGATCTTGCGATAATAATCGAGTATCGGGTCGGTTGCTGGTGCTGACATTGTCGTTTGGATGAGTCGAATACAAGGTACTTCAGAATCTTACCGCACGCAGAAAGTACATGATGATTCAATTGCTGATGTTATTACCTATACGGTCGCATAGTGATGTGATTGAGTATACAACCTCATCCGAGATGCGGGAGAATATGTTAGAAATTTGTTCTGGGACAACACCCTAACTTTCGCCCAACTGAACTTTACCGCACGGCAGATTTTTAACGCGGTTTTATAAAATTGTTCTATGCTAGAAAATATAGCTCGAACAAACCTATTCCGGAAGAAAACCGATGAAAGTTTTATGGCTAGTTTTGTCTGCTACGCTACTGTTGACTATGCCTGCTGTAGCAGTTGAGTATCAGGGAAGAAATATTGATGCCAAAAAGTTGCCTGCCAAAGTTTATAACTATTCGACTGGTGAAGAGTATAATGTTCAAATCAGCTTCGATGTTAATCGAGCGACAATCTACTTTAACGATGACTCCCGAACTACTATCTGGTTGAGTCAGCGAGTTATCAGTGATCCAAAAGATATTAAAGGTTTTGAAAAATCAGGGCATTATCCTGTAGATGAAACATTTAGTCTGGGGTTATATTCAGATACTATTTCAGCGCGTAATGAAGACGTACCTAATACAACTTTTACTGAAACCTTCTGGAAAATTAGCCTAGAGTCACCAGAATTTAACAAACCCGTTCCGAAAGGATTGAATGACAGTCGCAAGTAAACTAAAATTTAGGCAACTAAAAAATTTTCTTTGAGGGCGCTTAAATTCAGATGAAAATTAGACACATTTCTTCCTTAATTGGCAGTCTAATTGCCATGTCTATTTCGAGTTGTAGTTCTTCAACTTCAAATACTGTCACAGTAAAGCCTAATACTACCTTACTTGTATCCGCTGCAGCTAGTTTAAAAGAATCCCTACTTGAAATCAAGCCACTTTTTGAACAAAGTCAGAAGAATGTCAGTGTTAACCATAACTTCGGTGCTTCTGGGTCTTTAGAACAACAAATTGAAAATGGTGCGCCAGCGGATGTTTTTGTTTCTGCTGGTAAAAGACAAATGGATGCTTTGCAGAAAAAGGAGTTAATTATTACAAACACCAATCGCAATCTCCTGACTAATACCCTTGTTTTGATTGTGCCAAAGAATTCTACTTCAAGTATTACTAAATTTGAGCAGTTGGCAAGCTCTAATATCAAAAAAATAGCTGTGGGAGAACCCAAGAGTGTACCAGTAGGACAATATACTGAGGAAGTTTTCAAAAATCTCAAAATTTCGCAGCAAGTTCAACCGAAATTAGTCCTAGGTAACAACGTTCGTAACGTGTTATCTGTCGTAGAAAGTGGTAATGTCGATGCTGGGATTGTTTACAGCACTGATGCTCAAGTATCAAATCAGGTTAAAATAGCAGCAGTAGCACCCGAAAATTTACATTCTCCGATTGTTTATCCAATAGCAGTTCTGAAAAATAGTAAAAATTCCCAAGCGGCGATTGATTATGAGCAGTTTTTAGCTAGTGATGCAGCTAGCAATATATTTAAAAAACACGGATTTGTTATAGCAAAATAATGCCTCTCGATATTTCTCCCTTATGGATATCCCTGAAAACTGCCTTGCTTGCCACGCTGATTACTTTTTTTACTGGCATAGCGGCGGCTTATTGGATGTTAGGATATCGCGGGAGATGGAAATTCTTAATTGAAGGAATTTTAATCTCACCGCTAATTTTGCCACCGACAGTAGTGGGTTTTTTATTATTACTGCTATTTGGTAAAAACGGTTCGATTGGGAAAGTGTTATTACTGCTAAACATTAATATTGTTTTTACTTGGTACGGAGCGGTTTTAGCTGCTTGTATAGTTGCTTTTCCCTTGATGTACAAAACAACATTAGGAGCTTTTGAACAAATTGATGAAAATCTCTTGGGGGTGGCGAGAGTTCTTGGTGCAGCTGAAAGCACAGTTTTTTGGCGAATTACTTTTCCCTTAGCATTACCAGGGATTTTAGCCGGAACCACTTTGGCTTTTGCTCGTGCGTTGGGTGAATTCGGTGCAACTTTGATGTTAGCTGGTAATATTCCCGGTCAAACCCAGACTATCCCAATGGCAATTTATTTTGCTGTTGAAGGTGGAGATATAAATGAAGCTTGGTTTTGGTCTGTGATAATTCTCTCGATTTCTCTTTCTAGCGTTACCGCTGTTAATTTGTGGCAAGACGTTAGAAAGAAGAGAAGGGGAATGGGTGGGAGTGCGATGGGAGAAGAAGTATTTTTCAACACTTCTCCGATTCACATCCCCAATTCTGGACTTTTCGTAGACATTAAAAAACAACTTCCTGGCTTTTTGTTGGAAGTATGTTTTAGTACAAATGACCAGCCTTTGGGATTACTAGGGGCTTCTGGTGCTGGTAAAAGCATGATTTTACGATGCATTGCTGGTATAGAAACACCAACTTCAGGACAGATAGTTTTGAATGGGCGGGTGTTGTTTGACTCAGAAAGGAGGATTAATCTTCCCGCACGTACTCGACGTATTGGCTTTCTGTTCCAAAATTATGCTTTATTTCCTCACCTCACAGTTGCGTCCAATATTGCTTTCGGTTCAAAGCGAAAAAACACGACCAATCGCGCCTTGATTGAGGCTCAACTTGCAGCGGTGCAGTTACAAGGATTGTCCAATCGATATCCTCACCAACTCTCTGGCGGTCAACAGCAGCGGGTGGCTTTAGCGAGGGCGCTGTTTAGTCAACCAGAAGCACTACTGCTAGATGAGCCGTTCTCCGCACTAGATACCCACTTGCGAAGTCAGATGGAACAGCAATTAATCTCCTCTTTAGCGACTTATCAAGGGGTGAGTTTATTTGTGACACATAATTTGGAAGAAGCCTACAGAGTTTGTGATGATTTGTTAGTCATGGTGAGAGGTCAGGTTAAAGCATACGGTGACAAACATGACATTTTCGAGCGTCCGACTACAAAGATTATTGCTGAATTGACAGGTTGCAAGAACTTTTCCCGTGCTGTAGTTAAAGCAGAAGATCGAGTAGAAGCAATAGACTGGGGGTGTACTCTTCAGGTAATCTCACCTATACCAGACTTAATTTCTTACATTGGAATTCGCGCCCATCACTTAATTTTCACGGATTCACCCAATGAGAATACTTTCCCTTGTTGGCTGGTGAAAATGAGCGAGACACCACACCGGATGACGCTGTATCTCAAGCTGAATTCTTTACCTAACAGTGAGCAAGATTATCATCTACTTGCGGAAGTATTTAAGGAAAAATGGGCAACTATCAAAGACCACCCTTTACCCTGGTACGTTCGTTTAGATCAACTGCGGCTGATTTTGATGCAGGATTGAAAGGTCAACCTACTCAATACAGCAGCTGACTTTTCACTCTTATGTTAAAAACCGGAAGCATCTCTGTAAACAAAAAGTGCTCTCAGGCTAAAGCCTGGAGCTATACGAACAAAGCCTGCCTAACGCCTGCGGCTTCGCTTCGCTAGCGAAGCGAAGCCGCAGGCGTTAGGCAGGCTTTGTTCGTATAGCTCCAGGCTTTAGCCTGAGAGCACTTTTTGTTTACAGAGATGCTTCCGGTTTTTAACATAAGAGTGAAAAGTCAGCTGCTGTATTGAGTAGGTTGACCTTTCAATCCTGCATCAAAATCAGCCGCAGTTGATCTAAACGAACGTACCAGGGTAAAGGGTGGTCTTTGATAGTTGCCCATTTTTCCTTAAATACTTCCGCAAGTAGATGATAATCTTGCTCACTGTTAGGTAAAGAATTCAGCTTGAGATACAGCGTCATCCGGTGTGGTGTCTCGCTCATTTTCACCAGCCAACAAGGGAAAGTATTCTCATTGGGTGAATCCGTGAAAATTAAGTGATGGGCGCGAATTCCAATGTAAGAAATTAAGTCTGGTATAGGTGAGATTACCTGAAGAGTACACCCCCAGTCTATTGCTTCTACTCGATCTTCTGCTTTAACTACAGCACGGGAAAAGTTCTTGCAACCTGTCAATTCAGCAATAATCTTTGTAGTCGGACGCTCGAAAATGTCATGTTTGTCACCGTATGCTTTAACCTGACCTCTCACCATGACTAACAAATCATCACAAACTCTGTAGGCTTCTTCCAAATTATGTGTCACAAATAAACTCACCCCTTGATAAGTCGCTAAAGAGGAGATTAATTGCTGTTCCATCTGACTTCGCAAGTGGGTATCTAGTGCGGAGAACGGCTCATCTAGCAGTAGTGCTTCTGGTTGACTAAACAGCGCCCTCGCTAAAGCCACCCGCTGCTGTTGACCGCCAGAGAGTTGGTGAGGATATCGATTGGACAATCCTTGTAACTGCACCGCTGCAAGTTGAGCCTCAATCAAGGCGCGATTGGTCGTGTTTTTTCGCTTTGAACCGAAAGCAATATTGGACGCAACTGTGAGGTGAGGAAATAAAGCATAATTTTGGAACAGAAAGCCAATACGTCGAGTACGTGCGGGAAGATTAATCCTCCTTTCTGAGTCAAACAACACCCGCCCATTCAAAACTATCTGTCCTGAAGTTGGTGTTTCTATACCAGCAATGCATCGTAAAATCATGCTTTTACCAGCACCAGAAGCCCCTAGTAATCCCAAAGGCTGGTCATTTGTACTAAAACATACTTCCAACAAAAAGCCAGGAAGTTGTTTTTTAATGTCTACGAAAAGTCCAGAATTGGGGATGTGAATCGGAGAAGTGTTGAAAAATACTTCTTCTCCCATCGCACTCCCACCCATTCCCCTTCTCTTCTTTCTAACGTCTTGCCACAAATTAACAGCGGTAACGCTAGAAAGAGAAATCGAGAGAATTATCACAGACCAAAACCAAGCTTCATTTATATCTCCACCTTCAACAGCAAAATAAATTGCCATTGGGATAGTCTGGGTTTGACCGGGAATATTACCAGCTAACATCAAAGTTGCACCGAATTCACCCAACGCACGAGCAAAAGCCAAAGTGGTTCCGGCTAAAATCCCTGGTAATGCTAAGGGAAAAGTAATTCGCCAAAAAACTGTGCTTTCAGCTGCACCAAGAACTCTCGCCACCCCCAAGAGATTTTCATCAATTTGTTCAAAAGCTCCTAATGTTGTTTTGTACATCAAGGGAAAAGCAACTATACAAGCAGCTAAAACCGCTCCGTACCAAGTAAAAACAATATTAATGTTTAGCAGTAATAACACTTTCCCAATCGAACCGTTTTTACCAAATAGCAGTAATAATAAAAAACCCACTACTGTCGGTGGCAAAATTAGCGGTGAGATTAAAATTCCTTCAATTAAGAATTTCCATCTCCCGCGATATCCTAACATCCAATAAGCCGCCGCTATGCCAGTAAAAAAAGTAATCAGCGTGGCAAGCAAGGCAGTTTTCAGGGATATCCATAAGGGAGAAATATCGAGAGGCATTATTTTGCTATAACAAATCCGTGTTTTTTAAATATATTGCTAGCTGCATCACTAGCTAAAAACTGCTCATAATCAATCGCCGCTTGGGAATTTTTACTATTTTTCAGAACTGCTATTGGATAAACAATCGGAGAATGTAAATTTTCGGGTGCTACTGCTGCTATTTTAACCTGATTTGATACTTGAGCATCAGTGCTGTAAACAATCCCAGCATCGACATTACCACTTTCTACGACAGATAACACGTTACGAACGTTGTTACCTAGGACTAATTTCGGTTGAACTTGCTGCGAAATTTTGAGATTTTTGAAAACTTCCTCAGTATATTGTCCTACTGGTACACTCTTGGGTTCTCCCACAGCTATTTTTTTGATATTAGAGCTTGCCAACTGCTCAAATTTAGTAATACTTGAAGTAGAATTCTTTGGCACAATCAAAACAAGGGTATTAGTCAGGAGATTGCGATTGGTGTTTGTAATAATTAACTCCTTTTTCTGCAAAGCATCCATTTGTCTTTTACCAGCAGAAACAAAAACATCCGCTGGCGCACCATTTTCAATTTGTTGTTCTAAAGACCCAGAAGCACCGAAGTTATGGTTAACACTGACATTCTTCTGACTTTGTTCAAAAAGTGGCTTGATTTCAAGTAGGGATTCTTTTAAACTAGCTGCAGCGGATACAAGTAAGGTAGTATTAGGCTTTACTGTGACAGTATTTGAAGTTGAAGAACTACAACTCGAAATAGACATGGCAATTAGACTGCCAATTAAGGAAGAAATGTGTCTAATTTTCATCTGAATTTAAGCGCCCTCAAAGAAAATTTTTTAGTTGCCTAAATTTTAGTTTACTTGCGACTGTCATTCAATCCTTTCGGAACGGGTTTGTTAAATTCTGGTGACTCTAGGCTAATTTTCCAGAAGGTTTCAGTAAAAGTTGTATTAGGTACGTCTTCATTACGCGCTGAAATAGTATCTGAATATAACCCCAGACTAAATGTTTCATCTACAGGATAATGCCCTGATTTTTCAAAACCTTTAATATCTTTTGGATCACTGATAACTCGCTGACTCAACCAGATAGTAGTTCGGGAGTCATCGTTAAAGTAGATTGTCGCTCGATTAACATCGAAGCTGATTTGAACATTATACTCTTCACCAGTCGAATAGTTATAAACTTTGGCAGGCAACTTTTTGGCATCAATATTTCTTCCCTGATACTCAACTGCTACAGCAGGCATAGTCAACAGTAGCGTAGCAGACAAAACTAGCCATAAAACTTTCATCGGTTTTCTTCCGGAATAGGTTTGTTCGAGCTATATTTTCTAGCATAGAACAATTTTATAAAACCGCGTTAAAAATCTGCCGTGCGGTAAAGTTCAGTTGGGCGAAAGTTAGGGTGTTGTCCCAGAACAAATTTCTAACATATTCTCCCGCATCTCGGATGAGGTTGTATACTCAATCACATCACTATGCGACCGTATAGGTAATAACATCAGCAATTGAATCATCATGTACTTTCTGCGTGCGGTAAGATTCTGAAGTACCTTGTATTCGACTCATCCAAACGACAATGTCAGCACCAGCAACCGACCCGATACTCGATTATTATCGCAAGATCACAAAGTCAGACTACCTGCATTACGGCTACTGGAATGTAGACGACGAATTGAATGTCGCCAATCTCCACCAAGCCCAAGACAGGTATATTGAGCATCTAATTTCATTCATCCCCGCTGGTGTAAACACCGTATTGGATGTTGGTTGTGGAATTGGCGGGAATGCAGTGCGATTAACAGAGAAAGGTTTTCAAGTAGAAGCCTTGTCTCCAGATGTAGCCCAAGAAAGAGTATTCAAAGCCAAAGACAAAGTTCCTTTTCACTTAACTAAGTTTGAGAATTTTGCCACAGACAAAAAATATGATTTAATTTTAATGAGTGAGAGTTCTCAGTATATTGCCTTGAAAGAAGGATTTGCTAAATGTCGCCAAATTTTAAATAAAGATGGTTATTTGTTAGTATCTGACTATTTTCTGAGACAAAAACTAGAAAAAGAAAATGTCTTTGCTATTGGTACGCACCTGCAATCAGAGTATTTACAAGTAGCTGCCGAATCGGGCTTTGAAATTGTTAAATCTGATGATATCACTTCGAGAGTGACACCGACTTTAGATCTGGCAATGACAAAGTATGAGGAATTTGTCAAACCGACCTTAGAACTTGTTGATCAACTTTTAACAGGCTGGGCACCAATTCCCTACAAATTCGTCCAGTTTCTGGCTAAAAAGCCGGTAAATAATTTATTTGACCAGTTAAAGCTAATTGATAGTAAACAGTTTTTGCAACATAGACAATATATGATCTATTTGTTTAAGTTGAACTAACGTCAATCCCGTTTGTATGAGTCAGTGATCAATTTTAAGTTTTTAAAAAAGGGAAAAAAGGTGATTAGGTGAAGCAGTGGCTACTGCTCGTGTTATGGCTAGTAATTGGGATGAGTTTACGCTTAACCGAGCTAGCCGCAAAGCCTCCTTGGACAGATGAGTTTTCTACCATCGTCTTTAGTTTAGGCAATAGTTTTCGTACCGTACCGTTAGACCAAGCGATCGCTCTAGATACTATCTTGCAACCAATGCGTCCCAACGCCGCGAACACCATCGCTGACGTGTTGCTGCATTTGCGCGAAACCAACCATCCGCCACTTTATTTCGTCTTAGCACACTGGTGGATGCAACTATTTCCACCCGGTATCGGTGGTCTCGCATCCGTCTGGGGAGAGAGATCCCTCGCCGCTATATTTGGTGCTTTATCAATTCCCGCCATTTACGGCTTAAGCTGGATTGCCTTTCGCTCCAAACTAGTCAGCCAAACAACAGCAGCCCTAATGGCTGTTTCCCCCTACGGCATCTTTATCGCCCAAGAAGCCCGTCATTACACATTAGTAATTCTAGGGGTAATAGCATCCTTCAGTTGTCTCGCTGTAGCCACCCAACACATCCAGCGTCGTACCCCGATACCCTTATGGCTAATCCCAACTTGGATCGGCATTAATTTTGTCGCCATTTCGTCACATTACTTTTTCGCCCTAACCCTAGTTGCAGAAGCATTGTGGTTAGCTGTACTAGGTTGGCGACAGCGGAGAATGGGGGGGTGGCAAATCGTCATTGTCGCCCTTGGGACAACCATCGGCTGCTTAGTTTGGCTACCACTCTTTATCCAAGGAAATCATGGTGGTGAATTGACCCAGTGGATACAAAGTGGCGATCGCGGAATCTTACAGTGGATTGGACCAATCTTCCAAGTCTTCGCCGTCGGACTAACAATGCTCTACTTACTACCCGTCTCAGGTTCCTCAATTCCCATCATCGCCATCTTCGGCATCGTGATGTTAATATTTTTCATCTGGGTACTACCAATCCTGCGGCGCGGCTTCACTACTCAACTCCAGCAACCAACCACAGGTATCATGACCCAAATGTTTGCTGTGTTGATTCTGGGTGCGATCGCGGAATTTTTCATCTTCGCATATGTATTAGGAATAGATATAACTCGCGGCGCAAGATATAATTTTATCTACTTTCCCGCAGCCATTGTGTTACTTGGAGCTAGTTTTGCAGTTACATGGACAAAAGGAGTAACCGGAAAACGCGCCGTAGCGATAATTTGGCTAACCGGACTCATCAGCGGAATCATCGTCGTCACCAATCTCGGCTATCCAAAATATTACCGCCCTGACCTTTTAGTCCCAGTGATTCAACAGGTATCTCACGTACCAGTATTAATTGCCACCACCCACAAAACTCACGTCCAGAATGGAGAAATGATGGGTTTAGCCAGAGAATTCAAACTTTCGCGTTCACAAACAAATCCTCTATTTCTACTCGCGCATCAAGAAAAAAATCCTCAAACTTCAACTATCGCCTTACAAAACACCTTAACCAAGTTACCCCGACCTCTAGACTTGTGGTTAATGAACTTCCACGCCCCAATTGAACTCAATAGCTGTACTCGCGATCAACGCTCTTTTCCCATTGTCTACGGCTACGATTACCAACTTTATCATTGTTCAAAAACGCAGAGTAGCGCAGAGTAACGCAAAAGTTTTTACCTATTTGATTTAGAACATAATTGGGTAAATGTGATTGAGTACTTCTATTAATAAATCTTCTGGGCATGTTGAAATTACTGTTCCTTGTCTGGAGCGATAGTCTAATGAACGCAATTGATCTGCCATAATTACACCAGATATAGGTAGATTGGCAGGAATACTTATATAGAAAGGGTTTCGGCGTTTGGTATTGCTAACTGGACAGACAAAAGCAAAACCACGATATTGATTGAATTCTGTGTGACTAATGACCAAAGCTGGGCGAGTACCCGTTTGCTCATGTCCAGACTGAGGATCAAAGTTCAGCCGGATAAAATCACCTCTTTTTGGCACATAATCTACCATTCTTCTTCTCCCATCGGTTTTCCCCAATCAATCTCTGGCTCATCTTCTAGTTCTTGGGTTATTAATTGCTGAAGTGAGTATTTACCTAGTTGGTATACTGGCTGGACGATCAGTACACCATTTTCAAGACGGCAATCCACCTCACCATTAACTGTTAAAGCTAATTCGTCAGCGATGTATTTAGGAATTCTGATGGCAAGAGAGTTACCCCAGCGTCCAATTTGAGTTTTCATAAACGCTACCTATAGATATACAAAGTATATCATATGTTTTTAGATAATACTCTAGCTTTTAACTGTCTTGAGGTCTAGACGGGTCTCTCGCTCATATGTCTAAGGCGCGAGGGAAAAAGTTTATTATTTCTGGATGGTATTGCAAACATTCCCGCAACACCTACGATAAAGGACACTTGCCGCAAGTGCGATCGCGCTAGGTACAGGTCATAAATTATTTGGGTAGCTTATTTAAAGAGCAGTCTGATAAAAAGGGATTAAAGCCCAAATGTGTTCCGCAACGAAGCATCTACAGACAACATATCTGACCAGACACCAATACAACGATCAATTTCAGTATCAAGAACAGTAACCAGATTGTCAGTCATAATAACTGAGTCACTAAGTAATCCTGTCTGCTTACCTTCCGGTGTTCTGAGGTTGACTAAAACTCGGCTAGGGTGCCCTGCACGAGTGATATTACTTGTAATCATTGCTACAATAGTTTGTGGCAAGCCGGTAGCCAAATGATTTGCTTGAACAACTAGCGCCGGACGACGTTTTGCAGTCCGAAGGCTAGATTCCGGGAAAAGGACTAGCACTACCTCCCCACGACTAAAAGGCATCGTAAGCATCCATATCCGGTCGATCCCAATCCTCAGCAAAGCTTTGCAGCCTAGAACGTAAGTCAGCAGCTTGCTCTCTATCGATGCCACGAGCAGATAAATCTACAGATTTAGGCATTGGAACAAAAGTGACAATTACCCGCATTCCCTCTGTAACATCAGGGGTTTCCAGTAACTCAATCTTACCATCCCGATAGATTCCTTCCACTGACTGCAACATGGCTTTTGTTACTAAAAGAGAAACTTATTTAAGTTATGATACTTTTATTTCATTAATCATAGTTTAACCAAAAAAGTATAATTAAAGCAATATTGATCAACGCCTGAAATACACCATTACCCTTGGCAACAGTGATAGCTTAACTATAATAGACATACTAGGCATTAAAAACGGAGACGATCGCTATGACCAAAACCGCCGCACCAAATTCCAGAATCTTCACATTTGAGGTTTTGCGAAATTACCAAAAAGCGAAGGAATTATAGGTTCAATCAAATTCCAAACACCTACACCAGCCAGAGATACCAACATTGTAGAACCACCACCGATTAACAGTAATTTCCAAGGTGATAATCCTGTTTTGTTACTGAGGGGGCGACAATGTAGCCTGAAAATATTATTTGATAAAGGGTGTAGCGTTTTATGGTAAAAAAAAGATAGGTCCGCTTATGTCAACAAGACCTATCTAATGATAATGTTGTCTGAATTA
>Ga0123338_10002862_pt1 | contig 15865 bp, 14 predicted proteins | sample grotaG_FD_89793 | JGI IMG/M metagenome (GOLD analysis project Ga0123338, IMG submission 89793) | Glacier valley bacterial and archeal communities from Borup Fiord, Nunavut, Canada, to study Microbial Dark Matter (Phase II) -... | ecosystem: Environmental > Aquatic > Freshwater > Ice > Glacier ...
GCAGCGTGTCGGCGAAGACCAGTGCGGATGACTCGTACGAAGCCGTCGTCGTGGCGTGGCGGGCCGAATCGGCCCGCCTCGTCGGCGCCCTCACCCGGATGACCCGTGATCTCGAGCTCGCCGAGGACCTCGCGCAGGACGCCCTCGTAGCCGCTCTGGAGCAGTGGCCGACGACTGGGGTCACTGACAACCCGGCGGCGTGGCTGATGGCCATCGCGAAGCGGCGCGGCATCGACCACTTCCGGCGCGCCGACACCCTGCGCCGCAAGACCGCGGAGCTCGAGCACGCCCACGGCGGAGAGGAGGAGCGGGTGCCCGACCTCGACACCTGCGTCGACCACATCGAGGACGACGTCCTGCGCCTGATCTTCCTGTCCTGCCACCCGACCCTGACACCTACGTCCCGTGCAGCGCTGACGCTGCGTCTGGTCGGCGGACTCACCACCGCCGAGATCGCCCGCGGGTTCCTGGCCACGGAGTCCTCCATGGGTCAGCGCATCTCGCGCGCCAAGAAGACCCTGTCTGCGGCTCACGCGGAGTTCGAGCTGCCCACCGGGCCCGAGCGGACCGCGCGCATCGACGACGTGATGGCCGTTATCTACCTGATCTTCAACGAGGGCTACACCGCCACCGCCGGCCAGGACTGGATGCGCCCCGACCTGGTGAACGAGGCCATGCGGCTCGCCCGGATGCTGGTCGCCTTCGCTCCAGACGAACCGGAGGTGCTCGGGCTCCAGGCGCTGCTGGAGATCCAGGGCTCGCGGATGGCCGCCCGGCGGGGCGAGCAGGGTGAGCCGGTCCTGCTGGAGGCGCAGGACCGGAGCCGATGGGACCAGCTGCTCGTCCGCCGCGGTCTGTCGGCGCTGGAGCGGGCCGAGCGGGTCGCCGCGACCGGCACGCCGGTCGGGACGTACTTCCTGCAGGCCTCGATCGCCGCCGAGCACGCCCGCGCCGGGCGTGCCGAGGACACGGACTGGCGCCGGATCGCGGCCCTGTACGACGTGCTGGCCGCAGCCGCACCGGGGCCGGTCGTCGAGGTGAACCGGGCGGTCGCCCACGGGCGGGCGTTCGGTCCGGACGCGGGGCTCGCCGTACTGGCGGAGCTGGACCCACGGGCGCTCGGCGACTCGCCGCTCCTGCCCAGTGTGCGCGGAGACCTGCTCGAACGGGCCGGGCTGCACGCGCAGGCTGCCGAGGAGTTCACCGCGGCGGCGGCGCAGACCAGGAACCACAGCGAGCGTGCCGTCCTTCACCGTCGGGCCGAACTGAACCTGACGCTGGGGTCGACCTCGACGTCGACGTGACCCGGCCGCGCTGCTCTCGGGCCTCGTCAGACAGCCGCCCCGCTGCCTGAGGTCGTACGGCGTTGCAGCTCACGGTTCGCGGCCAACGGTCAGGCGGTGCTGTGCGGCCTCCGGTCCCCGAGGGGGAGGGCGGCTCAGGCGTCGCCGACGCTGAGGGCCATCGCCTCGTCCTCGAGCACCTCTACCTCACGCTGGGACGGCGACTCGGCCGGCTCGGGCTCGTCGATGTGACGCAGGTAGGGACGGGTGGCGGCGAGCACGACCACTGCGAGCAGCACTCCCGCGGCGCCGACCCAGAACGGAACGTGGATGTTGACCTCCTCGCCGAGCTTGCCGGCGAGCCAGGGCGCCACGGCCCCACCGCTGAAGCGGACGAAGCTGTAGGCCGCCGAGGCCACGCTGCGCTCGACGGGCGCGGCCTTCATGACCGTCTCGGTGACCAGTGTGTTGTTGATTCCTAGGAAGAGACCGGCGACGATCACACACACGACGAGCACCGGCTTGCTGGTGGTGCCGAGCGCCATGACGGCGAGGGTGGCCGAGAGCAGGGTGAGGTTCACCAGCAGGGTGGGCACGGTGCCGAAGCGGCGCTGCAGCCGTGGTGCCACGACGACCGAGGTGAAGGCGAGGCAGACGCCCCAGCCGAAGAAGATCAGGCCGATCTGGTGCGCGTTCATGTCGAGCGGGAACGGCGTGTAGGCCAGCAGGGTGAAGAACCCGAAGTTGTAGAGCAGGGCCGTGATGGCGACACCGAGGAGGCCGCGGTGGCGCAGCGCCCGGAACGGGTCGGCCAGGCTGCTCCTGTGCGCGGCGGGCGGGGTCGACGGCAGGGCGATGGCCGTGACGACGACGGCGACGGCCATGAGGACGGAGACGCCGAAGAACGGCCCACGCCAGGAGATCCCGCCGAGCAAGCCACCGACGAGGGGGCCGACGGCGATGCCGAGGCCGAGGGCGGCTTCATACAGGATGATGGCCTGGGCGACCGAGCCGCGGGAGGCGCTGACGATCGTCGCGAGGGCGGTCGCGACGAAGAGGGCGTTGCCGAGGCCCCACAGCGCGCGCCAGCCGACGATCTCCGTCACCGTGCTCGACGAGCCCGCGAGCCCGGCGCCGACGATGATGATGAGCAGGCCGAGCAGCAGGGTCTTCTTGGCGCCGATCCGGCTGGAGATGACGCCGGTGACGAGCATGGCCACGCCCATGACGGCCATGTAGCTCGTGAAGAGCAACGAGACCTGCGATGCGCTGGCATGCAGCTGGTCGGCGATCGGCTTGAGGATGGGGTCGACGAGCCCGATGCCCATGAAGGCGATGACGGACGCGAACGCGACGGCCCAGACGGCCTTGGGTTGGCGCAACATGGTGAGGTGTCACTGCTCCTTGCTGGTGGAGGATGCGAAGGCGAGCAGTCGACGCAGGATGGGGACGGCCGCGGCGAGGACGTCGTGCTCGTGCGGCTCGAGGCTGGAGAGGTACGGAGCCACAGCCGCGGCACGTGCTTCGCGGGCGACGGCGAGCTGGCGGCGCCCCGCAGGTGTGGTCGAGACGAGCACGGCGCGAGCGTCGCTGGGGTCGTCGATGCGGGTGACGAGGCCCGCCGCTTCGAGCCGTCGCACCTGGGCGGTCATCGTCGGCTGGGTGCAGCGGTCGAGGGCCGCGAGCTCGTTGATCCGCGAGGCGTCGCGCTCGTCGACGAGAGCGAGCAGCCGCACCTGAGCGAAGGGTCTGGGTGTCGAGAGCATGGGAACGGTTGGTCACGACAACCAGTTTTACATAGGGAACCTATGTATCTCAACTGGGGGCGGACCGGGGTGCGCCTCCGTACCTGAACGTGACGCTCGGATCCCCGCAGGCTCGGAGCTCAGATCCCCGGTGGCTCCGTGTCGGCCCAGGTGACGACACGCCACCCGTCCTGCGGGCTCCGTTCCAGCACGACGACGGCGGTGTTGCCAAGCCGGCTGTCGGCCACGAACCCGCGGTCGATGTTGGTCGCGCGTAGTCCGGTCCACGCCCGGATCACGGCGCCGTGGCTGACGAGCACGGCAGTGGAGTCGGGGTGGGCGGCTGCGACCTCGGCGACGACGGCGTCGTACCGCGCGAGCACCTCGGCCCCGGTCTCGCCGCCCGGCACCCGGGCCTCGAGGTCGCCGTCGAGCCAGCGGTAGATGATGCCGAGGTAAGCCTCCCAGCGTGCCGGGTCGGGGGTCATCTCGTCGTCGCCGGCCTGGATCTCGCGCAGCCCCGGCCGGATGACGGGCGTGAGGCCGCGGTCAGCGGCCAGCGGTGCGGCGGTCTGGTGGGTGCGCACGAGGGCGGAGACGTAGAGCGCGTCGAGCGTCAGGGGCGCGAGCGCGCTCACGAGGGCTCGCGCCTGCACGTGACCCTCGTCGGTCAGGTCGTCCCCGGGCACGGCGGTGTCGAGCCGACGCGCGACGTTGGAGGGGGTCTGTCCGTGTCGGACGAGCAGGAGGCGCACAGCGACAACCTAGGACGTACGGCGCCCCGGCGGCGCGCCGCCCCGCGAGCGCCCCGAGGCGCTCGCCCCTGGGTCCGCGCCGAGTGTGCCGACTGGTCACCTACCGTGGAGTCTGTGGCGGGCGACGAGGGCGCAGTGCTGGTGACCGGGTCCACCGGAACGGTGGGTCGCTTCGTGGTCGAACGTCTGCGTGAGCGCGGTGTGCCGGTGCGACGCGCCGTACGCGAGGTCACGGGGACCCGGGACGCGCAGACCTGCCGCTTCGACTTCACCGACACCACCACCTGGGCAGCGGCCCTCGAGGGGGTCGACCGCGTGTTCCTGATGCGCCCACCCGCGATCTCCGACATCAAGGGCGTCATCCGTCCCTTCGTCGCCGAGCTCTCGCGCCGGGGCATCGCCCAGGTCGTGGTGCTGTCCGTGATGGGGGTGAACCCGGCCATGCCCCACTATCGGCTGGAGCAGGACGTCACGGCCGCCGGCCTGCCCGCCACGATGTTGCGCCCGGCGTTCTTCATGCAGAACCTCGAGACCGCCTACCGCAGCGACATCGTCGACCATGACCGGATCCGTCTGCCCGCCGGCCGCGGGAAGACCTCGTTCATCGACACCCGGGACGTCGCCGACGTCGCGGTCGCCGCTCTCACGGCACCTGAGGCGCACTCGGGAAAGGCCTACACCCTCACCGGCGGCACCGCGCTGGGATGGGGAGCGGTCGCGTCGGTCCTCTCCGCCGAGCTGGCGCGCCGCATCCACTACGAGCCGATCAGTCTGCTCACTGCGCGACGCGAGCTCAAGTCGGCCGGGTTCCCGGCTGCCTACGTCACCGTTCAGCTCCTCATCCACGTCGTGGCCCGGCTGGGTCTGGCCGACACGGTCAACCGGGAGGTCGACGACCTCCTCGGGAGACCACCGCGCACGCTCGAGGGCTACGTCCAGGACAACCGGGAGCGGTGGCTCAGGACCTAGGCCCTCGCCTGCGGGTCGTGGCCACGGCCTCAGCCCAGGACGGTCCCGAGGGTTCCGGCGGCCCCGGCAGCCGCTGCCACGGCCGCCGGCACCAGCCCGAGCAGCACGGCCACCGTGTCGGCCCGCCGCCAGGGTGCCGCACCGGCCCAGGTGCGCCGGTCAGCGCCGGCGAAGCCGCGAGCGTCCATGGCCAGGGCCAGCACCGCTGCCGCCCCGAGCACCCCGACGAAGAGCCCGAAGGTCGTGCCTCCCACGTCGCGGGCCCGGGCCGCTGGGGACCGGCCGCCGCCGACCCCACGCACCCGGCGGGCCAGGGCCAGCTCGGCCCACAGCGCCCCGAAGGACTGAAACCGGCCGAGCGCCGCAGAGAAGGCCACGACCGGCCGGGCCGGCAGCAGCAGCCGCTGGGCCAGGTGGTCACTGAGGGCGTCGGGATCGACGTAGGGCAGCACGACCACTGAGGGCAGCGTGAGGGTGACGATCCGCAGGGTGGCCCCGACGGCGACTGCGACGTCGTGCCCGCCGAGCAGCCAGGTCGACCACCCCACCCCCAGGGCTCCGACCGTGGGAGCGACGAGGCGTCGCAGCACCGAGCGGCCCCGCCCCCGCGGTCGCGTTCCCGGCCCGGGCGCCGCGAGCACCGTTGCGCCCAGAACGAGCTCGGCGGCGACCACCACCAGCGCCTGCTGCCACGAGTGCAGCAGGGCGGGTAGTGGTAGCACCAGCAGTGCCGCGGCGAGCAGCGACAGTGGCCCGGCGCGCGCGACGAGCGGGACGGCGGTGGCCGTCGGGGGCTCCGTACGGTGTGCCGGGGCGGCGAGGGTGTGCACGGCGTCGGCGCGGGCGACGACCCCGGCGTCGTGGGTGGTGACGAGCACTGCGGAGCCGGAGGCGCGCAGCGACCCGACGACGCCCATCACGGCCGCCCAGGTGTGCCGGTCCTGCCCGACCGTCGGCTCGTCGGTGAGCAGCAGCGCGGGCTGGTGGACCACGGCCGCGGCGAGCGCGAGCCGCCGCTGCTCGCCGCCGGACAGCTGGCGGGGGTCGGCGCTTGTCAGGTGGGCCAGGCCGAGCCGGTCGAGCAGCACGTCGGCCCGTGCTCGGGCGACACCCGGGTCGAGGGCGACGGCGCGGGCGGTCGTGAGCACCTCGTCGTCGACCGTGCGGGCGATCAGGGTGCTGGCGGCTCGTTGCGGCACCCAGGCCACGCGGCGGGCCAGGTCGACGGGCGCGAGCCGGTGCGGGGGGGTCTGGTCGGGCAGGGCTAGCTCCGGTGCCCAGGTGACCGTTCCTGCAGCCGGCTCGAGCAACCCGCCCACGGCGCCCAGGAGCGACGACTTGCCCGCGCCGCTGGGACCCACGAGCGCGGTCAGCCGCCCCGCGGGCACAGCCAGGGTGACGTCGCGCACCGCGACCGTCTCGCGGATCCGGGTCGCGAGCGATCGCGACCGGTGCCGCACGGTCACGTCCTGCGCCGTCACGACCGCCTCACCCGTCGCGACCACCGCACTGTCCCAGGGGATCTCGAGCCGGATCGGCTCCGGCTCGGCCCGGCCGGGCACCCAGATGCCGGCGGAGGTCAGATCGTCGCCCTGGCGCGCCAGCACGTCGTACGGCGCGCCGTCGGCCACCGGCCGCCCGCCCGCACCGAGCACGACGAGCCGGTCGACGTGCGGCAGCCACGGGCCGAGCCGGTGCTCGACGACGACGAGGGTCAGTCCGCGGGCGGCGACCACCTCGGAGACGACGGCACGCATCGTGGCGGCCGTCTCGGCGTCGAGCATCGCGAGCGGCTCGTCGAGCAGCAGCACCCGTGGGCCGAGGGCGAGCGCCCCGGCGAGGGCGAGCCGCTGCTGCTCGCCTCCGGAGAGGCTCGAGGGTGGCGCGCCGACCGGCACGTCGAGGTGCACCTCGCGCAGGGCCCGGCTCACCGGCCCGGTCATGGCGTCGCGTGGCAGGCCGAGGTTCTCCAGCCCGAACGCGACGTCTCGCCCGACCGACGTCGCGACCACCCCCGAGCCGGGGTCCTGCAGCACGAGACCGACGAGCCCGGCGACCGACTGCGGGTCGCGACCGTCGATGGTGACGACACCGGTGAGGTCGCCGGAGTCGGCGGTCAGGAGCAGACCGCCGAGCGCGCGCAACAGGGTCGACTTGCCCGAGCCGCTCGGCCCGACGAGCAGGACGCGCTCGCCCGCCCCGATGCGCAGGTCGACGTCGTCGAGCACCGGGGCGCGTCGCCCGAAGGGGCGCCAGGTCAGGTGCTCGACCCTGACCGGCGCCCCTGCGAGCGACGACACCTCGGCCGGGTGCCGGGGCAGGGTGGCCAGCTCAGACCGCCCTGGCCTCGCGCTGCTCCTGCCCGGGGGGGAAGGCACCCAGCGCGCCCGCGCGGGCCAGACCACGGGTCAGCAGCCAACCCACGCCGCCGGCGACGACGGCGCCCGAGGCTGTGAGGATGAGCAGGTAGACGACCTTGTAGGCCATGCCCCAGTCGGTCCAGTAGGCGTACCACTCGTAGACCGCCTCGAAGGGTGCCGACAGGGCCCCGGCGAGCACGGCTGCGCCGACCCCGAACGAGGCATAGCCGAGGATGAGGAAGGCGAGCTCGGCCCCGGCGCCTTGCAGGAGGCCCGACCACAGGGTGCTCAGCCCCCAGACGTTGCCGACGAGGGCTTCGACGACGGCCGCGATGAGCTCGCAGAAGAGGGCCGCGCCCGGGCGTCGGATGACCAGCCCGCCGACCACGCCGGCCATCAGCCAGGGGGCGGCGGTGATGCCCTGAAGCGGCGGGAACACGGTGGCGAGGGCCGTCGACGGCGGTTGGTAGGCGAGGGACCAGGCCCAGTAGGCGACGCCGAACGCCACGCCGAGGAAGGCGCAGGTCAGCAGGTCGATGGTGCGCCAGCGCAGCAGCGCGCCGCTCGCGCGGAGGGCGAGCGGTGGGCCGCCGCGGTTGTCGGGTCCCGGGCCGGCGGTGGTGCGGGGGCTGCGGGGGCCACCGGTTTTGTCGGTGTTGCCGACGCCGGCGTCGCTGGTGTCGTTCGTGTCGGTGGTGCTCATGGTTTCCTGCTTCCCAAGGGTCCGGACGGATTCCTCGGGGAGGTGGGCACCCGGCATACGGGTTGCGTATACCGGGAGCACATCTGAGATTGCTCGACTCCCTTCGCCGGTGCTAGCCGGAGCAGGTTCGAGGGTCTGCGGCGGACCGCACTCTCAGCGCCGTGGCGCTCCCCTGTCGTTCGGCACCCACTCTACCTCGTGGGCGGCCGGCTCCGTCTCGTCCGCCCTGGGGGGCACCGGCGCGGCGGCGATGTGGAAGAGTCGGATGCAAGAGGTAGAGGCGAGCACGAGAAGGAGACGACGCAATGGGTCCGACGGCGTGGAAGCTGCTGGGGACGGGAGCTGCCGTGCTCGCCGGGTCGGTGGCGAACAAGGTGGTCTCCCGGGGCTGGAAGATGGTGTCGGGCAAGGACGCGCCCAACGACCCGCTCAACACCGAGGACGTGTCGTGGAGAGAAGCTCTGCTCTTCGCCGCCATCACCGGTTTCGTCGTGCAGGCGGCCCGTGTCGCGGCCCAACGCAAGGCGGCGCAGTACTACGAGAAGTCGTCGGGGCACCGGCCCGCCGCGCTCGTCGGCAAGAAGCACTGACACCGGCCGTACGGTGCGAGGGCCCCCGCCGGCTCAGCGGCCGGGTCGTTTGGGCGGGGTCGTCGGGGCCCGGTCGAGGGCTTGTCCTCGGCGCCCGGTGGCGTCATCCTGAGGCGGTGAGCACGCCCGCCCCCCTCGCCGACGACCCAGTCGCGGGAACCTACTTCTCGGTCCGGTTGATCCTGCCGGTGCTGACCGGGTTCATCGCCGTGGCGACGGTGCTCGAGTCGGTCGTGTCGGGACATGTGCGCGAGTCGATCAGCGACTACTACCAGGGGCCGGTGCGCGACGTCTTCGTCGGTGGCCTCCGCGTTCCGGACGAGGGAAACCCTTGGCCCCGGTGGTTCTGAGCCGCGGAAACCGGGGGTTTCCCTCGTCCGGAACGCGAGAGGGGGGGGCGGCCGGGCGCGGGCGGGCAGCCCGGGGTCAGCCGGCGTCGTGGAAGGCGCGGTAGTTCGTCATGGCGACGACCGCCGCGAGGCCGGTGCCGTGGATGAGCCGCACCCGCTGGCGGGGCACCAGCGCGTCGAGGGGGTCGAGCGTCCCGCTGTCACCGCGAGACTCGGTGACGCGCGCTGCGCCGGTGAGCTGCACCCAGCTGGTGGCGCCGGCGATGCTGAGGGGGCCGGCGGCGAGGTCGACGACCTTCACGTGCGCCACCATGCGGCTCGTCTTCGTCATGACGTTGAGCACCCGCGCCGGGCCGCCCGCCGGCTGGACGAAGGTCTGCGCCTCACCCGAGAAGGCAAAGGCCTCGAAGAGGCCGACGTCGGTGTGGGCGCCGTCGACGTCGAAGCCGAGGCCCTGCCCCCAGATCGGCACGATGGTGCGTTCGGCCCCGGGGAAGGTGGAGAACTCCGCGTCCTGCGTCACCTCGGCGACACTGATGCGCCACACGAAGTCGGGCCCGCGCACCCCGAGCAGACGCTTGGCCAGCTCACGGGTCGCACCGTGCCCATTGCGCCACCGGACCGGGGGCCGGTCCACATAGCGGACGAGGCCGAGGCGGTCGGTCGGCTCGCCGTTCACGCCCGCGCCCCGAGGGGTCCGGTGGGCGGCAGGGTGTCGTCGATCAGTCGGGCAAGGGGCACACCAGGACGATATGCCAGGTGGGTGTACGACGGGGCGTCGAGGACGGTGAGACCCGGTCGCCCACCCACCCGGATGCAACCGATGTCGCTGCGACGCAGCGCCGTCGCCCCGCCGACCGTGGCTGCCCGCAGCGCTTCGGCGGGGGTCAGGCGCATCTCGCGCACGGCCAGGGCCATGGCGAAGGGCATCGAGGACGAGTAGCAGGTGCCGGGGTTGCAGTCGGTGGCGATCGCGACCGACGCGCCGGCGTCCAGCAGGGCGCGGCCGTCAGGGTAGGCCGATCGGGTCGAGAACTCCACGCCCGGAAGCAGGGTGGCGACCGTCGTGGCCGAGCCGTCGACGAGCGCGTCGACGTCGGCGGTCGAGAGGTGGGTGCAGTGGTCGACGCTGGCGGCCCCCAGCTCGACGGCGAGCCGCACGCCGGGACCCGGCCCCAGCTGGTTGCCGTGGACGCGCAGGCCGAGGCCGACGGCCCGGCCCGCCTCGAGCACGACCCGCGCCTCGTCTCCGTCGAACGCGTGCGGGCTGCCCGGTTCGCAGAACACGTCGACCCACCGGGCGTAGGGAGCTGCGGCCCTCATCATGGCCCCGGTCACCAGGGCGACGTAGTCGGCCCGACGTGCGTCGTACGCCGGGGGCACGACGTGAGCACCGAGGAAGGTGACCTCGGGGGTGACCTCGGCGGCGAGCCGCAGGAGCCGGGTCTCGGCCTCGACGTCGAGCCCGTAGCCCGACTGGACCTCGATCGTGCCCGGACCCTGGGCCCGCATCTCAGCGAGCCGCGCCGCGAGCAGGGCGCGCAGCTCGTCGTCGCTGGCGGCCGCCGTGGCGGCGACGGTCGTGGCGATCCCCCCACCGTCGTAGGTCCGGCCCGCCATCCGGGCAGTGAACTCCGCGCTCCGGTCGCCGGCGAAGACGAGGTGCGTGTGGGTGTCGACGAAGGCGGGCACGACGGCACGCCCGCCCACGTCGATCAGCCGATCTGCCTGCGGTGCAGAGTGACTTGCACCAACCCACTCCACTCGACCGTTGTCGTCGAGCACCACGGCGGCGTCGGGCAGCTGGCCGAGACCCTCGCGGTGGTCGACTCCCACGAGGTCGGGGCCGTCGCCGGGGCCGGCTGCGAGATCTGCGGGGTCGGTGAGGGTCGAGAGCTCGCCGATCCCAGTGACGAGGAGGCTCACTTCGCCTCGCGCAGCAGGTCGAAGGCATCGCGGAAGAGCGGCGCGACCGGGCCCAGCCGCAGATGTTCTCCGCGTTCGACGATCACGTGGCCCCCGACGACGACGGTGTCGACGTCGGAGGCGGTGGCGGCGTACGGGATCTGGGCGGGGCGCGCCCCGACGGTGCGGACCGTGTCGTCGCGCACCACGACGAAGTCGGCGAGGTGGCCGACGGCGAGGGCTCCGCCCTCGGGCACGCCGAGGCTGCGGTAGCCGTCGGCGGACGCGGCCTCGAGCAGCTCCTCGGGGGTGAACCGGCAACGCTCGCCCGTCAGGAGGCGCTCGTGCATCTCGAGCCCGCGCATCTCCTCGAAGGGGTCGATCACGCTGTGCTGATCGGAGCCCAGGGTGAGGTGCACCCCGGTGTCGGCGAGGGCGCGGGCGGGGCCGATGCCATCGGCGAGGTCGCGCTCGGTCGTCGGGCAGAACGAGGCCATCGCCTCGGAGTCGGCGAGCAGGGTGATGTCGTCGTCGGTGAGGTGGGTGGCGTGCACAGCCGTGAGGCTGGGTCGCAGCACCCCGGTGTCGTGGAGCAGCTGGGTCGGGGTGCGGCCGTAGTGCACCTGGGCGGCGACGTTCTCGGCCGGCTGTTCCGACAGGTGCACGTGCAGAGGTTGCCCGGGGTCGACGGCGTCGACCGCGCGGGCGGCGGCGGCCAGGGCGTCGCGGGGTACGGCGCGCACCGAGTGCACCGCCGACCCGAGGGTCACCCACGGGCGGGCGCCGAGCCCCTGACGACGAGCTGCCGACCGTTCAGCCCACGCGTCGACCGAGCCGTCGGAGAAGCGGCGCTGCCCGTCGTCGAGGGGGACATGGCCTTCCCCGGTCAACCCGCCCGCCAGGTAGAGCGTGTCGAGGAGCGTGAGCCGGATGCCGGCATCGGCAGCCGCCTGGACCAGGACCTCGCCCATCGCATTCGGGTCGGCATAAGGTCGGCCGACCGGGGTGTGGTGCAGGTAGTGGAACTCCCCGACCGCAGTGGTGCCGGCAAGGACCATCTCGGCGTAGGTGGCGCGGGCGAGGGCGAGGTAGGAGTCGGGGTCAAGTCGGCTGGCGACGGTGTACATCTGCTGACGCCAGGTCCAGAAGTTGCCCTGGCCCTCGTCGGCGCGTCCGGTCTGCACTCTCCCGCGCAGCGCGCGGTGGAAAGCGTGGCTGTGGGTGTTGGCCAGACCGGGGAGCGCGACTCCAGGCAGCACCACGTCGTCGGACCGCAGGTGGGCGTGGGTCTCGACGGCGGTGATGTACTCACCCTCGACGGTGAGGCGCACATCGGCGGCGGCGCCGGCGGGGAGCAGGGCGTGGGCGGCGAAGTACGTCGTCATGCCGGGACTCCGGTGCGGAGCAGCGCGTCGGCGGCGAAGCGGGTGGTCATGCCGGGGCACCGGTAGTGGCTCGGGGCGTGACCGTCGCAGCCTGGGTGAGGTCGGCGACGACGCGGGCGAGAGCCGCGACACCGGCGTGGCAGTCGTCCGGGTCGGCGAGCTCGTGGGGGGAGTGGGAGATGCCGGTGGGGTTGCGCACGAACAGCATCGCGGCCGGGATCCCCTGCTGCGCAAGGACACCCGCGTCGTGCCCAGCCCCGGTGCCGAGCACCGGGGTGGCCGGGCCGACGACGGCGGCGAGTCGCGAGACCAGGGCCTCGTCGAATCGGGTGGTCGATGTCCACGACTCTGCCGTCACCGTGGTGCGCACGGCTTCCGCCTGAGCCGTCAGGTCGTCGACCAGCGTGCGTACGGCGTACTCGTCGGCTCCGCGGGCGTCGAGCCAGCCCGTGATGTGCGAGGGAATTGCGTTGACTCCATTGGGTTCCACGCGAATCTTACCTGTCGTTGCGACGCAACCGTGGGACTCGGCGAGGTGGCGGGCGGCGAGCACCAGACCGGCGTACGTGACCATCGCGTCGTCGCGGTCGGCGAGCCGGGTGGTGCCGGCATGGTCGGCTCGACCGGGCACGTCGAGGCGCCAGCGGCCGTGGGGCCAGATATCGGAGCCGACGGCGACGGCACTGGTGGCCTGGTCGTGGCGGTCGGGGTCGGCGAGGGCGAAGCCCTGCTCGACGTGGAGCTCGACGAAGGTCGAGATGCGTTGCAGTGCCTCGGGATCGGGGCTGAGGGGGCCGTGGCCCGACGCCTGCAGCGCCTCAGCCATGGTGGTCCCGTCGGTGTCCCGCAGGCTCATCGCGTGGTCGGTCGTCAGCGCGCCGGTGAGGATGCGCGAACCGGCGCAGGCGATGCCGAAACGAGCCCCCTCCTCGTCGCCGAAGCAGGCGATCCCCATCGGAATCCCCGGGGTGAGGCCGGTCGCCCGCAGGGCGTCTACTGCGGCGAGGGCCGAGACGACTCCGAGCGGGCCGTCGTACGCCCCTCCATCGGGCACGGAGTCGAGGTGTGAGCCGATCGCGACGCCACCGCGGCGGCCGTCGGCTCGCACCGCGTCGGGGTCACCCCACCACGCCCAGAGGTTGCCGGCGCGGTCGGGCTCGACCTCGAGGCCGCGTGCGGCGCACTCGCCCACGAACCACTCCCGCAGGGCACTGTCCTCTCGGCTCCAGGCGTATCGGTGGTAGCCTCCCGAGCGCGTGTCGCGCCCGAGTGGGGTCAGGTCGGCCCACATCCGGTCGAACGATGCGGTGACGGTCGGCCCGGCCACGGGCGGGGCGGCGGTGCTCACGATGACCAACCTAGGCTGTCCAGCATGTCGGAGATACCCGAGGGTGAGGCGAGGGCTCTGGCGGCCGTCGAGGCAGCCGGGATCCCGTATGCGGTGACCCGCCACGGTCGCGTCGGCTCCCTCGCCGAGGCGGCCGCTGCGCGCGGTGTGGAGCCGGACGACATCATCAAGACCCTCGTGGTCCGTCGGGCCGACAACGACTTCCTCTTCGTCCTGGTGCCTGGCGGGCGGACGTTCAGCTGGCCGAAGCTGAGGTCGCTGCTGGGGGAGAACCGGCTCTCGATGCCGGACGCCGCCGGCGCGCTCGAGGTGACCGGCTACGAGCGGGGCACGATCACCCCCTTCGGCTCGACCCGTGCCTGGCCGGTGGTGACTGACACCCGTGTCGTGGGTCGAACCATCAGCCTCGGCGCCGGCGCGCACGGGGTGGCGATGACGCTCTACGGGGACGACGTCGTACGGGCGCTCGGCGCGCAGGTCGCCGACATCGCCGATGACGAGGGGAGCTGAACGGGGTCAAGACGCTACGTAGTGGGGTAAACCGTCGCCATCGAGTGCGACGTTCTACCCCGCTCGCCACGGCGCCCCGCCCGCCGCGCCGACGCCCGCCCGCTCCCACACGTGCGGGGTAAAACGTCGCTGCTGAGTGCGAGGTGTCACCCCGCTCCGTACGGCGCCCCCCTCGCTCCCCCCGGGTGGGTGGACCATCGCCGCCTCCGCGCGACGCTTGCCCAGGGCCGGCGCCCGGTCAACGTCAACGACCTGTGGATCGCGGCGACCGCCTTCGCGCTCGGCGTGCCGGTGGTGACGCAGGACCACGACTTCGACGTGATGTCCGAGCTGGCGGGTCTCGAGGTCGTGCACGTGTGAGCCCGCCCTCGGCGGGGCGTGCAATGGGGTGAGCTGTCGCGGCTGGGAGCGACACATCACCCCGCTCCATACGGGCTGGTCGTGCTCCGTGGCGCATGTCGGTGTGAGCCCAAGGGGCGTTCCGCCCGACATGCGCCACGATGTACGCCGCTCCATACGGCCTGGTCATGGGCCGTGGCGCATGTTGCTGGCGCGCTCAGACCTCCAGCATCGGGATCCGCACCCCGCGCTCGGCCGCGACCTCGACAGCGCGCTCGTAGCCCGCGTCGACGTGGCGGATGACACCGGTGCCGGGGTCGTTGGTGAGCAGCCGCTCGAGCTTCTGCGCGGCGAGGTCGGTGCCGTCGGCGACGGAGACCTGGCCGGCGTGGATGGAGCGGCCCATGCCGACCCCGCCGCCCTGGTGGATCGAGACCCAGGTCGCGCCCGAGGAGGTGTTGAGCAGGGCGTTGAGCAGCGGCCAGTCGGCGACGGCGTCGGAGCCGTCGGCCATCGACTCCGTCTCCCGGTATGGAGACGAGACCGACCCGGAGTCGAGGTGGTCACGCCCGATGACGATCGGCGCCGACACCTTGCCCTCGGCGACGAGCCGGTTGAAGAGCAGCCCGGCCTTCGCGCGCTCGCCGTACCCGAGCCAGCAGATCCGGGCGGGCAGACCCTCGAACTCCACGTGCTCGGCTGCGGCGTCGAGCCAGCGGTGCAGGTGCGCGTTGTCGGGGAAGAGCTCCTTGAGGGCGGCGTCGGTGACCTCGATGTCCTTGGGGTCGCCCGACAGCGCCACCCAGCGGAACGGGCCGAGCCCCTCGCAGAACAGCGGCCGGATGTAGGCCGGCACGAACCCGGGGAAGTCGAAGGCCCGGTCGTAGCCTCCGCTGCGGGCTTCGTCGCGGATCGAGTTGCCGTAGTCGAAGACCTCGGCCCCGGCGTCCATGAAGCCGACCATCGCCTCGACGTGGCGGGCCATCGACGCCCGAGCGAGGTCGGTCGCCTCCTCGGGCTTCCTGGCTGCGAACTCCGACCAGTCGTCGAGAGGGATCTCGACCGGCACGTAGGACAGCGGGTCGTGGGCGCTGGTCTGGTCGGTGACGATGTCGGCCGGCACCCCGCGCTCGAGCAGCTCAGGGAGAAGGGCCGCCGCGTTGCCGACGACGCCGACGGACAGGGCCCGCCGCTCGGCCTTGGCCGCGAGCACGAGCTCGAGGGCGTGGTCGAGGTCGTCGGCGACCACGTCGAGGTAGCGCTTGGAGGCGCGCCGCTCGAGCCGGGTGCGGTCGATGTCGATGACGAGGCAGACGCCACCGTTGAGGGTGACGGCGAGCGGCTGCGCGCCGCCCATGCCGCCGCAGCCGGCGGTGACGGTGAGTGTGCCTGCGAGAGTGGCGCCCTCGGGATCCTCACCACGCCGTACGGCGAGCTTGGCGGCCACCGCAGCGAAGGTCTCGAAGGTGCCCTGGAGGATGCCCTGCGTGCCGATGTAGATCCACGAGCCGGCCGTCATCTGGCCATATATCGTCAGGCCCTCGGCCTCGAGCCGCCGGAACGTCTCCCAATCGGCCCAGTCGGGCACCAGCAGGCTGTTCGCGATGAGCACGCGCGGTGCCA
>Ga0123338_10002863_pt1 | contig 15863 bp, 14 predicted proteins | sample grotaG_FD_89793 | JGI IMG/M metagenome (GOLD analysis project Ga0123338, IMG submission 89793) | Glacier valley bacterial and archeal communities from Borup Fiord, Nunavut, Canada, to study Microbial Dark Matter (Phase II) -... | ecosystem: Environmental > Aquatic > Freshwater > Ice > Glacier ...
CCGTGATGTCCACCTGCCTGCCGCTTACCGACACCCGCCCGAAGCGCAGGCTCGGCACGTCCAGGTCCAAGCCCCCCGCCTGGCCCTGCCCCTTAACCTGGGCCAGCAGCTTGCGCGGCTTGGGCAGGTGGTCCACGAGGATCACCGCCTGCTTGTCCCGGGTGAGGCCCACCACGCACGACGAGGGCTTGCCCCGGGTATCCGCCTTCTTCAAGGCGGCGCGCAACTCGGCAGGCGGCATCAGGCCGCCGCCGCCCTCGCTGTCTTCGTCCTTGGGACCTTTGCCGCCAACGCCCGTCTTCGCCGCCAGCGCCACTACCGCCACCCCTGGTTGCAGCCGTGGTATGTAATGGACGGCCTCCAGAGGGCAAATGGCCACTCCTTGCGGCGGTTGGCTTGCGTGACAAGGTGCTCGCCGAACCCGGCCAACGCCGCCCCTGCATCAACCCATCTACGCCACCCTTGACCCACCCCAGCCAACAATGTTCTTGTTCTGTTCATGTCAGCCCATACAACCCAACCCAACGACCCCGGCCAGCCCGCGGCACCCGCACACCCGCACCGCCAGGCCCTGGACGACCTCATCACCATGGGCACCGACCTCGCCCGCGCCCTGCACCGCCAAGCCCTCATCCAAGCCGAGGCTGCCCAAGCCGCTCTCCCGCCCCAGCCAACCCCGCACGTGCCCTACGAGCCGCCGGCAACCGCCCTCGTCACCCTCACAACCGCCTTCGACCGCATCGCCCGCGCCGTCCGCCGCTGCGTCGCCCTCGCCCAGCACCTGGCCCGGCCGCCCGCACCCGCCCGCGACCCGGCCCAACACCGCGCCGCCGCCCGCAAGCAGGTCATCCGCGCCGTCGAGGACACCATCCACCGCGCCGCAAACGAAGGCGACCGCGCCGAGAGCCTCACCATCGAGTTACGGGAACGCCTAGACACCCCCGACCTGGACTGGGACCTGGCAACCCGCCCCATCCCCGACATCATCGCCGAACTCTGCCGCGACCTCGGCCTAGCCGCCGCACCCGGCACCAACCCCTGGCGCCGCCGCACGCCCGCAGACATCCAAGACCTCTGCGCCCGCGCCGCCGCCCCAACCCGCACGCCCCACCCCGGCACCCCGTCCAACCCGGCACCGCACCACGACACCACGCCGCGCGCCTTGCACCCCTGGGACGCCAACCCCCACACCGGCCCAGCCCCCGCCCAAGCCAACGCCAACCCGCCAGACGACCCTGCCGATACCATCGCCCTGATCCTGCGCCACCCAGCGCACCACCGCGCCCAATGGCACCCGCCGCCCAATGGCTGACCAGCCCGCGGCCACGCCAAGCAAAACCGGCGGTCCAAGCCCGCAAGGCCCGGCCTCGCCCAGCCCATGGCCGCCGCCCGCCCCGTGGCGCCGCACCCACATGCCACGCGCGCCATCCAAAAGGACGCCCCCGGCGCCCCGTCCGGCCCTCAAGCCCGCCCGGCCCCTACTTGCGCAGGGCGAAGACCATGACGATGGTGTACAACAGGATCGTAGCCACGATCAGGTACAGCTGGTACGCGTTCCCGACCGACTTCGAAACCGTGGTCTTCACGTCCTTGAACAGGTCCGGCCACGTGTAGGACACGAAGTCGCCCTGCGACATGATGTTCACCAGCACGCCATCCCCGTCCACCACCGGCAAGTGCCGGAACCGCTCGTTCGACATGATCCGCAGCCAATCCGAGATCTCGTCCTGGTCGCGCGCAACCTTCAGGTTGGACGTCATGATCTCCCGGATGGCCGTCGTGTTCGGGTCCAGGCTCTTGGCCAGCAAGCGCCGCATGAAGTCGCGTTCCGTGATGATCCCCACCGGGCGCCGCGCCGGGTCCACGATGATGCTGGCCCCGTAATTCTTCTCCGACATCGCCCGCACGGCATCTATGACCATGTCGTCGGGGCCAAACGTCAGCACCGGGTCCTTGGTCCTGAACTCGAAGCGGTCCGCGATCTTCATGTCGGGCGTTCCCCATTGTGTCTCGGTGCTGGCACGGCGAAGCATGGTCCGGCGGCAGTGTTCACACCCCATGGTGCCCCGCCTCTCCCCAAGTGCAGGGTCATAGTAGGATGATAGCCCGGGCAGCCCATGGCACAAGTGCGCCCAAGGACCGTATGGACTGCCGCCCACCCCTGCCCGCAAAACGGGACACCACTGCCCGGCCACGACGGCGTGCTGACCCGCGGTGGCGCCTCGATACTGCTTTGGAAGGAGTAGGCCGCAAATCCAGGAGTGCCCGGCCGCATTGCCGCCGCCGTTGTACCGGGCAACGCGGCTGTGAGTTCATTGATGGATGCCGCCGGCTTCCAAGTGCCGGCCGGCAACGGCAACGGCAACGGCAACAGCGGCGCTCTTGCACCCATGACGCCCCAAGAATAGGGACAGGCTGCGGCGGCAACCAAGAAACTGCTGCGCCCGTGCCCGCACAGGCCCGTCTCAGGGGAACCTAATTGAACGCAATAGATGCTTACTGGGCCGAAGGCTTCCCCAACATCGAGGGCTGGGTCAGTGGCGGCCACCTGCAGCCCCTCAAGCTCGTGGACCGAATCCAGCGCGCAGCCGGCATCTCAGGCCACGCCGCCGAAATCGGCGTCTTCCACGGCAAGTTCCTCCTCGCCCTGGCCAGCCTCCTCGACCCCGGCGGCCGCGTCACGGCGCTCGACGTCTTCGACGACCAGAGCAAAAACTTAGACGGTGCCGGGGAGGGCAACCTGGAAATCCTCCAGCGCAACGTCGCCGCCCACGGCCGGAAGGACGCGGACTACGCCTACATCAAGGCCGACAGCAGCGCCCTGACCCTGCTGGACAAGGTGGACCTGACCCGCAGCCGCGGACCCTTCCGCCTGTTCTCCGTGGACGGCTGCCACACCACCGAGCACACGCTCTGCGACCTGCAAACCGCGCAGCAATGCATTGCCCCCGGCGGCGTCGTCATCCTCGACGATTACATGCAGCCCCACTGGCCCGGCGTCACCGAGGCCGTGAGCCTCTTCTGCCGCGACGCACCGCGCCTCGTCCCCTTCCTATACAACCAGCATAAGCTCTTCTTCGTCGGCGTCGGCTGGCACGCCCACTTCTTCACGGCCTGCGCCCAGGCCTACGCCGACGATCCCGACGCGCGCACGCCGCCGATGTTCGGCCGGAACGTCCTGACCCTCTATTCCTGATAGGCGCACCGATGCCCGGCCACTACGACCTCCTTATCCGCGGCGGCACCCTCGTCCTTCCATGGGGCGAGACCCCCGCCGACATCGGCGTCCACAACGGCCGCATCGCCGCCATTGGCACTCCCTCGGACGCCACCGCCACCATCACCATCCCGGCCGCCGGCCTCCACGTCCTCCCCGGCCTGATTGACCCCCACGTCCACCTCCGCGACCCCGGCGACCCCACCATCGAGACCATCTCCACCGGCACCCGCGCCGCCGTCCTCGGCGGCCTCGCCGCCGTCTTCGACATGCCCAACACCACCCCCGCCATCACGGACGCCGGCCAGGTCGCCTGGAAGCAAGGCTACGCCGAGGCCAACGCCTGGTGCGACATCGGCCTCTACGTCGGCGCCACCAAGCCCAACACCCCGGACCTCGCCGACCTGGAACTCCTGGACGGCGTCTGCGGCATCAAGGTCTTCGCCGGCAGCAGCACCGGCGACCTCCTGATCGAGGACGACGCCTCCCTGGAAGCCGTCATGCGCACCGGACGCCGCCGCGTCTCCTACCACAGCGAGGACGAATACCGCCTGCAGGCCCGCAAGCCCCTCTTCAAACGCGGCGACCCCTACGGCAGCCACATGGAATGGCGCGACGAGGAATGCGCCTTCCTCGGCACCCGCCGCCTCATGGCCCTCGCCCGCCGCACCGGTCGCCCCGCCCACATCCTCCACGTCTCCACCGCCCAAGAACTCGAATACATGCGCGACTACCGGGACGTCGCTTCCGTCGAGCTGCTGGTCAACCACCTGACCCAGATGGCCCCGGACGTCTACGACCAGCTCGGCGGCATGGGCGTCATGAACCCCCCCATCCGCGGCCGCCGCCACTGGGAAGCCGCCTGGGCCGCCGTCCGCGACGGCACCGCCGACACCATCGGCTCCGACCACGCCCCCCATCCCCGCGCCGCCAAGCTGAAACCCTGGCCCGACTGCCCCGCCGGCCTCACCGGCGTGCAAACCCTGGTCCCGGTCATGCTCGACCACGTGAACGCCGGCCGCCTCTCCCTCGCCCGCATGGTGGACCTCATGTGCGCCGGTCCCGCCCGCATCTACGGCGCCCTCAACAAAGGCCGCCTCGCCATGGGCTACGACGCCGACTTCACCCTGGTGGACCTCCAAGCCCGCCGCACCATCGAGGACAGTTGGATCGTCTCCCCTTGCGGCTGGACCCCCTTCCACGGCATGTCCGTCACCGGCTGGCCCATCGCCACCATCATCCGCGGCCACGTCGCCATGCAGGACAACGAAATCCTCGGCGCCCCGACCGGCCGCCTCGTCCGCTTCCGCGGCTGATCGTGCCATGGCTCCCAGCACTGCCCCGGCGGACGTGCCGCATCGGCGATCCGCCTCAGCTAATACCAACCGGCGTTGACTCTGACCTGTCATTGCGAGCCGCTTGTGGCGTGGCAATCCAGGGGCCGCCAGCACGGTCCTCCCTGGGGTCCGGTTTGCCAAGCCGCAACGCCTGTCCGTGGTGGCGACGTGCCCACCCGGTCAAAGTCAGTGCCCGGTGGTATAAGCCCCGTAACAGCCTGCCAACGTCCACCTGGCACGGCATTCGCTCGCCTGGCGCCAATCCCAGCCCGGCCGCAGCCCGGCCCAGGACGTGGCAGCCGAGACCGCGGCGCGAACCCGCATGGTCGAACATCCCCATCCAAGAACAGGAACCTACGCCGCCGGACAACCAGCACCTCGGCATGCCAGCGTTCCGCCAGCAAAACGCGCGTCATCCCACCGCCCGCGCTCGCTCCGCCACCTGCAACGAGGCCACGTTCTTCAATTTCGCCTCCACCTCGATATCCGTCCATGCCAAGTGCCGCACCACCCAGTCATTGACTGCCTCGTTCCACATCGTGTCCGAATGCGCCCGCAAGTCCCGCACCGAATGCCCAGCCGCCACCAGCGCCGCCAAGTCCGGCAACGCATCCGCCGCATGACCCGGCAGCACCTCCTCCCGCGACACGCTGATATGGCTCACCGGCCGCACCCCGCGCCAACTCGCAGCCACCCGAGCAATCCGCGGATCGTCCGGCTCGATATATCGCCCGCCGCTGCTCAGCCATTCATGGTGCAGGTCCAGCACCACCGGCACGTCGTCCATCAGCGGCAACAGGCTGTCCAGGTCGAAGCTGACCTCGTCGTTCTCCACCGTCAGCAGCCCCCGCGCATCCGCCGAAAGCCGTGGCAAGTTGGCCCGGAACCCCTCCACCCCCGTCGCATTCGATCCGATGTGGATGTTCACGTGCGTCCCATGCGGATGCCAGCCGCCCGCCAGTCCCATCCAGCGGAACAGATCGGTATGATACTCCAGCTCGCTGACGCCATTCTCCACCGCAGCCGGATTAGGGCTGGCCAACACGCAGAACGGCCCCGGGTGCAGCCCCAGCCGCACCCCGCCCTTCCGAGCAATCCGCCCGCACGCTCCCAGCCCGGCCTCCACCAGCTCGCGCATCGCCGGCTCGTCATACATCCAGCGCGCCACGGGATGCGTGAACGCTGGCAGCACGTTGCCGTCCAGCCGAAGCATCCGCTCAACCGGCGACGCCGTGGCAACCCGGCGCAGATGCGCCTCCATCGCCACCAGGTTCCGCGCCACCAGCGCCAGCACCTTCTCGAACGCCGCCGCCCGCTCCATCCGCTGCAACGCCGTCACCGTCGTGCCCGTAACGTTGAACCGTGCCTCATCCTTCGCGTCCGCGGCGGGCGAGCGATACAGGCAGCAATAGCCGATGCGGGGCGGGCCGTGGAGAATGCCGGGTGCGAACATGCCCACCCAACGCACGGGCACGCACCTGCGTTGTCATACCAACGGCGCTTCGCTCTGACCGCTCTCGCCTGCATGTCCCGACCCGTGCCGCAGCCGCAGGGACGGTCAGGGCGCAAGGCCGTTGGCATCACTCCGCGGTCAGCGCCTTCGGCCAAGGTGCCCGGCGGTAGCTCTCTTGCGCCGCAGTCGGCGCCGGCCCGTCCGCCACCTGGCGGTAGCGCCCAGGCAGCTTATCCGGGTCGGCCCAGCAATCCACCACGCCCAGGCTGCGCGTGCACACCGGCCCCTGCAGCGGCGGCCCGTCCAGCGGCGCGCAATACGTCTGCCCACGCTCCAGCCGCACCACCGAACAGTCACGTCCCGTCAGCGCCGAAACCCCGATGTCCCCGATCCCCCGCCCGAACACAACGACCGAGGCCAGGTCCGCCCCAACCAGGGCGCCCCACGGCTCCGGGGAACACGCCCCGACGCACAAACCCAGCAGGACCATCGCCGCGCGCATGGCCCGTTCTGCCCCGCCGCTATGAACCCTGCGTTAATTTGCCCCGAATACCCCAGAACGCTATGGTCATGCCGCACCCGTTGGGGATGCCAAGGGGCTAGATGTGGCTGATATCTTCGACGAACTGACCAGCGATTTCCGCGCAGAGCAGACGCGCCGGATCGCCATGCGCCTGGCGATACCCGCCGCCATCCTTGCCGTCCTGGCCGGCGCCGGCGTCGTCGGTTGGCAAGTCTGGCGCGGCAACCAGGCGCAACAGGCTGTCGCAACCGCAACCGCCTACGCCGCCGCCGCCCGGGATGCCGGCGGCCTGGCCACCGCCGATGCCGCCCCAACCCCGGCCCGCGCCGCCGCCCAGGCGGAGTTCGACCGGCTGGCCGCATCCGCCCCGCCGGGCTACCGCACCCTTGCCCGCCTCCGCGCCGCCGCCCTGCGCGCCAGCGCCGGCGACCTGCCCGGCGCCCTCGCCGGCTGGGACGCCCTGGCCAACGACACCGAAGCCGACCCCGCCCTGCGCGACCTCGCACGCCTGTTGGCCGCGCAGCACGGCATTGACGCCGGCGAGCCACCCGTCGTCGAGGCCCGGCTGCAGCCCCTCCTGCAACCCGGCAACCCCTGGCGCCCCTTGGCGCAAGAGGTCCAGGCGCTGCTCGCCATGCGGACCGGACGCACAGACGACGCCAAGGCACTCTTTCGCACCCTGTCAACCGACCAAGCCACCCCGCCCGGCGTCCGCAGCCGCGCAGGCGCACTGCTGATCCGCTTGGGCGACCCGCCGCCCCCCGCCTCAGCCGGAGCCGGCGGATGACGAAACCGCCCGCAACCGGCCTGCCGCGCCGGGCCGCGCTCCTCCTGCCCCTCGCCGCCGCCGGGTGCAACACGATCGACAACCTCTTCAGCGAAGCCAAGCCGCCCTTGCCCGGCAAACGTGAGTCCGTCGGCGCCGCCCGCCGTGGCCTCGCGCTGGAAGGTCCCGCCGTTGCCGTAACCGTGCCGCCACCCGCCGCCGTCGCCGACTGGCCGCAAGCCGGCGGCAACGCCACCCACGCCGTCGGCCACATCGCAATGTCCGGCTCGGCCGGCTTCCAGCCCGCATGGCGGTCCAGCATTGGTGAGGGTGGCGGCTACCGCCGCAAGGTGACGGCGCAGCCCCTCATCGCCGGTAGCCGCGTCTTCACCATGGACAGCGACGGTCTGGTGGCCGCCTTCGACTTGGCCAGCGGCAGCCGCATCTGGCGCACCGACACCCAGGGCGAGAAGAACCGGAGCACCAACGTCGGCGGCGGCATCGCCGTCGCCGGCAATACGCTGTTCGCCGCCACTGGTCGGGGTGACGCCCTGGCCATGGACGCCGGAACCGGCGCAATCGGCTGGCGCAAAGGCCTGGACTCCCCGGCACGCTCCGCCCCCTGTGTCGCAGACGGCCGCCTGTTCATCACGACGCTGGATAATCGCCTGCTGGCCTTGAAGGCGGCAGATGGGGACCGGCAATGGAGCTATCAGGCCGCCACTGCCGCAACGACCGTCCTGGCGCAGTCGGCACCCGCGTTCAGCGATGGACTTGTAGTGGCCGGCTTCGGTTCCGGCGACCTGGCAGCCGTGCGCGCGGAAAGCGGCGGCCTTGCTTGGACCGACAGCCTCGCCTCCTCGCGGGGGCGGAACAGCTTGGTGGACCTAGCGGCGGTGCGCGGGTTGCCCGTGGTGGACCGCGGCCGGGTGTTCGCCATCGGCGTCGGCGGGCTGCTCGTCTCCCTCGACCTTCGCTCCGGCCGGCGCCTGTGGGAGCGCGAAGTCGGCGGCCTGGAAACCCCGTGGCTGGCCGGCGACGTGCTGTTCGTCCAGACGTTGGACCAGACCCTGGCCGCCGTCGGCCGCGACGACGGCAAGCTGCGCTGGCTGACGGACTTGCCGCGCTACGACAATCCGGAAAAACGGCGGAATCCACTGTTCTGGACCGGCCCGATCCTCGCCGGCGGGCGCCTGGTGCTGGCCGGCAGCAACGAAACCGCCTTGTCCGTGGACCCGGCCAATGGCCGCGTCATCGGCCAGCAAGACCTGCGCGCCGCCGCCGCCGTCACCCCGGTCGCTGCTGCGGGCACCCTGCTCATCCTGACCGATGACGGCTCCCTCCAAGCCTTCCGGTAAACCGCGCCCCTCCTTGCGCCGGGAGTTGGCGAGGGCGAGTGGAACAGGGCCGCAGAACGAGGCGCATCCGGCGCCGCCAGAACGAAGCCCCGCTTTAGCGGCGCTATCTGATGGGACTTGCAGACGCCTCCGCACCATATGCACTGGTCCTGTGCTTAGGATTCCACCGTGACCCTCCCCACCGTCGTCATCGCCGGCCGCCCCAACGTCGGCAAGAGTACCCTATTCAACAAACTCGCCGGGCGCCGCTATGCCATCGTGTCCGACACCCCGGGTGTCACCCGCGACCGCAAGGAGGCCGAGGCGCTGTTGCGCGGCAAGCGCATCCGCCTGATTGACACTGCCGGGCTGGAGGAGGCCGCGCCCGACACCCTCCCAGGCCGTATGCGCGCCTCGTCCGAAGCCGCAGTGGCCCAGGCCGACCTGGTGGTTTTCGTCGTGGACGCCCGCGCCGGCATCACCCCGGCCGACAGCCACTTTGCCGCTTGGCTCCGCCGGCAGAACCGCCCGGTGCTGCTGGTGGCCAACAAGGCAGAGGGCCGCGCCGGCGCCGGCGCCGCCCTGGAAGCCTACAGCCTCGGTTTGGGCCAGCCGCTCGCCATGTCGGCGGAGCATGGCGATGGCCTGTCTGACCTGATGACCGAAATTGCCGACCGACTGCCGGACCAGGACCCGGAGGTGGATGAGGACCGCCCTCTCAAGCTTGCCATTGTCGGCCGCCCGAACGCCGGCAAGAGCACCCTCCTGAACCGCCTGCTGGGCGAAGAGCGTATGATCACCGGTCCGGAGCCGGGCCTAACCCGTGATGCCGTAGCCTCCTTGCTGCACGATGCGCATGGCTTGATCGAGGTCGTGGATACCGCGGGAATGCGCCGCAAGGCCCGGGTTGAGCAGGCGCTCGAGAAGATGTCCGTCAGCGCCAGCATCGAAGCCCTCAAAATGGCAGAGGTCGTGGTGCTGTGCATTGACAGCTTGGAAGGTTTGCATGAGCAGGATTTGCAGCTCGGTCGCTTGATCGAACGGGAGGGGCGGGCTTGCGTGCTGGCGCTGAACAAGTGGGACGCGGTGCAGAACCGCACCGCAACGCGCCGGGCCATCGCCGACCGGCTGGAAACCAGCATGGCGCAGATGAAGGGCATCCCCGTGGTGAACTTCTCCGCACTAACTGGCTTCGGCGTGGACAAGCTGCTGCCAGCGGTGCGCACGGTGCACGAGACCTGGAACAGCCGCGTCGCGACCGGTGCGCTGAACCGCTGGTTCGAGGGCGCGCTGGAGCGTCACGCGCCGCCGCTGGTGGATGGGCGGCGCCTCAAGCTGCGCTATATCACTCAGGCCAAGGCCCGGCCCCCGACTTTCATCGCCTTCGGCACCCGGGCGGAGCAGATGCCCGAGGACTATCAGCGCTATCTAGTCAACAGCCTGCGCGACGAGTTCAAGTTGCCCGGCGTGCCGATCCGGCTGCTGCTGCGCGGGACTAAAAATCCATACAAGGACGATTGATCCAACGCTGCGCTTGATCGGGACCGCTTCAGCCGTCCCGCAGAACGTCATGCCCGGCGCACCGGAGGTCAGCCGATTTCTTCGCCCCCGCGTCTGAGGGCGTCCTCCCGGTCATGCGCCAAGTGGTATGGCGACAACCATATAAACTCTGGGAAGCCCAAAGTTCGTGCGAATCCGTAGGCTGGCCCGCCCTCTCCTGGAACGGCGGGCGGTGGCTGCAGGAATCGAACGATGTGCCCGACATCCAGCACCTCCGCGAGAAGACTTCTATCAGGGCTGGGCCCTTCGCCCTGGTCAGGCCCTGCGCTGTCCTCGTCGAACGGGTTTTCGAAGCACGCGAACGAGGTCGAGCGACCGTCTGGTAACGCAAGGCTGAATGCCCACCCGAAGTCTTCGTGGCATGAGTAGGCAAGTACGGGAGCGCCGAGAGACAAGGCTAGACCCTCCGCACTGTAGTTGAGGGCTAGGGGGTTGGCAGCGTCCCCATAGGGCACAACCGTGAGCCAGCCGGAGTCACCCCGGAAAACGACTCCCTTGAATCCGGCCGCGCGCAGTTTGCCGATGCAGCCGTCGGCATCGCCGGTCCTGACCTGGAAACTGTCGCTGGCTTCACTCACGGGGCGCCGGACCGGGCAGCAGCCCGCAAAGCCTGTTCCGAGGCGCAAGATTTCCCATGAATGGCCGCGGGCCCCAAGGTCACTCCGCCACCCGCTCCACCTTTACGCCCTTGCGCTCCAGCAAGTCCCGCACGTTGTCCGGCCCCGCCAGGTGCCCGGCGCCGACCGTCACCAGCACCGTCTGGTCCCCTGCCAGCAGCCCCTGCACGGCTCGGGCAAAGACTTCGTTCCGTCGCGTGAAGACGATGCGGTACAGCTCCGGCGCCTCCCGCAGGAGCCGGCCGGTCACGACGCTCGCCAAGCCGTCGGTGTCGGCTGATTGCCATAGGCCGACCATGCGCTCGACCAGCGCCGGACCCTCTGCGGCGTCGTCCAGCGCGGATAGCAAGAACTTCAACGCCAGGTCTGGCGGCAAGCCAGACAGGAGTTGCATCTGCGCCTCCGCCGTCTCGATCCCGGCGATAGGCTTGCCGGCCGCCTTGGCGCGGGCTTGCAGCACGGTGTCCACACCTAGCGCCGGGTCATAGCCGGCCTTGAGGAGCGGCTGGCCGACCAGCACGACCGCGGCGAGCCATGGGCGCATCGCCTGCATCGCGGCGCCCATGCCGGTGCTGGCCGCCAGCTCTTCGAATTGCGCCCGCCGGTTCGGCGGCAGCAAGTCCGTCAGCTTGTGTGCGGGGTCTAGACCCATTGAGATCATCATCGTCTGCATCGCGGCGGGGTCGTCTGGAAGCACGGCTTCAAACCAGCATTCGCGCGCCTCGTCGAAGGCACGGCGGATTGCTGGGCTTTCCCACGTCACTCCAGGACGCAGCATGTGTACGCTCCCCAGGATATAGACGTTGGCGCGTGGGCCCCGCGCTACCCACAAGGCTGGGTCCGCCCAAGCCGGGCCGGCTAGCAACAGCAGGACCACGACCGCAAACCGTTTGAACACCGTAGCCTCCATAACGGGACCCGTCCGCCATACGCTTGTAGGCTTCGGTTTGCCAGGACCTGAATGGACTGTCGTGCGAACCGAGGCTGGCCGTGCTGCCCCTTCCCGGGTTATCCAAGCCGGACCACTCGCTGTGAGGACGCATGAACGCTATCAGCCAAGCCTCCGGGAGCGCCGCCGGTGCCGGGGACCGTCGCGCCAGAGGCAACGTGCTGCGCTTGGCAGTTGCACAGGCGCTTGCTGGGGCCAATGCGTCCGTCATCTTTGCCACCGGTGCCATTATCGGGAACACCCTGGCGCCGGACCCGGCGTGGGCGACGGTGCCGGTGTCGGTCTTCGTGGTCGGCATGGCACTCGGCACGCTGCCGACGGGGTGGTTGGGGCGGACCTATGGGCGCCGGGTCGCCTTCATGGCGGGTGGCTGCGCGGGCGTGCTGGCGGGATTGACGGCGGCCGCAGCGTTGCTGGCGCAGTCGTTCCCGCTTTACTGCCTGGCGACGCTGTTCGGCGGGTTGTACATGTCCGTCGTGCTGTCGTTCCGCTTTGCTGCCGCGGATGGGGCCAGCCCTGCTTTTCGGCCCAAGGCGCTGTCCTGGGTCATGGCGGGTGGCGTGTTCGCCGGTGTTCTCGGCCCGCAACTGCTGACTTGGACGATGGACCTGTGGGCGCCGCACTTGTTTGTCGTCAGCTACCTGGCGCAAGCCGGCGTCGCCCTATTGGCAATGGCGGTGCTGTCAGGGGTGGACCTGCCCCGTCCGGCGCGGGCCGACACGGCAGCGGGGCGCCCCTTGCTGGAGATCGTGCGGCAGCCCCGCTTCGTCGTCGCCGTACTGTGCGGCGCAGTCAGCTATGTCCTGATGAATCTCGTCATGACCTCCGCCCCATTGGCAATGAAGCTGTGCGGGCTGCCGCTTACGGCGTCCAACAATGCGATCCAGTGGCACATCGTAGCGATGTACGGGCCGAGCTTCTTTACCGGCAATCTGATCCTGCGCTTTGGCGCGGCGCGCGTGGTGGCGGCCGGGCTCGTGCTGACGGCTTGCGCAGCCGGCGTGGGACTTATGGGCATTACGGTCCCCCACTTCATGACGGCGCTGGTGCTGCTCGGGCTGGGCTGGAACTTCGGCTTTGTCGGGGCCTCGGCAATGGTGCTGGAGTGTCATCGGACGGAGGAGCGGACGCGGGTCCAGTCGTTCAACGACTTCCTGGTGTTCGGCACGATGGCTCTGGGATCGTTCTCGTCCGGGCACTTGCTGACGTCGTTCGGATGGAACGCGGTGGTGCTGGTGGTGTATCCGCCGGTGCTGTTGGCGATGCTGATGCTGCTGGCCACGGGACGGCTGCGCCGCCCTGCCTGACCCGGCAGCGTCGGCAGGGGACGTCATACCGTCAACTGCTCGGCGATGGAGCGGGTGCGGTCGCTCTCGATGGTGCCGGTGTGCAGCGTCGTGACGGTCTCGATCAGCATGATCCAGCACTCCTCGTCTGCGACGGGGTTGTGCAGCACCCCGCGGGGCACGACGCAGAACTCCCCGGCTTGCAGCACCGTCTCGACGCCTTCCTCAAACTGGATGCGCAGGCGGCCGCGCAGGACTTGGAACAACTCGTCCTCATCGTCGTGCCGGTGCCACACGAACTCGCCCAGCAGCTTCGCCACCTTCACGTATTGGTCGTTTACGCGGCCGACTACTTTGGGCGACCAGTACTCGGTCATGGCGTCCAAGGCCGCGAGGGGATTTATGGCTGGGATCACGCGGCGCCTCCGGGCTTGTATTCAGGCTGGCACTGGTGCGGACGGCGGGATTCGAACCCGCACTCCCCGAGGGGACTCAGATTTTCATCCCACTTCGGCTTTCGCCGCCGCCGGGCGCTGCCCGGCGTTCGTGGTCTGGACTATCCCTTCGCCATGCATCCGGCTGGATGCGGCAGGCGCCCCCCGTCTAGTCTCTACACCTTCCCTGGCTGGGCCGGGGCTTGGCTCGGGATTGGCTTGGGCCGGGGATGGCCCCTGCCGTTAGCGTTCCCCGAGTTTGAGGGGTTCTACGCCGCGGGTTTCCCCGCGGGCACTCCAATTCAAAGTCTGCAGCGTCTACCGTTCCGCCACGTCCACATGCGCGGCATGATAGCATTGGTTCAGGGTTGCGCCACCTGCGGCGGCGGCAGATTGCAGGCGATATCCAGCGCGCGGCGGATCAGGGCCTCGTTCGCCTCCGGCGTGCGGAAGGCGCTGTGGGCGGACAGGGTCACGTTGTCCAGCAGGGTCAGGGGGTAGCCCGGCGGCAGCGGCTCCTGGTCGAAGACGTCCAGCGCGGCGTGGGCCAAGTGGCCACGGCGCAGGGCGTCCAGCAGTGCGTCTTCCTGCACCAAGGCGCCGCGGGCGGTGTTGACGAGGATGGCGCCGGGACGCAGGGCGGCGAGGCGGGTGGCGTCCAGGAAGCCACGGGTGTCGTCGGTCAGCAAAAGATGGACGGAGAGGACGTGGCTGTCGGCCAGGAGCTGTTCCAGCGGCACGAAGCGCACGCCGTCGGCGGTGCGGGGAGTGCGGTTCCAGGCCAGGACCTTCATGCCGATGCCTTGGCCGATCCGCGCCATCTCCGCGGCGATGCCGCCGTAGCCTAGGAGGCCCAGGGTCTTGCCGCGGAGTTGCATGCCCTCGGTCCGGGGCCATGCGCCGGCGCGCACACCACGGTCCATGCGGGCCAGGCCGCGGGCGGCGGACATCATCAGCGCAGCCGCATGTTCCGCTACCGCTACGTCGCCGTATCCGCGTATGGTGTGCACCTGGACGCCCTGGGCAGCGAGGGCGTCCGGGTCCATGTAGCTGCGGGCACCGGTGCCTAGGAAGATGACGTGGCGCAGGCCGGGGCAGGCGTGCAGGGACTGGGCGGGCATGAAGGTGTGATCGTTCAGGACGAAATCGTAGCCGGGCAGCAAGTCCGGAAACCGTGCGGGGTCCACTTGCGCCGCCATGTTCACGTCCACCGCCGGGTCCGACGCGCGCCGGACCTTGGCCAGTACTGCGGCCAGCGCCTCGCTTGCGTCCAGGAACAGACCCACCATGCCGCACCTCCCTAAGTACCCTGAGACTGCGACGGCTGGGCAGGACGGGCAAGCCGCGGCGGGTGCGCGATTGACGTTGCGGGGCAAGGTGCCCCATCGTCCTGCCATGGTCCGCAATCCTGCTATCCTGTCTGCCTGCGTGCTGGCCTTGCTGCTGCCTGCGGTTCCGGCCGGGGCGCAGAAGGGCACGCCGGGCACCGCGCCTGATGGTCGCCGCACGAGCGGAGAGGGCTTCAACCTGCCGGGCAAGCCGCCGCCGCTGGGTGCGCCTGCCGGGCAGCAGGCCGAGCGCACGGTGCCGCGCGGGGATGTGCCGGGCGGCGCGGAGGGCCGGACTCCGTCCAGTTCCTACCGGCCTTCCAGCAGCGGCACGGGCTTCGTGGTTGCGGACGGCAAGGTGATGACCAACAACCATGTGGTGGACGAGTGCGGGCGCATGGTGGTCCGCAACGCCGCGGGTACCCGCTACAACGCCCGGGTGGACAACGTGGACCGGCGGCGCGACTTGGCGGTCATGACCGTGCCGGCCGCGGTCGGCCCGCCGCTGACGTTCCGGGAAAGCCCGCCGATCCAGCGGGGTGAGGTGGTAGTGACCTATGGCTTCCCGCTGTCGGGCCTGCTGTCGTCTGGCCCTACGTTGACGACGGGGGACGTGAGTGCGCTGGCGGGCTTGCGGGACAACCCGGTGAACCTGCAGATCAGCGCGCCGGTGCAGCCCGGCAACTCCGGCGGGCCGTTGCTGGATAGCCAGGCCAATGTGATCGGCGTTGTCGTGAGCAAGCTGAATGCGGCGCGCATTGCGGAGATGACGGGGGGTGACATCCCACAGAACGTCAACTTCGCGGTGAAGGGGACGGAGGCGCTGTCCTTCCTGCGGGCCAACGGCGTGCAGCCGGCAACGGCCAGCAGCAACGGGCCGGACAAGCGCAACACGGAGATCGGGCAGATCGCCAACCCGTCCACCGTTCACGTGCTTTGCTACAAGTAGAGGTGGGCTGCGCCGGCGGCCTTGGGCGCTGAAGCGCCGCGCTGGTTGATGGACCTGGTGGCAGGGAACGTTTTGCGGGGTGGTCCGACCCGCTGTGAGCGGTAGGC
>Ga0123338_10002865_pt1 | contig 15853 bp, 16 predicted proteins | sample grotaG_FD_89793 | JGI IMG/M metagenome (GOLD analysis project Ga0123338, IMG submission 89793) | Glacier valley bacterial and archeal communities from Borup Fiord, Nunavut, Canada, to study Microbial Dark Matter (Phase II) -... | ecosystem: Environmental > Aquatic > Freshwater > Ice > Glacier ...
CAAGGCCACCCATCTCAACCATTTTGCGCTCAAAACCAAACTGTACGTTGGTGCACTTCATGCTGCCTTTGACTCTCTTCGTCTACTCAACCCTGTGCAGCTTCCTGCGTAACGTGAGTGAATAATTATGTTCTTCCGCGTGGCCTGGGCGTTGTCTCGTCCTCCGATGGTGAATACAAATTCGGCGTTGGCACGGGGCTGATCCCGGATGCAGCATTCATTCGTAAAGGGCGCATCGGCAAACTCGCCTATAACGACCCATTCAAGACCGCTCCAGACCTCGCGATTGAAGTCATTTCGCAAAGCGAGAAACCACGTGATATTGAAGCCAAAACGAGGGCATATCTGAGCGCGGGTACTCAGGCCGTCTGGCGCTTCTACCCTTTGACACAGCTCGTGGAAATAATTACGCAAGCAGGAAGCGTGACGTTGTTGCGGCAAGATATACTCGAAGGCGGTGACGCACTTCCGGGATTCTCGACCCCGCTTGATGACCTGTGGCGGACGCTGGAATCCCTGACAGCGGTTGAATAGCGTAGAAAGTTGTACTATGCGTGCCGTCGAACCGCACGCCGCAACACAAGGTATGAATTGCACGAATGAGGCAAGCAGTGTTATGCAAACGCTCGATCTGACGCGGACCTATACCTATGAAGAATATGTTGAAATCAGCGCGCGACCGGAGTTCGACGGGCGCAAGGTCGAATTGCTGGATGGCGAACTCATCATCGAAGGGGGATCGGACGACGTGGCTGGCTCTTCCCGAATCAATACCATTCTCGCCATGCTGCTTGGCGCGTATCTAATTGCCTATGTGTACCCACGCCGTTTAGGAGCGGTCTCCGGCGCAGACGGCGAACACAAATATGGACCGCGTACTTCGCTTATCCCGGATGTCGGGTTTACACGCAAGGAACGGGTTGGGACACCTACAGGTGAAGGTCCATTCTATAAAGCGCCCGATCTCGCAATTGAAGTGATTTCAGCGAGCGAGAGCTTGTCCAATATTCGGCGTAAGACGGCAGCCTATCTGGGCAACGGGTCAAGAGCCGTATGGCGCTTTTACCCGGAGATGCGAACGGTTGAAGTGATTACATTGGAAGCAGATACGAATTCACAGAAAACAGTCACGTTTGGGCGAGCAGATGTGCTGAATGGCGGGGAAGCGCTCCCCGGCTTCACGCTCAACCTAAACGAATTGTGGGCGCAAGTTGACGCTGCGTTATCGGGAGAATAACGTAGAAAATTCGTGCTACTTCTGCCATAGGACTGCAAGCCGCGCCGGGGTATAATCACGCAGTACGTACACTGCCTTCGTGGAAATTCATGCGCGCTCTGCTCAACCTGAAACATGCTCTGCTTGCAATCTTCTTTGCGTGCGTACTCACCGCGTGCGGCAGCGCACTGCTGCCATCCGATCAGGCTCCCGCGCCTCCAACAACTGCTCCTATTCGCTCCCTGAACTGCGATGCGGTGCTTGTCGGGGGTACGGCTCCGCGCTTGCCTTCACTCGCCATGAACGATTTGCTGCGCTGCCGTCCTGAATTTGGAACTACGCTTTCCGCGATTGTGCGCGGCTCATTTCGCTACGATCAGGATGATCAGAATTTCGGCAACTTTGAAAAGCACCTGCCCGCCGCCACGAGTGGGACCTACCGCGAATATACCGTTGTCACGCCCGGCGCGTCCTCGCGTGCGACGCGGCGCATCATCACAGCGGGCAGTCCGTCGCGCCGCTCGTCCGATTACACGACGCTCTATTACACGGACGACCACTACGATAGCTTCTGGACCGTCACAAAATGACCCGCTACGCCGAAATTGCGCTGAATATGGGCGCAGCGCGTGGCACATATTATTATCATATCCCGCCCGAACTGGAGCCGCTGGAGGCTGGGCATCTGGTCGAAGTCAGCTTCGGGACCGGACTGGCGCTCGGCGTCGTCGTCGCTATCCGCGAAGAGGCTATCGCGCCGCATACCAAGCCGATCCTCGCGATCCTCGAACCGACGCCCGCGCTCACCCCGCGCCAGATCGCGCTCTCGCAATGGCTCGCGGAGACGACCCTCGCCCGCTTTGGCGCGTGCCTGTGGCTGCACCTGCCGCCCGGCCTGACGCGCACGGGCGACCGTTTGTATTCGCTGGTCCACGTCGAAGAAGCTGCACATCAGGAAGAACTCATCCCGCGCGATTTAATTGAACACACGCCGGGAACCTACGCGGAGCAGGTGCTCGCGCTGCTCACCGAAAAGGGACCCTTACGCGGCGCACAGATCGATCATGCGCTCGGTGGGCGCGAATGGAAGAATGCAGCGCGGTCACTCGTGGAGCGCGGGCAGCTTCACATCGAGCCGATTCTGAACGAGCCGCGCGTTTCCGCACGCTATGCGCGCACCGTCACACTAATTGCGAGCAGCGCCGAACTCGACGCCGCGTTGACCAGCCTCAGACCGGGCGGCAGGCGCAGGCTACTCGAAGCGCTGCGCACAGATCGCGGACCGCGCGGCGCGAAGGAACTCATGGACGCTACGGGCGCGGATAGCGGCGCGCTCAAGCGGCTCGCGGATGCGGGGCTGGTCGAATTCGGACAGGCTGACTTGTGGCGCGACCCGCTGGCCGGGAAGGAATTCGTCGCGGTGGAGCCGCCCACGCTTACGACCGCGCAGGCCGCCGCATGGGAGTCGATCCGTGCCAGCATCGAAAACGGGACGGGTGAGGCGTTCCTATTGAACGGCGTCACCGGCTCCGGCAAGACGGAGCTTTACCTGCGCGCGATTGCGCTGGCACGCGAACAAGGCCGCGCGGCTATCGCGCTCGTGCCGGAGATTGCGCTCGTGCCGCAGACGGTGCGGCGCTTCATGGCGCGCTTCCACGACCGGGTGGCGCTCATTCACAGCGGGCTGACGCCGGGGCAGCAGTACGATACATGGCGGCGCGTGCGCGCGGGGCAAATCGACATCGTGATCGGTCCGCGTTCGGCGCTGTTCATGCCCTTCGCGGATATTGGCGTGATCGTGCTGGATGAGGAACATGACTCCAGTTACAAGCAGTCGCCGCCGATCCCGCCGCCGTATTATCACGCGCGCGAGGTTGCGTTGCGGATGGGCGAATTGCACAGCGCGACGGTCATCCTCGGCAGCGCGACGCCGGATGTCGTGACCGCGTGGCGTGCGGAACACCCCGAATATCGACCGATCCGGCTGCTCTCGCTGCCCGACCGCGTGATGGTTCATCGCGAGCGATTGGTCGAGCAGCAGCACGAATTGGATATTCCAGCGGATCGTTTTATCCCGGAACCCGGCGCGAAGGACGCACTCTATGCCGCGCTGCCACCCGTGAGTGTCGTCGATATGCGGGCAGAACTGCGTAAGGGCAACCGCAGTATGTTCAGCAGCGCGCTTGAGGATGCGCTGAATGAGACGCTCACGGCAGGCCATCAGGCGATCTTGTATCTGAATCGGCGTGGCAATGCGAGTATGGTCCTGTGTCGCGATTGCGGATATATCGCGCGCTGTCCGCGTTGCGACTCGCCGCTGACCTATCACGAGTCCGAAGAGCACCTGACCTGCCATAGTTGCGGGTTCCGCGCCGCGCCGCCGCAGGTCTGCCCGGAATGTAGCGGGAAGCGCATTCGCTATTTTGGCGCGGGGACGGCGACGCTTGAGCAGGCCGTCGCGGAGCAATTCCCGGCGGCGCGCGTGATTCGTTGGGACCGCGACACGACGAAGGAACGCGGCGCACACGAGGAGATATTGAATGCATTCGCGGCGGGTGAGGCAAACGTGTTGATCGGCACGCAGATGATCGCGAAGGGGCTGGATATACCGCGCGTGACGCTGGTCGGCGTCGTCTCTGCCGATACTGCGCTCGGCCTGCCCGATTATCGTGCCGGGGAGCGCGCGTTTCAATTGCTGACGCAGGTCGCGGGGCGGGCGGGGCGTAGCTGGCTCGGCGGGCGCGTGATCATCCAGACCTATCAGCCGGATCATTATGCAATCCGTGCGGCGGCGCGGCACGACAACGCGGCATTTTATCAACAGGAAATCCGCAACCGCCGCAATCTCGGCTATCCACCCTTCAAGCGGTTGGCGCGGCTGCTCTTCCGGTCGCCCTCGGAAGCCCGCGCGCAGCAGGACGCCGAAGACGCCGCACAGACGATCCGCGAGACGATCCGGCGCGACCAGCTTTCCGCGACGCAGGTGATCGGACCCGCGCCCGCGTTTTTCAAGAAGGTCAACGATATTTACCGCTGGCAGGTGCTGGTCAAAAGCACCAATCCGGCGGCGGCATTGCGCCATGTGAAGCAGCACCCGAACGTGTTTGTGGATGTGGACCCGCTGGATATTTTGTGATTATTTTGTGTTTTTCGGAATGAGTGATGTCGAACTGTCACACATGTTCTTTTGGAACCAGCTATGCTGTTTCGACAAATTAGTTACAAGCAACTGCATACAAGTTTGAATGAGAGTGGTCTTGATATGTCGTCAAGCACCCAAAAACACATTACAATTGAACTGGTATTTACAAAGTACAACTATCAAGCACATGATTTATCATGGTTATATAATGGCAGTCACCAACTTCAAGAATGATGATAGCTTTTTGCAAAAACTCGCAGTTGGAGCGACAGGAACCAAACTTGTGATGAGTCGGTTACAAGAGCTTGGTTATCAACCTATAGAGCTTGAGCGGGGCTCGACTGGCTACAAGATTTGGAAAAAGATCAAAATCAAGCGAGTGCGAGTCCCAGACATCTTATGTTTGCGTACTGGTCGGCGGTTCGAGTCGCGGGGTAAGACAAAGTTGGAAATCTCCATGTCACATTCACTCAAGGATCCCCACCGAGCATGGGACGCTGGGATGCGTGATGATGATCATGTTGCAATTGTCCTCTGTGAGCAAATTAACAACTCATTGGTTGAGTGGAAGCCTGCGTCACCAATTCATTTCATTACAGTACAAGACATGCGTTCTGCATTTGCTGGAGGCAACACACAAGTCACTAAGCCCAAGGGTGTTGAAGAAGGGTCAGAGATACGAATAATTTGGCCGTCTGTCGCTGCAAATAGTGCGTCTTTGGTTTCTGAGGTAAGCCTGACAACAATTAAATTAAGGCAGCTAAGTGGTACAGTCCAACGCTGTGTTTTAGGTCGCAAAAATTTTTCACTTGCACCAATGTGTATTACTGGTGAGATGGTGCAGCAAAATCAAATCGTTGCTGCGACAGTTCCAATCAATTTAAATCCTGTGCGTTCAGACGATGTTGACGAGAGATTTTTTCGTTTACGTCTTGCCAGTGCCTCTCTAAGCGAACGCTATGCTGCCGCAAAAGCACTTCGTTTTCGCGGCTTCGCGAATAGTTTTGACTCTTTAGTTAGTCGAATGCAAGACCCGGAAGAGGACATTTACGTCCAACTGGAGGCGGCTGCGGCGCTCGCGGCATCCAATCATTCAATAGGTTGGGCTTTTCTACGAAATAGCCTGGGGAGTGATTACTTAGCATTTCAGCTTGAGACAATAATTGTATTGTCTGAAATCGTACAGCCACTGAGCCAAGGTCTTCTCATTTCAGTGCTTTTAGATACAAGTAGGGACAGCGAAATACGCTCAGGAGCTGCTTGGGCGCTTGGCGAATTCAAATCTCAAGAAGCTGCATTTAGTCTGGTTGATACATTTAACTCAACGAGTATGGAAATCAGGGTTGAAGCGGCACGCGCGTTGCTCAAAATTGCTCCTGCTCAACTTGATTTACTTGTTAAGTTGTTGAGATCAGTTGATCCAAGCAAACGTGACGGTCTGGCTTGGGCACTTGCTAAAGCTGGTGGATTTGATGTCTCTACGCTTGTAGATAAAACAAGCGACCAAAACTTGAGGCGGTGGGTAAGTTATGTGGCAGGATATGGCGAGGCTTTGTTTCCAGAGGAACAACTCAGCCGACTATTTCAGTTGGACGCCGAAGTATATTTCGCCGCAAGTGTCCTCTGGCAATTACTTTCAAGTTGGATTTCTGGTTTGGGAGAATATTAAATGGATATTCGACCTCTTTATAGAACCAATTTGGGTGCAGCTTATGTGAGTGACGCACTGGAATTGCTCTCAACACTTGAAGATGATAGTGTTGATCTAATAATTTCATCTCCACCATTTGCTTTGCAGCGCAAGAAGTCTTATGGCAATGTGGAAGAACAAAAATATGTTGCATGGCTTAAACCTTTCGGTCAAGAAATTCTTAGAATATTAAAAGACACAGGAAGTTTCGTTCTGGATTTAGGTGGTTCATATCTCCCCGGTATGCCGTCCCGCTCTTTGTACAATTTTCGCGTTATGCTTAGTATGTGCGATGATATAGGTTTTCATCTAGCCGAAGATTTTTATTGGTTTAACCCTGCCAAATTGCCATCACCAATTGAATGGGTAAACAAACGTAAAATTCGTGCGAAGGATGCAGTCAATACTGTATGGTGGTTCAGCAAAACTGCATTTCCAAAGGCAGATGTTCGTAAGGTACTAAACCCTTATTCATCTCGTATGAAAAAACTTATTGCTGATCCTGAAAATTTCTACTCACCGGCAAAACGTCCATCGGGTCATGCTATTGGAGCGCAGTTTGGTAAAAACAATGGTGGATCGATCCCATCAAATTTATTAGAAATTTCAAATACTGATAGTAATTCATCTTATTTTCGCCTGTGTAAAGAATTTGCACTTGAGCGCCATCCAGCTCGATTCCCCGAAGAACTACCACGTTTCTTCATTAAAATGCTCACTGATCCCGGCGATTTGGTGATTGATATTTTTGCCGGATCAAACACTAGTGGAGCGGTAGCAGAGGCACTTGGACGTAAATGGTTAGCCATCGACGAGTCTCATGACTATCTCAAAGCCTCAATCATGCGATTTGTGAAGGGTCTGTCAAATCTTCAAATACAATTAATACTTGCGAAACTGACTGACGATGCACGTGCAGATTACTTTATCGCTCAATTAGCACCATTACAGTTATCTTTGCTTGACTGACAAATTCAAATCTTACTTAAAAATAGAAGCGCTTTTGCGCTCTCTTTGCAAAACTATCTCGTCGCAGGTGTAACTATCATCTCACCTTCAGTTAGCTTTGCGGCAGTGACGGATCGGCAAGGTCCGGCGGCCATTCACCATTCGGTTTGCGGGCTTTGAGCGCGTTCACAGTCGCGTTATGCGCAATCTGGAACAACCACGCCGCCGCCACTCCGCCGCGATAGCTCCCGACGCACGTCATCGCCTGCGTGAAGATTTGGCTGGCGAGGTCTTCCGCTTCGTGGTGATCTCCGACGCGCCGCAGGCAGTACGCATACACCCGCGTGAAGTACCGCTCGTAGAATGGCGCAAACGCGCGCAGGTCCCGCTTCGCAGCGTGGAGCAGCGCGGCATCGTCCGGTTCAACGGCGGCTGGTGGATCGAAGATCATGCGAAGTGCGTCAATGAGCGGTCTCCTCACTTACCTGTAAAGACAAGCGAGGCGCAAAAATGTTACATACGAAAACTGCGATACGTAGCGAATGCCTTGCTTGCCGTCGCTAGTGCGATTTTGAATTCTCCTTTATACTTTTTGGCAGGGCATTTTTGCCCGTACTTTCAAGGAGTAAACCTCGTGGCGACAAAAAAACAATCCGACGTGGTGGCGAAGGACGATCAGGACACGGAGGCCGATTCGCAGGAAGCAATGCGGGAAACGTCAGCGACCAGCCCCGAAGTATTCACCGACCCGGATAACGCGCGCCAACGCGAAGTCGATGAGAGCATCGAACGCGGTGACCGCAATGCGCCGGATACCGGAACCAACCTCCAGTCGTAGTTTTCTGTATAAACCTTCAAACTAAGTTATCGGGGGCGGACCTGCACCTGCTGGCCGCTCCCTCAGAAATTAATCAGACTTCCACACGCTCCAACCTCGGTATCATGCCCAAACTCTATCGCTTTTCCCCGTTGATCGAAAATTCTGATACAAACAAAATGATAACTGAGTCTATACGAATAAAAACATCTGTGCTATAATTGTGTTTATATGAAAGCGCGAAAAACCTCCTTTTCTCCCAATTATTTGAACCCGCACGTATTGGGATTTGGGGTGAGAAACAACAGCACATGAGACCAAAAGAACTCCACCGCCTGAAGGAAAAAGGCAAACGGATGTCGGTGCGGATCATCGCGCCGGATATGAGCAACACGCCCTATACCGCCATCGTCGGCAGCACATCAAACGCCGCGTATAACCATTTCGTGACCGTGAGGTTCGAGCCGAACGGCACGATTGTGGCGCGCTGCACCTGTCCCTGGGCTGCGCACGGCGGTATCGCGTGCAGCCACGTCATGGCCGCCTTGACACGCCTCGCCGAGAAGAAGCAGCGCACCCTCAGCTTTTGGCCGACGCACGAAGACGCGGCGCGGCAGAAGCACGCCATGTTCAGCCTGACGGATAACACCTCTGGCGAGAAAATCTGGGTGACGAGCCGCCGCGCTTCGTAATGATCTACTCCGTCGATACAGTGGGTCGGTCAAGTCCGACCCCTACATAGGTGCTGGTTGATGCTAGGGGCGGGGGCTTGACTCGCCCGAAAGACAACATCTCACCTATCCCGGTATGCTCGATATGTACTCTAATCCAACCATGCACCATACGCAGCCTGGGACGCACATCGTGGTACGGCGAATATCGAAGCGGCGTGGCGACCCGCCACACAGCCTTAAACGACCAGAATTCACAACAATCTCACAAGAGGCATGAAGTAGTGGGTCATTCTTCTGTTAAACTAGGAGAATGCTCAACCTGATAAGGATTGCCCAATGACCGACCGCGTTACCCCGACTGCACCCCCGCAAATTACATGCCGAGGGCTGCTCTTCGTGCTGGTCGGACCTTCCGGCGCGGGCAAAAACACAATCATGGGTGAAGTCCTGCGCGCTGTTCCTGAAATTCGCCAGATGCCGACCGCGACCACCCGCGCGATGCGGACGGGCGAACAGCATGGCGTGCAGCATTTTTTTGTATCTGGTGAGGAATTTGAACGGATGCTGACCGCAGGTGAACTGGTCGAGCATCAGGAAGTGCTACCGGGGCGCTTCTACGGGACGATGCGCCGCTAGGTCGAGGTCGCGCTTTTCGAGCAGCATGAGATGCGGATCGCGGATATTGAGATTTATGGCGCGCAGGCATTGAAGAGCGCATTTCCGCAAAACGTCGTCACCATTTTTATCGAACCGCCGACTTTCGAGGCGTTGGAAGCACGTATCCGGGCGCGTGGCGGCGCAAGCGAGCAGGAGATTCAGGAGCGGCTCGAACGGGCGCGCGTCGAACTGCGCTATGCAGAGCAGACGGATTATCGTGTGCGCAACGATGATTTGAACGTGGCGGCGCACACGGTTATCGAGCTGGTGCGGCATGTCGCGATAGGTGCGGGCTGCCTCTAGCACACGGCAAACGGGCGGCTACCGCGTCCAGGTGAAGGAGATAGGTGGCGTCTTTTCGCCAAGTACAATCGCCACGCCATCCGGTCCAAGTCGCGCAACGCCGACTTGCCAGTAGATCGTGTGCGGACCCGGCTCGCGCGGCAGGTCTTCGGGCGTGAGCAGGTAGGAGACATCCTGCGTCGTCTTTTGAAAATTGCGCGCCTGTGCGCCCGGTACGGCCTCGCTCATCAGGATCAGATATACCTCGTCCGGCGCGAGGATGCCACCCGGCGGCAGCCATTGCAAGCGCACCTGCCCGCTGATGCTATCGCCGTTGCGCGGCGCGAGGACGCGCGGCGCGGTATAGGCGAGGGTTGCGGTCGCGGTCTCGTTCCCGGTCAGGGTGGGCGTGACGGTCGCGCTTGGTGGCGGTCCGGGCAGCCTGATTTTCATCCCGACCGAAAGTAGCACGCGGCAGCCCGCCTGTCCGAGCGGCGCGTCCAGCTTGCAGCCGCCGCAATTCAAGCCGTCCGGCAGCGGATTCAATTGGCATATCACGCCGAGCGGCACGCCGTAGAGCAGTTCCAGCAGAAGCGTCGTATCGCCCTTCTTGATCGGGTGGTAGATGTACGTTATCGCGCCGCGCGTCGGCAGCACACCCTCCATAGAAGCGCGCGTCTTTTCGTAACCTTCGGGCGTTGGCGTCATGGTGCGGATCGGCAGGCAATAGGTCCCGCCCTCGCTGATGATACTGCTATCCGGCGGCATATTGTTCAACGCGCGGAACGCCGGAAGCACAGACGTATCGTAGCCGTTGTTGGCGAGAATGATATACAGCGTATCACCCTTGCGCGCGGTGACGCAGTTCGGCTTCGCGGTCGCGGTCGGGGCGATGACATTCACCACCGCGACGGGCGACGCTTCGCCGGGGGTGGGTGTGATCATCGGTCGGAATGAAGGAGTCGGTCCGAGCGTGACGACGCTGCTCGGCGCGGGCGACACGGAGGCGGGCAGCGTCAGCGAAGGCGGAGCTTGCGTCGGGATTACGGTCGGTGTCGAGGGCGGCTGCGGGTTGCTGCTGCATCCGGCAAGCACGAGCAGCGCGAGAGCGCCAATAAACAGTTTTTTCATTTAGTATCGCTCCTAGCGCCCCTGCCAGACGAATGTGCGCGTCTCGGTGATGAACTGCGTCAGGTCCGGGATAATCCCGCCGTTTTCGACCGCAACGCCAACCATCCACTCGAATTCGTGGCGCTTGCCGTCGTTCGGCTGCACGTCGGGCGTGAGTGGATAGAATAAGTCCTTCGTCGGGATGCGGTAAGTTTTGTTGATCGTTCGGTCCTTGAGGATGATCAAATAGACCTGTCCTTTCGAGAGGCGGTCGGAGGCACTCCAGCGTAGTACCGGGAAGTCGCCCGCATCGAATAGCATATTATTACCGGGACCGATGATGTAGGGCGCGTTGTAAGTCGGCGTATAGGTCGGCGTCGGCGTTTCGCTGCCGTTCGGCGTGAAGGTGAGCGTCAGCGTGGGCGTCGGGACGGGAACGCGCAAGCGTTGTCCGACCGAAAGTGAGACGGTGCAATCCTTGCCGCCAGCGGGCTGCCCATAGTCGCACTGGCTGAAGGCGGCGTTGATCTCCGGGTTGAGGTCGTGCAGGATTTTAATCGTCGCGCCATATTTATAGGCAATGATGATCGCATTTTCGCCAGCCTTGACGGTATGCCATGCCTGGCCGGGAATGAGCGTCGGCTCGACATCGCGCGGGTTGGCCGCGACAGGCGTCCCGGAGCCGGAAACGAGCGCAACCGCCGCACCTGTCGCGGTCGGCCAGGGAATTTGGATCGATTGTCCGACCTACAACACGCTCGGACTGCTCATGTTGTTGATTTCCAGCACTGCCGGGAGCGCCGCGCTCGAATAAACGCCGCAACGTGCCATCAGCGCGGAGAGCGTATCGCCCTGTTTGGCCTTCTGGATGCACGGTCCGCGCGTTGGCGTGAGCGTCGCGCTTGGTGGGATGGCGGTCACAGTCGGCATATCGAGCGTAGGCAGCGCGACGAATGGTGTATCGGTCGGCGTCAGCGAAGGCGGGCGCGTGTTGGTCGGGGGGGTGGTTGGTTGGGGGGGCTGCGTGGCTGTACCGGACGGCGCGGCAGCGATACTCGTTACAGCGGCAGTGCTGCCGGGAATAGGTGTGACGGTTGTGAAGAACACGCGCGAGTCGCTGGTCGGCTCAACGAGTGCCGCCGCCGCGCCACGTTGAATGAAGAATGCCGCGCCGCCACCCATTGCAAGTAGTACGACCGCAAGCAGTAACACACCGCGCAGTGGGAAGGCAGGCAGCGCACCCTCGTACAAATCATTTTCGCCAATGTCCGTGTTGCCCGCGCGCGGGGTGGCGATTTGCGCAACATCATCAGGCGTGGGACGTACAGGCCGCCGGATAGCACCCGTCAACGCCGCGCCGCAGACGGGGCATTCCGCCGCCGTAAGTGGAGCGACGGCGTGGCATATCGAGCATTGCTGCGTGCTGGTCGTGCGCCTGATCGTCATGGCGGCGCATTGTACCAGATCAGGCATGGCGTTCTATGAGCGGTTGATCAAAAGACGGGTAGATGGGTCGGGCATTGGAGCGCGCATGTGTAGGGGCGGGGCTTGACCCGCCCGGTACAGGTCCAGATGGGTCGGTCCAGATGGGTCGGGCAAGCCGCGACCCCTACAGCGGAGCGCGCAGTGTGTGGTTAGCTATTCGCTTCGGACGCGCCGTTATCCTGCTCAAAGGTGCGTTCGTCCTTGTCATCGCCTATGATCGGCAAGCCCGTGAAGACCTGCGCCGCAGTGATCTCGGATTCGCGCTGTTCGGAGTCGCTCTGCGTGGCGTGCTGGTCGGAAGAAGCGGTATCGATGTCAGCGTCGCCGCCCATCTTGTTGGTATCGGAGTCTGTACTCATAGTTGGCCTCCCGGAAATGGCTGCAAAAAATTCATCGGCAATCACTGGATTGCGTGCCGCGTCGTCGTCCGCGTGCGCGGAACCCGTCGCGTATCGAGTCTCGGAAATCTCGCTGTGCATGTCGGGCGCGATGGCTTTGGCGTCGATGCTTGCATCTGCGCTATGCGGTGCTTGCTCTGCATGGTGCGTGTGTCCGGTGTAGAGCGCCGTCGAGAGGTCATCGTAGCGCGTCCAGGGGTGCGAAAGCGCACTCCACAGGACGATACCCGCAATGAACCCGGCTATGCCAAGAATCATCATAATGCCGATGCCACCATCACTTGAGCCGCGAATGACGCTCAAAAATATAGCGATGATGATCAGCGTCAGGCCGCCGCCCGCAAGAAATGCAAAGTTCTTGTCCCATTCAGTCATCACGTGTGCTTGCGTTGTTTGTGTCGCCAAGAGTGTCGCTCCCTGTTGAATGCTCGAAAAGCGGTATGGACCGCATTTGAAATCTTGTAGAAAGTATAGCGCAAACATGCAGTAGAACCGTAGTTTGAGCTATTCACGCTGATACAGGCATGGCGTCTGTTGCAGAATACGCTCACCATTCGATATTATACGGGTTCTGCCCGATGCGTCATTAACCAGATTCAGGTTGACCCGGCAAGGGCTGTGTAATGTAAATCTTTCAGGGACAGCAGGCTATGAACTACGTTCACGGTTACTCCTCACGAGAAAGCACAAGGCTTGTCGATCAAGCGACGACGCTGGCCGAGCTGCTACACACTGATACGGTGTACCAGGCGGGCAGCTCGGTACTTGAAGCAGGCTGTGGCGTTGGCGCGCAGACGGTGTTTATTGCAAAAAATAACCCGAAAGCACAATTCACCTCGATTGATATTTCCCCGACTTCACTTGAGATCGCAGCCGCCGCGATTACCGAAGAAAATCTGGCAAATGTGACCCTCCAGAATGCGGATATTTTTGCGCTGCCTTATCCGCCAGAAAGCTTCGACCATGTTTTCATATGCTTTGTTCTGGAACATTTGCCGGACCCACTCGCCGCACTGCGCTCTATCAAGCCAGTTTTGAAAAGGGGCGGCACAATGACCGTCATCGAAGGCGATCACGGTTCGGCCTACTTTCACCCGCAAAGCACCCTCGCCTCGCAGACGATCCAGTGCATGATCGACGTTCAAGCGCGACTCGGCGGCAACTCGTTAATCGGTCGCCAGCTTTATCCACTGCTCAACAACGCAGGGTTCAAGCGGATTACGGTCTCGCCACGCATGGTCTATGTAGATTCGAGCAAACCCGGTCTGGTCGAAGGATTCACTCGCAACACCTTTATCGCGATGGTCGAAGGGGTACGCGAGCAAGCACTACAGCTCGGTATGATGAACGAAGCGCAATGGGACGCAGGGATCACGGACCTCTACGCTTCGACAGGCGAAGACGGTGTATTTTGTTACACTTTTTTCAAAGCAACCGCGATCTACGAATAAAGAAGGAATTCAATCCGTGACTACAGCTATTCAGGAACAGGTCACGGCAGCTTCTGCCCGCCTGCGCGAACTCGAAATACAGGAAAATCTGACGGCGTGGGATGCAGCAGTCAAAGGCACACCGGAAAATCTCGCGAAGGCCGCCGACGCGCGTACCGCAAAGATGAACTACCTCGCGGACCCGGCGCTCTATGCTCAATTCCGCGATTGGGACTCTACGCAGGCCGCACAGGACGACCCGCTGCTGGCGCGGCAGATTCGGATTTTGCATCACAGTTTCGCGCTGGGTCAGAACGACCCGGAATTGATCGCGCAGATCAGCGGCATCATTCAGAAGGTCGAAGAGGTTTACTACGGCTTCCGCGCGGAAATCAGCGGCGGCAAGAAACTCTCCAACAATGAGATCGATAAAATTCTCGAAGAGTCGCGCGACTCGGAAGTCCGGCGCGAGGTATGGGAAGCACACAAGCAATTGGGTCCGCTGGTTGCTGCGTCGGTGCGCGAACTGGCACGGCTGCGTAACGTTGCCGCGCAGAAGATGGGCTATGCGAACTTTCACCAGATGAGTTTAATGCTGAACGAGATTGACCCGCAATGGCTGTACGCGATGCTGGATGAACTCGCCAGCGCGACCGATGCGCCCTTCCGCCGCGTGAAAGGCGACCTCGACGCGGAACTCAGCCGCCGTTTCAATGTCCCGGTTGATGCCCTGCGTCCCTGGCATTACAGCGATTTATTTTTCCAACGTGCGCCGAAGGTTGGGCAGACCGATTTCGACGAGTTCTTCAAGGATCAGGATGTGGTCGCGCTCGCGACGAAAACCTACGACAGCCTCGGTATGGAAGTGCGCGACGTCCTCGCGCGGTCGGACCTTTACGAGCGCGAATTGAAGGACCAGCACGCTTTCGCGATGCACGTGGACCGCGAAGGCGATGTGCGGACGCTCAACAATATCGTGCCGTCCGAACGCTGGCAGGATACGATCCTGCACGAACTCGGCCACTGCGTCTACGATAAATACATCCCGGCCAGCCTGCCCTGGCTGCTGCGTGTTTATCCGCATATCCTCACCACAGAGGCGATGGCGCTGCTGATGGGCGGCCAGACGCTCGACCGCGAATGGCTGGTGCAGATTCGCGGCCTTGACCCCACGACCGCCGATGCTGCCGCCGGAGCCGCGCGCGACCGCGAGATACTGAGTCAATTGATCTTCGCGCGGTGGGTGATGGTCGTTGTCGGCTTCGAGCGCGCGATGTATGAAAACCCGGAGCAGGACCTCGATAGTGTGTGGTGGGATTTGGCCGAACGCTATCAACTCCTGACGCGCCCGGAAGGTCGTCGGATGCCCGATTGGGCGACGAAGAACCACATTGCGCTTGCGCCCGCCTACTATCAAAACTACCTGATCGGCCATATGGTCGCGGCGCAGTGGCAGCATGTGCTGGATACGCGCGGCGGCCTGATTGGGAACACGGGCGCGGGCGACTGGTTCCGCGAGAAGGTTTTCGCGACGGGCGCGACCCTGCCCTGGTCGGAAGCGCTCGCACATGCGACGGGCGAACCGCTCAACATGGAGTATTACGTCAAATCGTATGTGACCGCCTGAGCTGTGCGGCGCGGTTTCTTCGTTCATGCGCTGCTGGCGGCGCTTGTCGCGTGTGGTATATCGGTAGGGATGCGGATGCTGATCACGCCCAACGTGCAAGCGTTGTACGCGAACAAGCCCGCTGTAACTTATGCCCCTTCACATTTTCAGGACGCGCGGCAATACGTTCTGATTTGCATTCAGGGTTACAACGTACCGGATACGCTGCTCGATGTCGGCACGTCCGCGAACGGGGCGTATACATTCGCCGCGCTGCCGACGCTCGCGCCAAGCCGCATAAGCTGGATGCCGTTCTACCCGTTTCTGCACTGCGCGCTCAACCGACTCGCCGGGCTGTCGCTGGTTTATACCGGGATATTCATCACGACTCTGGCGGC
>Ga0123338_10002866_pt1 | contig 15850 bp, 15 predicted proteins | sample grotaG_FD_89793 | JGI IMG/M metagenome (GOLD analysis project Ga0123338, IMG submission 89793) | Glacier valley bacterial and archeal communities from Borup Fiord, Nunavut, Canada, to study Microbial Dark Matter (Phase II) -... | ecosystem: Environmental > Aquatic > Freshwater > Ice > Glacier ...
CGACGCGGTCGAACACCAGCGTGTGCCTGACGCTTCCCGGCGCGGACGCCGACGTGCCGAAAAAGCTCGCCAGCCTGCTCGAAAAGGAAGGCGTCGCGTTCGACATCGGCGGGTACCGCGACGCGCCGCCGGGCCTGCGCATCTGGTGCGGCGCAACGGTGGACACATCGGATGTCGTCGCGCTGGGGCCATGGCTCGAATGGGCGTATCGCGAAATCACTCAATAATTGTCATCCCGGCGAACGCCGGGACCCATTGCACGGCAGTTCACGGCCGTGGGTCCCGGCGTTCGCCGGGATGACAAAGTTAGATTAGGAACCAGCCAATGCCCAAAGTCCTCATCGCCGATCAGATGTCCCCCAAGGCCGCCGAAATCTTCCGCGCGCGCGGGGTCGAGGTCGACGAAATCACCGGCCTGTCGAAGGAAGACCTGCTCAAGATCATCGATAAATACGACGGCCTCGCGATCCGTTCGTCGACCAAGGCGACCAGGGAAGTGCTGGCGGCGGCCACCAACATGAAAGTCGTCGGGCGCGCGGGCATCGGTGTCGATAACGTCGACATCCCTGCCGCCTCCGCGCACGGCATCGTCGTGATGAACACGCCGTTCGGCAATTCGATCACGACGGCTGAACATGCGATCGCGCTGATGTTCGCGCTGGCGCGGCAATTGCCCGAAGCCGACGCCTCGACGCAGGCCGGCAAGTGGGAAAAAAACCGCTTCATGGGCGTCGAGCTCACCGCCAAGACGCTCGGGCTGATCGGCTGCGGCAACATCGGCAGCATCGTTGCAGAACGCGCGCTCGGGCTGAAGATGAAGGTGGTCGCGTTCGATCCGTTCCTGACGCCCGAACATGCGCAGGACATCGGCGTCGAAAAGGTCACGCTCGAAGAATTGCTGGCGCGCGCCGACGTCATCACGCTGCACACGCCGCTCACCGACTCGACGCGCAACATCCTGTCGGCCGAAAATCTCGCCAAGACCAAGAAGGGCGTGCGCATCGTCAACTGCGCCCGCGGTGGCCTGATCGACGAAGTTGCACTCAAGGCGGGGCTCGACGGCGGGCATATCGCGGGCGCAGCGCTCGATGTGTTCGCGCAGGAACCCGCCACCGCGTCGCCGCTGTTCGGTACGCCGGGGTTCATCTCGACGCCGCATCTGGGCGCATCGACCGACGAGGCACAAGTCAATGTCGCGATCCAGGTTGCCGAACAGATGTCGGACTTCCTGCTGACCGGCGGGGTGACCAACGCGCTCAACGTGCCGTCGCTGTCGGCAGAGGAAGCGCCGCGGCTGCGCCCGTACATGGCGCTTGCCGAACAGCTCGGCATGCTGATCGGCCAGCTGGTCGACGGTATCACCGGGGTGACCGTCGAGGTCGAGGGTGCGGCCGCCGAGCTCAATATCAAGCCGATTACCGCCGCCGTGCTGACCGGGCTGATGAAGCCGTTCAGCGACACCGTGAACATGGTCAATGCCCCGTATCTGGCGCGCGACCGCGACATCGCCGTGTCCGAGGTTCGCCACGAGCGCGACACCGACTATCACACGCTGGTCCGCGTCACCGTCAAGACTACGGCGGGCGAGCGATCGGTAGCGGGTACCTTGTTCGGTAACCGCGAACCACGGCTGGTCGAGATCATCGGCATCAAGGTCGAGGCCGATCTCGCCGGGCCGATGCTGTATATCGTCAACGAGGACAAACCCGGCTTCATCGGGCGGCTCGGCACGACGCTCGGCGAGGCGGGCGTCAACATCGGCACTTTCCACCTCGGTCGGCGCGATGCCGGAGCCGAAGCCGTGCTGTTGCTGTCGGTCGACGAGCGCATCCCCGATCCGCTGCTCGCCGCGATCTGTCGGTTGCCGGGCGTGAAGACGGTAAAGGCGCTGAGCTTTGGGTGAGATGACGTTGCGCAAGGTGCGATGATGACCAGCGACATAGCAGCCGGCCTGCTTCCCGAAGGTCTCCGCGACCGCTTGCCGCCACAGGCGGAGGCGGCCGCGACGCTGCTGCGCGGGCTGATCGATCATGTCGCCGCGCATGGCTATGAGCGCGTCCAGCCGCCGCTCGTCGAATATGAGGACGGGCTGGCGGGACGGCTCGCGGGCGCATCGCGGCAGGAGTTGCTGCGCTTCGTCGATCCGGTGTCGCAGCGGACGCTGGCGCTGCGGTCGGACATGACCGGGCAGGTCGGGCGCATCGCTGCAACCCGCCTCGCGCACTATGCCCGCCCGTTGCGACTGGCGTACGGCGGCCCGGTGGTGCGCGTGAAGGGCAGCCAGCTCCGCCCCGAGCGCGAGGCGCTGCAGATGGGCGCCGAACTGATCGGCAGCGACAGCGTGGCCGCCGTCGGCGAGATCCTTGCCGTCGCGGTCGAGGCGTTGCGCGCGGCGGGCCTCAACGGCCTGACGGTCGATATCACGCTGCCGAACTTCATCGCCGAACTGGCGCGCGCATGGCCGGTCGCCGACCTCGATGCCGTGCAGGCACTGCTCGACGGCAAGGACGTCGTTGGCTTGCGCGCCGCGGGCGCGGCCGCATACGAACCGCTGATCGCCGCCGCCGGCGATGCCACTTCCGCGCTCGCCTCGCTTCGCAAGCTCAACCTGACCCCGGCGTTGCAGCGCCAGCTCGATGACGCCGCCGCGGTGATTGCCACGCTGGGCACCGCAGACGCGGTAACGCTCGACCCGACCGAGCGCCACGGCTTCGAATATCAGCGTTGGATCGGCTTTTCATTCTTCGCCGACGGCGTTCGCGGCGAAGTCGGTCGCGGCGGCGCATACACCGTCATGCACCCCGATGGCCGCAGCGAGCCCGCCGTCGGCTTCTCGCTCTATGTCGACGGCCTTGTCGATGCCGGGCTCGGCGTGACGCCGCCGCGCCGCATCCTGCTGCCGCTTGGCACCGCGCCTGCCGTCGGTGCCGGGCTGCGTAGCGCCGGGTGGAGCACGGTTGCCGCACTCGCCGCCGTTGCCGACCCGCACGCTTTTCGCTGCACGCATGTGTGGAACGGTGTAGAGGCCGCGCTGGTCTAACGAAGAGTATGCACAGCACATGGCCAATGTAGTCGTCATCGGCGCGCAATGGGGCGACGAAGGCAAGGGCAAGATCGTCGATTGGCTCACCGAGCGCGCCGACGTCGTGGTGCGCTTTCAGGGTGGCCATAACGCCGGGCACACGCTGGTCGTGGGCGATATGGTCTATAAACTCAGCCTGCTGCCGAGCGGCATCGTGCGCGGCGCGCTGTCGGTGATAGGCAACGGCGTGGTGTTCGATCCGTGGCATTTCCGCGAGGAGGTCGCCAAGCTGCGCGGCCAGGGCATCGAGATCACCCCAGACAACCTGCAGGTGTCCGAACTATGCCCGCTGATCCTGCCGCTGCACAGCGAGTTGGACGGCGCACGCGAGGATGCCAGCGGCGCGGGCAAGATCGGCACGACCCGGCGCGGCATCGGCCCGGCGTATGAGGACAAGGCCGGGCGGCGCGCGCTACGCGTCTGCGATCTCGCGCACCTCGACGACATGGGGCCGCAGCTCGATCGGCTGCTGGCGCATCACAACGCGCTCCGCGCCGGGTTCGGCATGGCGGCCGTCGACCGCGCCGCGCTCGTTGCCGCGCTCACCGAAATCGCGCCGTTCGTGCTGCCGTTTGCAGCGCCGGTGTGGTCGAGCCTCGGCGATGCGCGCCGCGCCGGCAAGCGCATCCTGTTCGAGGGCGCGCAGGGCGTGCTGCTCGATGTCGACCACGGCACCTACCCGTTCGTCACCAGCTCGAACGTCGTCGCGGGGACCGCGGCGGCGGGCAGCGGCATGGGGCCGGGCGCGATCAACTATGTGCTCGGCATCGTCAAGGCGTACACGACGCGCGTCGGCTCGGGCCCCTTCCCGACCGAACTCGACGATGCGGTTGGCCAGCGGCTCGGCGAGCGCGGTCGCGAATTCGGCACGGTCACCGGGCGCAAACGCCGCTGCGGCTGGTTCGATGCGGTGCTGGTGCGGCAGGCGGTGCAGGTCAGCGGCGTCCACGGCATGGCGCTGACCAAGCTGGACGTGCTCGACGGGCTCGACGACCTGATGATCTGCACCGGCTATCGGCTTGGCGACCATATCCTCGATCATTTCCCGGCGCACGCCGCCGACCAGGCGAAGGTCGTCCCGATCTATGAGCGCTTCGACGGCTGGAGCGAATCGACGATGGGCGCACGCAGCTGGGCGCAATTGCCGGCGCAGGCGATCAAGTACATCCGCCGCATCGAGGAACTGACCAACTGCCCGGTCGCGATGGTGAGCACATCACCGGAGCGCGAGGACACGATTTTGGTACGGGACCCGTTTCTCGATTGATTGCGGTGCTGGCCTTGGTTGCGGCGGCATCCGTCGCGAGCCGGTCGGCTGACGAGATTATTGTCGACAAGACGGCGCGTACGCTCACCCTGCTCCGACACGGTCAACCTTTGTTGCAAGTCAACGACATCAAGCTGGGCAAGCACCCAATCGGGCCGAAGCAGTTTGAGGGCGACGGGAAGACGCCCGAAGGAGCGTACTCGATCGACCTCAGAAACTCGCAAAGCCATTTTCACGTCAGTCTGCGAATTTCTTACCCCAATGCTGTCGACTCAGCGGCAGCTTCGCGCGCTGGACGTCCGCCAGGCGGAAATGTGTTCATCCACGGCCAACCAAACTGGATGCCCTTTGGGACGCTCCCTTATGATTGGACCGACGGCTGCATCGCCGTATCGGATAGCGACATGGATCGAATTTGGAAGTTAGCCGGCCCGGGCGCGAAGATCGTCATCCGGCCCTAATTAGGCTCCCGCAGCCACCCCGGGATCAGCAACGCATCGATCAGCCACCACACGCCGACCAGCCCCCAGATGATAAAGCCCAGCCCGAACCAGAAGGTCAGCCACCCGAGCCCGTGCAGCACCAGCATCAGCAGCCCGCTGCCGACGCGCCCGGTCACCATCCGATGCACCCCGAGGTTGCCGAGGAAAAACCAGATCAGATAGACGATGATCGTCATGCCGGTCGCATCGGCGGGGTCGCGGTAGCGGTCGATTACGGCCATCGGGTCGCTCCTGATCGAGTGTATTACCCGGCTAATATAGCATGCCCCGTCGCTTTTGAAAGAGGCCGGGCGTTGAATCGAAAACGCCGCGGCCATCGCTGGCCGCGGCGTCTTCAATTCCGTCGGTTCAGGCGTACAGTGCCTTGGTCCGGCGGCGCATCGCAACGCCGACGAAGCTGAAACCAGCAATCATCAACGCCCATGTCGCCGGCTCGGGAACACCGCCCGTCGGATCGCCGAGCGTGCCGCCGAGTGCGAGGAACGACGATCCGTCGGTGGTTTTGTCGAGGTACGAGAATTCCGACGAGGCGTGGATCAGGTCGATATAGCCCAGCGCTTTCCAATAGCTGTTCTCATACGCTTGGTGCGACCAGCAGCCATCGACGGGCGGCTGCGTGAAGCCCTTGGCGATGCCGAGCGCAGTTACCGTTTCACCGTCGGTGCAGCTTGGTCCGCCGCCGATGCCGCCGTTGGTAGTGCCAAAGCCCTGGATCGTGCCGAGCGGGGCCGCGCCGCCGACGACGACGCCGTCATAGGTGCCGCCGACATAGTTTTCGATCGACAGGTTACCACCGGCGTTGATGAACGACACGACGGCGGCCCCGAAGCCGTTGAGCGCCGTGTTATCAGCCTTGCAGCAGCCGCCCGGCGATTCGATGTAGATCGCGCTGTAGTTGCCCAGCACCACGCCGGTCAGACTGGTGACATAGGTTGCACCAACGCCGCCGGTAATGCCCGAAAGGCTGATCGCTCCGTTGGGGTTGTAGACGAGCACATCCTTGCTCGAAGCGCCCTGCAGGTACTTGAACAGCTGCGGCGTATATTGCGGATCTTTATGCAGCGCCGTCGCGTCCGATCCCTCGAGTGCGACAAATCCGGCGGCGGCGAAGGCTGGCGTCGCCAGCGCACCGATTGCAACGGTCAGCGTAAGCCCGGCAACAACTCGTTTCAATATTCCCATGGCGTCTCTCCTGTTAGGTTACGCGACCTTTTTCCCAGGAGTGGAGCAAGAACCATGCCACGAGATTAACGATATGTTAACTATGCTTGCTCAATGCTTTACAAATAGGCTGTGCCGAAATGTCGCGTTGAGTGTAAAATAATCCGACAGTTTTCGGCTTTTATATTCAACAGTGTTCGGTGCCAGACATGCAAACGCCGCAGCCGTTGCCGGCCGCGGCGTTTGACCGTTCAGGTTAGTTCAAATCAGGCGAGCGTCAGCTTCGTGCGGCGGCGCATCGCGACGCCGACCAGACTGAAACCGGTGATCATCAATGCCCAGGCCGCTGGCTCAGGAACGCCGCCGACTGAGCCGAGCGTCCCGCCGAAAGCGAGGAACGACGAACCGTTGTTCGTACCGTCGGCGAAGGTGTAGGCCGGATCGGCGTGGATCAGGTCGACATAACCGAACGAGCCGAAATAGCTGTTCGAATAGCCCTGGTGCGCCCAGCAGCCATCGACCGGCGGCTGGGTGAAGCCCTTGGCAATGCCCAGCGCGGTGATGACTTCGTTGTCGGTGCAGCCCGGGCCGCCGCCGATTCCGCCGTTCGAGACACCCGCACCCTGGATGGTACCAGCAGGTGCAGCGCCGCCGGGAACGACGCCGTCATAGGCACCGCCGACGTAATTCTCGATCGACAAGTTGCCGCCCGCCGCGATGAATGCGCTGACCGCAACGCCGAAGCCGTTCAGCACGGTATTGTTCGCAGTGCAGCAACCCGACGGCGATTCGATGTAGATCGCGCTGAAGTTCGCCAGCGTCACGCCGGTCAGGCTGGTGACGTTGGTGATGCCGACGCCGCCGGTGATCCCCGTCAGGTCCTGAAGGCCCGACGGATTGAACACGAGCACGTTGAGCGTCGACGAGCCCTGCAGATATTTGAACAGCTGCGGCGTGTATTGAATGTCACGGTGCAGAGCGGTCGAGTCCGACCCTTCGAGCGCGACGAAACCGGCAGCGGCAAGCGCTGGGGTTGCTGCTGCCGACAGCGTCAAAGCTGCTGCAACTGCTAAATTTTTCATAACTCTCATAGCTTCTATTCTCCCCTGTATGGCACCCATACAGACGGAGCTTCGCAACAATCGTGCCACCGGAGAAACGACATTCAAGTCATTGTTGTAGCGTGGTTACCGTCCCATTAACGGACCAATTTGTGACATTAGTGTAAGCAATTCCGACGCTTTTTGCGACAAATTGACGCGAAATGTCATTTCGCCTGCGACATGGTTACGCAGTTCAGCCGCCGCACTGCGCCCGATGTGTCAGTTTTGCGTCAGCCAGCACGATCGCGAGCATGGCGGCTGCCACCGGTGCCGCACGGATACCGACGCAGGGGTCGTGACGCCCCTTGGTGACGATCTCGGCGGCCGCGCCACTGCGGTCGACCGTTTCGACCGGCGTCAGGATCGACGAGGTGGGTTTCAGCGCCATGCGCACCACCACCGGCTGCCCGGTCGAAATGCCGCCCGCCGTGCCGCCGCTATGGTTTGACAGGAACACCGGGTTGCCATTCGGTCCGGGGCGCATCGCATCGGCATTGTTTTCGCCGCGCAGGCGCGCAGCGGCGAAGCCGTCGCCGATCTCGACGCCCTTGACCGCGTTGATGCTCATCATCGCCGACGCGAGTTCGCTGTCGAGCTTGGCATAGACCGGCGCACCCCAGCCGGCGGGAACGCCGGTGGCGACACATTCGACGATCGCGCCGAGCGACGAACCGGCCTTGCGCACCGTATCGAGCGCGATTTCCCACGCGGCGGCGGCAATGGCATCGGGGCAGAAAAACGGGTTGCGGCCGATTTCGCAGGCATCGAAGCGCGCGCGCTCGATCGCGATGCCGCCGAGCTCGACGAGGTACGCGCTGATCGTCACCTCGGGGATGACCAGCCGCGCGACCGCTCCCGCCGCCACCCGCGCCGCCGTCTCGCGCGCCGACGACCGCCCGCCGCCGCGCGGATCGCGGTGGCCGTATTTGGCGTCATAGGCATAGTCGGCATGGCCGGGGCGATAGCTTTGCGCGATGTCGCCATAGTCCTTCGACCGCTGGTCGACATTGTCGATCATCAGATGGATCGGCGTGCCGGTGGTGCGGCCTTCATAGACGCCCGACAGGATCCGCACCTGATCGGGCTCGGCACGCTGCGTGGTGAAGCGCGACGTGCCCGGGCGGCGCTGGTCGAGGAACGGCTGAATGTCCGCCTCCGACAGCATCAGGCCGGGGGGGCACCCATCGACCACCGCGCCGAGCGCGGGACCGTGCGATTCGCCCCAGGTGGTGAAGCGGAAGGCGTGGCCGAAGGTGTTGTAGGTCATCGCCCCTCACCCAACCGAAATATCCGGCGCATCCTCCGCTTTCATCCCGATGACATTATACCCCGCGTCGACATGGTGGATTTCGCCCGTCACGCCGCTCGCGAGGTCGCTGAGCAGGTACACGCCTGCCCCGCCGACATCCTCGATCGTCACGTTGCGGCGCAGCGGCGCGTTATATTCGTTCCATTTCATGATGTAGCGGAAGTCGCCGATGCCGGAGGCAGCCAGCGTCTTGATCGGCCCCGCACTGATCGCGTTGACTCGGACACCCTGCGGCCCGAGGTCCATCGCCAGATATTTGACGCTGGTCTCGAGCGCTGCCTTCGCCACGCCCATGACATTGTAGTGCGGGATGACCTTCTCCGCGCCGTAGTAACTCAGCGTCAGCAGGCTGCCACCGTTCGGCATGATCGCGGCGGCGCGCTGCGCGATCGCGGTGAAGCTGAACACGCTGATGTTCATCGTCATCAGGAAATTGTCGAGGCTGGTGTCGGCATAGCGACCGCGCAGTTCGTTCTTGTCCGAAAAGCCGATGGCGTGGACGACGAAATCGATCGTCTCCCAGCGTGCCGCGACCGCAGCGAACGCCGCGTCGAGCGACCCCATGTCCGACACATCACATTCGACGAGGAATTCGCTGCCGAGGCTGGCGGCGAGCGGGCGCACGCGTTTTTCGAGCGCTTCGCCCATATAGCTGAACGCAATCTCGGCGCCCTGCGCATGCAGCGCCTGCGCGATCCCCCAGGCGAGACTGCGGTCGTTGGCGACACCCATGACAAGCCCGCGCTTGCCCGCCATGATTGCTCCGCGCATCGGCTGCGACATTCAGTTTTCCACCATCGTTTCGTTACGGTGCTTCTGGCCGACTTTGGGAATAATCGCCAGCGCCGCGTTCAACTGCGCCCCCGCAATCAACCCCAGCCCGATGATATAGAAGAACAACAGCGCGACGATGACCCCCGCAAGGCTGCCATAGGTCCGGTCATAGCTGCCGAAACTGCGCAGCACGAGCGGCAGCAGCATCGTGGTGCCGATCCAGACGATCGTCGTCAGCAGCGCGCCGGGCCAGATCGGGCATCCCGGCCGCCGGTAGCGCGCGGGGGTTAGCGCATAGAAAATCGCATACAATGCGAGCATCAGCACCGCCGCCGGGACCATCCGCCCCAGCCCGAGCAGACGCGCGGTCTCGCCCGCCAGCGGCAGGACGTGGACCACGAACTGCTCGATCCCGGTCAGCAGGAACTGCACCGAAAACGCGACCAGCATGAGCACCACCGCGCCGACGATCAGCAGCAGCGCGCCGACACGGTAGCGCCACACCGGCTGCGACCCCGGCGTGCCATAGCTTTTGCGGATCAGCTCGCGGATCGTCTCGATGAACCCCGACACCGTCCACAGCGTCACCAGAATGCCGAACGTCAGCAGCCCGCTCGACGACCGCGCCGCGATGACGGTGCGGATCGGCAGCTCGACCAGCCGCGCCACATCGGGCGGCACGGTGCGCAGGAATGCCGCCACCGCATGCAGCCCGTCATCGGTGCGGCCCAGCGCGCCCGCCGCCGTTGCCACCACGATAAAGAACGGAAACAGCGTCAGCAGCGACAGATAGGCAAGGTTGCCGGCGTTGGTGAACCCGTCTGCCCAGGTGCCCGCGACGGCGCGGCCGATGACGCGGACCGGGCGTGCCGCACCCAGCCGCACCACGCCTCGCAACAGGACCGCCCGCACCCCCATCTGCCGCCCGTCCTTTGCCTAATCGACGCCGAGCGCACTCCGTGGATTGCGGTCCCTGTCGCTTTCCCAACGCTCGGCAAAGGCGCGAAGCTCCGCATCGTCGGCGGGCAGATCGACGCGGAGCGTGGCCAGCTGATCACCGCGTGTCCCGTCGGCGCGCGTGAACCCGCGCCCGCGCAACCGTAGCGTCCGGCCCGATGTCGCGCCGGCGGGAACGCTCAGCGTCACCGGGCCATCGACCGTCGGCACGCGAACCTTGGCCCCCAGCACCGCTTCGCCCAGCCGCACCGGCAGGTCGAGGCGAATATCGTCGCCGTCGCGTTCGAAAAACCGGTGCGGCGCGGTCTCCAGCGTGACCATCGCATCGCCCGCGCCGCCCGGACCGGGGTCGCCCTGCCCGCCAAGCCGCACCTGTCGGCCGTTTTCGAAACCGGGTGGCAGCTTCAGATCGAGCTTCTTGCCGTTCTTCAATGAAATGCGCTGCGGTTTGAGCGTCGCGGCATCCTCGAACGGCACGCTGAGCCGATAGGAGACATCGCTGCCGCGCATCGGCGGCCGCGGGCGCGCGCCGCCGTTGCCGAAGCCCCCGCCGCGCCCGAACAGCTCCGAGAACAGATCGCTCGGGTCACCGCCGAAATCGAAATTGGCCGACGTGCCGCCCGGCCGAGCCCCGCCGAAACCGCCGCCGCCGAACCCACCACCGCCGCCGCCAAAGCCCGGGGGTGCCTTGGGCTGGCCATCGGCATCGATCTCACCACGGTCATAGCGGCCGCGCTCGGTCTCGTCGGACAGGATGGTGTATGCCGCCGAAACTTCCTTGAAGCGCTCGAGCGCCTTGGGGTCGTCAGCATGCTGATCGGGATGATTGGCCTTCGCGAGCTTGCGATAGGCTTTCTTGATATCGGCAGCGCTTGCCCCGCGCGCGACGCCGAGAACGGAATAAAGTTCTTTCATGGCGGAATGCGTCACCACAGCGACGGGAACGTGTAAAGGGGCGGCGGGAGTTTACCCCGCCGCCCCGGCTCAATCGTCTGGTCGCGCTTAGGCGGCCTTGCTCACCTCGACGAGCGCTGCCGGCGGCGTGTCGCCGATGGCGATCGTGCGCGGCTTCATCGCATCGGGAACCTCGCGGACGAGGTCGATGTGCAGCAGGCCGTCCTTCAGGTCGGCGCCGCGCACCTGGACGAAGTCGGCAAGCTGGAAGCGCCGCTCGAACGCGCGCATCGCGATGCCGCGGTGCAGATACTGACCCGCAGCGGTGGTCTCGTCGGCCTTGCGGCCCGCGACCGTCAGCACGTTCTGATGCGCGGTGATGGTCAGTTCGTTCGAGGCGAAGCCCGCCACCGCCAGCGTGATCCGGTACTGGTCATCGCCGCGACGCTCGACGTCGAACACCGGATAATTTTCCGACGCCTCGGCGCGCGCGCTCGCTTCGAGCGCATCGAATAGCCGGTCGAACCCGATCGTCGAACGGCGATAGGGGGTGAAATCAAAAGCACTACGCATGACAAGTCCTCCAATGAGCAACATGTGGTCTGTGCCGGACCCGTTGTGGCGTCCGACGAGGTTGAAATGGGGAGCAGCGCGGCGGCGTCAAGAGGCTGCCGGTACCGAATTCAGACGCTCCGGTTGTCGGCGGACGAAAATTTTGCGACGCGCAGTGCCACAGAACCGCAACCCGAAGGCGTCATCGTCAGCCCATGCTTAAAATCCGAATCCTCGCCGCGATCGCGCTACTCCTCCCCGCTCCGGCGCTGGCATGGGGGCAGACCGGGCACCGCGTCATCGGCGCGATCGCGCAGCCGTACCTGACCCGCCACACCCGCCATGCCGTGCGGCGCATCCTCGGCAGCGAAAGCCTTGCAGAGGCGTCGACATGGCCCGATTTCATGCGCGCCAGCCCCGATGCGTTCTGGCACACCGAAGCCTCGCCGTTCCACTATGTCACCGTTCCGGCCGGGCGGACCTATGCCGATGCGGGTGCCCCGCCCGAAGGCGATGCAGTGACCGCGCTGAAGCGCTTTTCGGCAACGCTGCGCGACCCGCACGCCACGCTTGCCGAGCGCCAGCTCGCGCTGCGCTTCATCATCCATATTGTCGGCGACCTGCATCAGCCGCTCCATGCGGGCAACGGCACCGACAAGGGCGGCAACGATGTGAAGGTCAGTTTCTACGGCAAGGACAGCAACCTGCACGCGGTGTGGGATTCGGGACTGATCGACCAGCAGCAGCTATCGTATACCGAAATGACGAGCTGGTTGTCGGTGCGCATTACACGCCCGCAGGCACGGGCGTGGACCACCGCCGATCCGCTGGTCTGGATTGCCGAAAGTGCCGCAATCCGCGACCGCATCTATCCCGCTTCGCCAATGCTCTCGTATGAATATTCGTTCAATAACAAGGCAATCGTCGACGAACGTCTCGAAATGGGTGGCGTGCGCCTTGCGGCCTATCTCAACGCGATTTTGCGCTAGGCCGGGTAACGCGATCAGCTTTCGGCGTGAAACTCGCCGAACCCATCGCGGCCGTGTCCTGCCGCTTTGCGATTGGTGACCGTATACACGGTGCCGTTGCGCATCAATTTGGTGATCTGCCGCGCCATAGGCGCTGCACTGCGCCCGGCTGCCCCGCGGAGTTCGAGCCAGTCGGCGATGAAAGCGACGACCGCGATGCCCATCGCGACGACGATCAAGGTGCCCATCGGTATTCCTGTTCCTAACTGTTAACACTTTGGCAAATTTTTCGCGGTTTGGAAAGAGTCTGTTAAGGTCATAACGGTCCAAAGCGTCGCACTTCGCGTTGCGCCGCGATTGCGGTAGAGCTTTGCGGCATGACGATCCTCGCCACTTTCGCGCTCGGCGCTGTCCTGATGACGGTGATCGTCGGCGCCCGATATCTCGGTATTTCAGGGTTTTTCGCGTGGCTGACGCGCCGCCGCCACCCGCTGGTCTATGCGCCCGCCGACCCCGCGCAGCGCACGCGACTGAACCGGCAGATGCAGCGCGAAATCGGCTGGTCGCTGCTATCGGCGGCGATCTACGGCGTGCCCGCGGGGCTCGTCGCGGTGGCGTGGCAGCAGTGGGGCTGGACGCGCATCTACACCGGCAGCGGCCCCGGCTGGTGGTATTTTCCGGTCAGCATCGCCGTCTATCTGTTTGTGCACGATACTTATTTTTACTGGACGCACCGCGCGATGCACAACCCGTGGCTGTTCGCGCGCGTGCACGCCGTCCATCACGCCAGCCGCCCACCAACGGCATGGGCGGCGATGGCATTTCACCCGTGGGAGGCGGTGTCGGGCGCGTTGCTGATCCCCGCGCTGGTGTTCATCGTGCCGATCCATACCGAGGCGCTGCTGACCGTCCTCGCCGTAATGACATTCTTTGGTGTTACCAATCACATGGGGTGGGAGCTGTTTCCGAAGTCCTGGCTGGCTGGTACATTTGGTCGCACCATGATAACGGCATCGCACCATCATCTGCACCACCGTCAATACCGGTGCAATTATGGGTTGTATTTCCGCTTTTGGGACCGCGTTTGCGGAACCGATCGAGGGTGGGCCGGAGAACTTGTGCATGACATACCGACTGTTGGGTATCCTGACCCTGCTGCCGCTGCTGGGCGCCGCACCACCGCCTGAACCGGTCTCGCTCGACATCGAGGTGACGGGACTGCGGTCGAGCAAGGGCTTCATCCAGGCGTGCGTCTGGCACGGTCCTGAGCATTTTCTCAACAAGCGCTGCGAAGAATACGGGCGCCCGGTCACCGTCCCGGCGGCACCCAGCGTCACGATGAAGATCGAACTCCAGCCCGGCGAATATGCGGTGTCGCTGATCCACGACGCCAACGGCAACCACAAGCTCGACAAGAATCTGCTCGGCATGCCGACCGAAGGCTTCGGCTTTTCGCGCAACCCGGTGATCGCGTTCAGCCAGCCGACCTATGCCGCCACGCGGTTTGAGGCCGAAGCCGCCAGCCCGCAACAGACTATCCGGGTCAAATATTTCCTTTGACCCTGCGCCGGTGCCGCGCCTTGACTTGGGCGCACCCGCGCCGCAGTGTCGGCATCAGTTCCTAGGGGAGCCTCGCGCTACCGGGGCTGAGACGGTGCAGGCGCGCACCAGACCCTTTCGAACCTGATCCGGGTCATGCCGGCGTAGGGAACGGAACCTCGCACATGCCGTATGTGCGCCCCCCTGTGCCATGACCCCATTTGGGAAAGTGTGCGTCATGGCCGACATCAATTCGCCGATCGAAATGCCCGTCACCACCGGCGCGCTGCCCGGTTCCGCCAAGATCCATGTGCCGGGCGTCATCCACCCCGGGCTGCGCGTTGCGATGCGCGAGATCAAGCTCGAGGACAGCGCGAACGAGCCGCCGGTGCGCGTCTATGACCCGAGCGGGCCCTATACCGACGCCAGCGCGGTGATCGACATCAGCCGCGGCCTGCCGCCGCTGCGTACGCCGTGGATCACCGCGCGCGGCGATGTCGAGGCCTATGCCGGGCGCGAGGTCAAGCCCGAGGACAATGGCCTGTCGGGCCGCCGCGACCCCAATGGCGCGCAGCTGTACCCGCACGTCAACGCGCAGCCGCTGCGCGCCCGCTCCGGCGCGGTGACGCAGCTGGCGTATGCGCGGCGCGGCATCATCACGCCCGAGATGGAATATGTTGCGATCCGCGAGAACATCGGCCGCGCCGAGTTGGCCGGGCACGTGCGCGACGGCGAGGACTTCGGCGCCGACATCCCCGACTATGTCACCGCCGAATTCGTCCGCTCCGAGATCGCGCGCGGCCGCGCCGTGCTGCCGATGAACATCAACCATCCCGAAGCCGAGCCGATGGCGATCGGACGCAATTTCCTCGTCAAGATCAACGCCAACATCGGCAACTCCGCCGTCGCCAGCTCGATCGCGGAGGAAGTCGAGAAGATGGTCTGGTCGACCCGCTGGGGCGCCGACACCGTCATGGACCTGTCGACCGGGCGCAACATCCACACCACGCGCGAATGGATCATCCGCAACTCGCCCGTCCCCATCGGCACCGTGCCGATCTACCAGGCGCTCGAAAAGGTCGGCGGCGTCGCCGAAGACCTGACGTGGGAAATCTACCGCGATACGCTGATCGAGCAGGCCGAGCAGGGCGTCGACTATTTCACCATCCACGCCGGCGTGCGCCTCGCGTACATCCACCTGACCGCCAAACGCGTCACCGGCATCGTCAGCCGCGGCGGGTCGATCCACGCCAAATGGTGCCTCGCGCATCACAAGGAGAATTTCACCTACACGCACTTCGACGAAATCTGCGAGATCATGCGCGCCTACGACATCACCTTCAGCCTGGGTGACGGCCTGCGCCCCGGCTCGATCGCCGATGCGAACGACGCCGCGCAGTTCGCCGAGCTCGAAACGCTGGGCGAACTGACCAAGGTCGCATGGGCGAACGACTGCCAGGTGATGATCGAGGGCCCCGGCCACGTGCCGATGCACAAGATCAAGATCAACATGGAGAAGCAGCTGGCGGAATGCGGCGAGGCCCCGTTCTACACGCTCGGGCCGCTGACGACCGACATCGCGCCGGGCTACGACCATATCACCAGCGGCATCGGCGCGGCGATGATCGGCTGGTTCGGCTGCGCGATGCTCTGCTACGTCACGCCCAAGGAGCATCTGGGCCTGCCCGACCGCGACGACGTCAAGGTCGGCGTCATCACCTACAAGATCGCCGCCCACGCC
>Ga0123338_10002867_pt1 | contig 15848 bp, 11 predicted proteins | sample grotaG_FD_89793 | JGI IMG/M metagenome (GOLD analysis project Ga0123338, IMG submission 89793) | Glacier valley bacterial and archeal communities from Borup Fiord, Nunavut, Canada, to study Microbial Dark Matter (Phase II) -... | ecosystem: Environmental > Aquatic > Freshwater > Ice > Glacier ...
CGTGCGCCCCATAATATCATCCCCGGAAAATCTGTGGCACCAGGATAATGAAGATCCCATTCGTACTGGTTAACGCCTGCCATCGTACCTGGAAATTTAGGTTTGGGGGTAGCGAATTCATCATCATCATCGGAAGACGCTACTGATGAGGAATCGCCGCCCGGCTTCACGCCTCGTTTTATGTTATTAGCTGATGAATCTTTTAAAGAAGCAGTCTTAAGAGAATCCGCTTTTGCAGAGTCTGCTTTTGGTTTGGCACTCCTGAAAGTATTAACCACCACGCTGTTAGAATCCAGTATCTCAATCTTTACAGAATCCACCGGTTTGGAAAGATAATACTGGAAGGTTGCTGTTTGCAATCTTCTTATAGCGTTCTCCGGTTTAAAGAATGATAAAGCTGTGCTTAATAGTTCCTGTTTGTATTCACGCAGAGGAGTGATATCATCAAGGATATAAATCGAGCGGCCATGTGTGCCCACCACCAGATCATGGTCAGTAACCACCAGGTCTGCCACCTGGGTATTTGGAAGGTTAAGTTGTAATGGCTGCCAGTTAGCTCCATCGTCAAAAGATATAAATACGCCGTGTTCCGTACCTGCATATAGTAAACCCGGTTTCTTTATATCTTCTCTTACTGTATGCACAAATTCATCTGCCGGGAGGCCATTTACAATTTTGATCCAGGTTTTACCATAGTCGGTTGTCTTCCAGATATAAGGAGCGCGGTCGCCCATCTGGTAGCGTTTTGCCGCCACATAAGCCGTGCCGGGCTTGTATCTCGATTCATCGATAATACTAACACGGGTATGTTTAGGCATATCTTTTGGAGTGATGTTTGTCCACTTGGTTCCACCGTCCCGGGTAATATACAGCAGACCATCATCAGAGCCTGCCCATAAAGTATTTACGTTATGAAACGAAGGAGCGAGTGCGAACACGGTTCCGTAAATTTCCACTCCTGTCATATCATTTGTCAGTATGCCGCCACTGGCTCCGAGGGTAGCGCTATCTGCAAGGGTTAGGTCAGGGCTTATTTTTTTCCATGACTGACCATCGTCTGTTGATAACCACACATGCTGGGAACAAACATACAAACGCTTGGGATCCTTTGGTGAGAAAACAATAGGGTAGGTCCATTGCCAGCGCTCCGGAAGTTCTTTGGGTGCTTCGCCCATAAAATAGCGTGGGTAAGGCGTCACCTCTTTGCTCTCACCCGTTTTCCTGTTGACACGTGTGAGTACCGCTGAATAACTACCGGCAAAAAACACATCCGGGTTTTTTGGATCCTAAGCGATGTAACCACTTTCGCCACCACCAACGGCGTATGACCATGCGCCTTTCTTAATACTATTCGTCCGGGCGTTGATATGAGTCCAGCCCTCACTCGGTACGGCAATAGTAGAATTGTCCTGCTGAGCGCCCGCTACATGATAAGGCACATCACTTGTTACAATAATATGATAAAGCTGCGCTGTTGGAAAATCTTCATCCGTCCACGATTTGCCTGCATTCACGGAAACCGATCCCCCACCATCATTAGAGGTAGCCATTCGGGAAGGATCATTGGGATCGATCCACAAATCATGGTTATCGCCATGCGGGACACGGATCGATTTATTAAAAGTGACGCCACCATCTGTTGATTTATTAAAGCCTACATTTAAACCATAGATGGTGTTGCTGTCTTTCGTATCGGCATAAATACGCGAGTAATAGAATGCACGTTGCCGCAACTTACGGTCGCGGTTTATGTATTTCCAGGTTTTGCCTGCATTGTCGGAGCGGTAGATACCACCGGAATCAGCTTCGATAATGGCCCACACCCTGTCTGGCTTGGCAGGCGAAACCGTTACACCTATTTTTCCGAATGGACCCTTGGGCATTCCTGGTTTTTTAGTCAGTTCTTCCCAGGTATCGCCACCATCGGTTGACTTGTATAAGCCGCAATCATCTCCTCCTCCCCACATCTTCCAGGGCGTTCTGTACACCTCCCATATTGAAGCATACAATACATTTGGATTTGTTGGGTCGATGATGAGGTCTTCGGCGCCAGCCTTATCGCTTTTGTACAAAATTTTCTGCCAGGTTTTACCACCATCCTTTGCATTTGTATGGGAGGGGTATATCAATATAATGGTTGCGGGCGCTTATACTTTTGAAACAGTTTCTGATGATGGCAGCAAACTCTATTTTAATAATGACCTTCATGTCTATGCCCCCTTCAATACACCTACAGTGAATAATGACGGCATACATCCTTCAAAGTCGGCTTCGTCATCTGTTAATATTCCTAACGCTGATGTATATCCCATTGCGATTACCTTCTTCGAACAGGCTGGCAGTGAGATTATGGAGGTGTACTGGTCAGGCCCTGGCATGCCAAGACAACGCATACCCAACGAAGCCTTTACACTGGTCAATGCATCCGCCGTGACAACACCTTTTGCTTTCAATGCTTTACATACTAAAAGGGCAGCAGTGATGAATTTAAATGCGAAGGGTATTGAAGCCGTAAGCGCTGTTAGCGTATATCCCAACCCGTTTCATGAAAACCTGGCGATCGGTTTTTACAATTCAAATTCAACAAACGATATTACAGTCAGCATTTTTGATCTTAATGGAAGGAAGGTTTATAATAACCATGCAGGAAAGTTGCCAACAGGAAACAACCTGCTAAAAATAAATCTTGCCGGAATCAATATGAATGATGGTGTATATCTGGCTCAAATTCAGATCAATGGCATCGTTAACAAGACGATGAAGGTTGTCAGGATGAAAAAATAATATTAAAGAGGGAGGGGCGAAACACCTCTTCCTTTTTTATTCTGCAATGTTGCCCGGCTAACCAGTTAATCATTAGCTACAGCCACTCACCGTTAATAATTAATTCAGGCTTCAAGGCCCTGATTTTCTTTTCTATGTTATGATAACCGTTATGGTGAACACTGACAGCAGTCATTACTAACAGAAACGTTATCCGCTACTTTTAATTTTTAAATGTCAACATATGAAAAAGTTTTATCCGATTTTAATACTGTGTTTATTATCTTCTTTGTTTGCTATCAGTGCCCCAAAGTATTGGGTGGGGCCTCAGAATGGCAACTGGAGCGACCAGGCGAACTGGTCCGATTCATATAATGGATCAGGAGGTGCTGCGATACCCGGTGCGCCTGATTCGGTAGTTTTCCGTGATGATGTACCAGGCTCCAGTGGTTATAGCCTTATTCATGTGGATATCTCGCCAACTATCAGCGGAATAGGAATTTTTAAAAAGGTTACCCTCTATGCCTCAACTCTTGTGGTTTTCAGGATTTTAAAATCTTTTGAAGTTGGGTTGACAGGAATTTTAAAAGATAGCACCAGCGAGGACGTTTCATTTAATGTTGTTTTTAACGGAGCAACAAAAGCAAACGGTGTAATGAGTGGTCAATGGATTTTTGAAGGCGGCGTAGCTGTTAATCGCCTGTCCGGAAACGGTGCGGGACTTTTATTGGAAGCAGGTTCGAGGCTGAACGTGTCAGCGCTGAAAGTGCCTCTGCCTTCAGGAATAATGATTTTCAAGAACAATACTAATTATATAACATCAGATGCTTCAACGCTGCTTTTTTCCGCGGGCTCAAAATATATCCTGGATAATAATCTCAATGCAGCCATACCAAATGCTACATGGTCAGGGATAGTTTGGAATGGAACCGAGTCCGTACAAGGCACTTCTTCAATATCGATTATAGGTAGAATGGATAAACTTAAACACCTTGCGCCTGTTCCTTGCTACCGTGATATTAACGTAAACCTGGCAGGGCAGGTAACAGATGCCAGTTTGCAGTTGCCGGATGGAACGATCATTGATGGTTACCTTACGATCCTCAGTACTAATAATTTTACTCTTACCCTTCTCGCCACTACCGGCACTAACTCCATTGTGAAAGTAGGTATCACGTCAACAGACGCTTATTCACTGCATCTATTATCTGGTGGAGACCTCAAGATCAGCGCAAACAGTAAAGTTGCTATGGCAACAGCCACCAGCGCCGCTCCTGGAACCAACTATACCTTAAATGTTATTAGCTACAATCAAACTGGCGGCAATTTTTCTCTCCAGGATTTCAATGATGCAACGGGTACTTCCAATCTGGGCGTATCTGGCGGGCTCCAACAGCAAAACGGAACCTTTATTACCAATAGTACCACAACGAGCGCCACTGCAGAATTTAATGTAACGATGGACGGGCCTTATTATTATCCTCGTTTAGCCAGATGGATACCAAGTTCTATTTCAATGAGCAGTGGCAGCATTGACAACGCTAATCATACCGTAACATTGATAGTACGGCAGTCTATAGATGCTCATCTCAATGTTAGCTTATATACACCACTTACAGTAGGCAAGCTTAGATTGATGAGCGGGGCTATTACTACTACAGAAAAAAATATCCTTACTGTGGCAAATCCGGATCCCCTGACTGCCATTACACTTATAAATCCGAATCACAGTTTTATAAATGGACCGATGCGCAGACAGACTAATTCAGTGGGTTCGTACATGTTTCCAACCGGCAGTACCGGTAATGATTACAACAATTTTGTTTTTGATTCCTGTGTAATTGCTCCTTCCTCTTCAGAACCTTCCCTTTACCAGGCAGAATTATTTTCAAAAGCATTCAGTGACCTGGGTGTTATTGCTCCATTGAAAGGAGTATCAAACAACAGGTACTGGAATATTTCAAGAGTCTCCGGTAGCGACGCCAAAATGCAACTGTTTGTGCATGCACCTGTTCCGGGCGTTGCCAGCAGCGATGCACTGGTTGTTTCGAATTATGTAAATGGCCATTGGGTAACTCAAAACGGTTCCGTATTAACACCTGGAAATTCCTCAACAGGTTCCGTAGTATCGAAGCAGCTTTCCAGCTTCGGATCATTTACGTTTGGTTTTGCAGATCCCGTAAACCTCCCGCCGGATACCATTGCCAATCCTCCTAACGGTCTTAAGTACAAATATTATGAAGGGGCTTTTAGTACGCTACCTGATTTTAGTAGCCTTATCCCGGTTAAAACAGGTAAGAGCCCGAACGTAGACATCGGAGTACGGCGTTTTGGCGTCAACGATAGTTTTGCTATTGTATGGGAAGGTTATATTACTATTACTACCCCAGGCACATATACATTTGAAACTGTTTCAGATGATGGAAGCAAGCTGTATTTTAATTCCTTATATGCTGCAAACGGAATTGCGCTGGTAAATAACGATGGCACACATCCGCAACAACCCGCTTCAGGAACGGTAAATATTCCATTGGCCGGAAAATATCCAATCGCCATAACTTATTTCCAGAATTACGGTGATGAAGGAATGCAGGTCTACTGGACCGGCCCCGGCATCCAAAGGCAGACTATCCCGGATCTGGCATTCGGGTCTGGTTCGCCGTTAACTACCAGCGGTCTTAATTACAAATACTATGAAGGTGCCTACAGTAAGCTTCCTGATTTCAATGCACTTACGCCGGTAAAGACGGGTAATAGCACCAATATCGACCTTGGTATTCGACGTCCGGGAATCAACGATGGCTTCGCCATCATGTGGGAAGGTTATATCAACATCCCTACGCCGGGTACTTATACATTTGAAACCATTTCCGACGATGGAAGCAAACTCTATTTTAATTCCTCCTATTCACCAAATGAAATATCCCTCGTAAATAATGATGGTATACACTCGTTTCAATCCGCTGCCGGCACAATAAATATACCCGCAGCCGGAAGGTATCCGGTAACGTTTACTTTCTTTGAGAATGCCGGTGCTGAAGGAATGCAGGTATTCTGGACAGGGCCAGGTATTGAAAGGCAACTGATCCCTGACGCAGCATTTATGTTGAATATAGTATCTACTACTAACGGACTAAACTATAAATATTATGAAGGTGACTTCAATGCCCTTCCTGACTTTGATTCCCTTTTGCCGGTGATGAATGGTAACTCAAAAAATGCTGATATCGGCGTTCGTCCGGCTGGTGTAAATGACAGGTTCGCGTTTATATGGGAAGGTTATATTAATATGCCGATACCGGGTAATTATATTTTTGAAACCGTATCGGATGATGGCAGCAAAATCTATTTTAACAAACCTTATTCAGCAAACGGTAGTAGCCTGGTTAACAATGATGGGCTTCATGCTCCTGGTTCTTCCACAGGAAATATTTTGATTCCTGAAGCTGGCCGGTACCCGATCTCAATTACATACTTTCAAAAAGATGGGGGCGAAACCATGCAGGTGTACTGGACAGTGCCCGGCTTTAGCAGGCAGTTAATTCCTGACGATGCATTTGGCGCCGAGGTACCTCCTAATACTTGCGGGTTAAATTACAAATATTATGAAGGAGATTTCGATTCACTTCCCAACTTTAACAGCCTTACCCCGGTGAAAACAGGTGTAAGCCTCAATACTGATATTGTGCAAAGGCCGGGAAATATAAATGATCATTTCGCTTTTTTATGGGAAGGTTATATTAATATTCCGGTTACCGGCACCTACACCTTTGAAACAGTATCTGATGATGGCAGTAAACTATATTTTAATTCTTTTTATTCTCAAAATAGTGTAGCACTTGTAATGAACGATGGTTTGCATGCTTCAGTGCCGGCAACCGGTACCGTTACTATTTCAAGCGGCATCTATCCAATCGCTATTACCTACTTTGAAAAAAATGGTAGTGAAGCTATGCAGCTATATTGGACAGGCCCGGGCATTGACAGAAAGCTGATTCCGAATGCTGCATTTTGTGGTGTTACTCCCGTCCTCACCCATTCTAATGCGGTGCGTCTGCAAGGTATATTGCCTGGCAGTGGTGCTTTGATAAAATCGGCACAAGACTCAATAGCAATTAAAAATTTCTACCCAAATCCATTTACAGAGAGTGTTAATATAGATTTCTATAATACATCGGTAAGAAATAAAGTGAGTGTAGATATCCTTAACTTAGGTGGCCGATTATTATTTACCTACCAGGCAGTTAACCCGCCTGCAGGCAATAACACTTTAAAAATTAATCTGAAAGGCAGGAGCCTGGCAAACGGAGTTTACCTGGTACGATTCAATATAAACGGTATACTCACAAAAACGGCTAAACTTATAAAAGTACAGGGATGACAGGTTGTACTATCTGATAGGAAGGGAAGTTCATTTGCTACTTGCAAAGATTTATTCATAGCATAATATTTTTTGATCCGTGAGTATTCTTCTCAAATTAAAAAAATTATTCCGACAGATAAATCATGAAGTTCATTTTAATAATTCGGTAACAATACGAGCCAAAATGACTTCAGCTTTGATCTGACAATTAAATATGATAGATCAGTGTCCAAGCCGGCTGCGCTAATTCTTAAAACGTATCATAAAAATTAACCATGACAAATTCAACAAAATGGACACTAGACCAGGTTCATAGTAACATAACCTTCAAAGTCCGGCATCTGATGATCTCAAATTTCAAAGGGGTATTCAATATATTTGATGCCTGCATTTACACAGATGGAAAAGACTTTCTATCAGCCGAAATTGATCTCTGGATTGATGCCGCCTCAATTAATACAGCTGATGACAACAGAGACGAACACTTAAAGTCTAATGAGTTTTTTGATGTTAAAAATTACAAACAAATAACCTTCATCTCAAAAACTATTCAAAAAATAGATGGATCTGCCATATATGAATTATGGGGTGACCTAACCTTGAAAGCAATCACTAAAAATATAAAATTGACTGTAGCATTTGGAGGAATCATAGCTGACTCATTGGGTAACGAAAAGGCCGGATTCTCTGTCACCGGCAAAATAAACAGAAGCGACTGGGGACTCGTTTGGAACAACCCATTAGCAGCTGGTGGCTTTGTGGTGGGCGAGGAGGTTACTATCTCCTGCGAACTGGAACTTTACAATATGGGTCAAAACGACTTAACAATGCAGGTAGAAAATAAACTGGAAGATACAATCGTGTTCTGATTCATGGAGATTGTACTTTTTAAATGTATCAACGAAGAATCCGCTGCAATCATTAGTAACAACTGTAGCCCTGTATCATCTGAGCCAGTATCTTACAGGATTATTTTTTTAGTAACGGCTAGTTGCTGTACCTCACATTATAATAATGATTTTGATCAGCTCACTAACGAAGAAGGCAATCTGATGTATTAAGATATTTTGGCTGATGAAAATTTTCAAAAAAGAAATATTGTACATTTGAATTTCGCAAACTATAACTCAATGATGGATGCAGTTTCGATTGACGAATTTTATAAGCAATTATCCTTCGGTACTGAAGATGGTATGAAATTTCTTCTGCCTGACGATTACACAAAAGAGATAGGACATTTTAATGTTTTTAATATCGCAGACCTGAGAAAGAAGTTTAAGGAGAAGCCTGTAATGCCTTATGATCGAAGAGCTTATTATAAAATCAGTTTGATTATCGGGAGAAACAAAGCAGAGTATGCAGACAAAGTTATAAAGATTGAAAAAAACGCGCTTTTGTTTGCTACACCAAAGATACCCTACAATTACGTACCTCAGGATGCTGACCAGTCAGGATGCTTCTGTGTGTTTACAGATGAATTTCTTATCAAAAATAAAAGTGGTGTTATGCTTGACAATCTGCCGATTTTTAGAGCAGATGGCTACCCTGTTTTCCAATTATCTGATGAAGAGGCAGCTGATATTAACCTCGTTTTTCAAAAAATGCAAAAGGAATTATCTTCCGACTACACTTATAAATATGATCTTTTAAGGAACTATGTCCTGGAATTAATCCACTATGGACAGAAGTTACAGCCTGCCACCGCATTGTATCCAACACACAATGCTTCTGCCCGTGTGTCTTCTTTATTCTTAGAACTGTTGGAACGCCAGTTTCCTATTGAATCGCTGCAGCAAAAGCTTAACCTGAGAACAGCTAAAGACTATGCAGACCGCCTCGCTGTTCACGTAAATCATTTGAATAAAGTACTGAAGGAAAATACAGGCAGAACCACTACCGATATTATTACAACCAGGGTTGTAAAAGAAGCTAAAATACTTTTAAAACAAACGGATTGGAACATCTCAGAAATAGCTTACTGCCTTGGCTTTGAAGAAGTAGCGCATTTCTCTAATTTTTTTAGAAAACAAACTTCTTACGCTCCCCTGGTGTTTCGTTCGTAACCGTAAATTTGGATTTCGCAAATAACAGATTGATATTTGCAAACAGGCAAACCAACTTTCATAGCAACTTTGTTCCATCAAATTTTAAATAATAAAAGATGGAACTAACAAACAATACTATTTTAATCACAGGAGGCACAAGTGGTTTTGGATTTGAATTTGCATCAAGATTTATCGATTCAGGCAGTACGGTTATTATAACCGGCAGAGATCAATCGAAGCTCGAACAAACAAGAGGGCGATTACCCAAAGTACATATATTTCAAAGTGACGTAAGCGACCCTAACGCTATTGCTATGCTTTATCACCAGGTAACAAAGCAATTTCCTGACCTCAATATTTTAATAAACAATGCAGGGGAAATGCGAATTTTAAACCTGCATGATACTTCTATTGACCTGCTGAACATCACCCGTGAAGTGGAGATAAATTTAATGGGGCCAATAAGAATGGTACATCAATTTTTACCCCATCTTAAAACAAAAAAAAACGCAGCAATAGTAAATGTTACTTCGGGGCTTGCGCTTATTCCCTTTCCGATATCACCGGTATATGGTGCTACTAAATCGGGGCTTCGCTCTTATACGAAATCATTAAGGATACAATTAAAAAATACAAACATAAAAGTGTTTGAACTGATAGCACCGGGCGCTAATACACCTTTAAATGATAAGTTTTCAACAGTAGATGGATTTGATAATAAGAATAGCATCAGCCCTGATAAAGTAGTGGACGTAGCAATAAAAGCAATGATGAAAGATACATTTGAAATCTATCCGGGTATATCACGTGTTTTAAAAATTATGGCTCGTGTGGCGCCAGATTATTTACTCAGGCAAACCAGTAAGGTTGGGTCAAAGCTGATGCAATAAAAGCTGAAGGCAAATTAAAGTCGTTTCATTCCTGACATGCCGCTGGTACTTTCTTTCCTGATATCGATTATGTAAAATGAATGAAAGGAAAAGAGTTTTGCTATTCAAGACTAAAATTGTAACCATTTTTATAATCCCTTTTTACATATTGATTTGCTTCATCATAATTGGTAATCTTCATATTTGCAGCATCCCAAAGTAGTTTTTTTCTGCCTGTAAAACTTCCCTTAGCATCTTTGATATTCCATGCGCGCAACGCGAGGTTACTCATGAGTATAGATTCCGTTAAAGGGCCTGCGTAATCAAATGAGGAGCTTACTTTCTTTTTTCCATAACCTGCGATACAGGCATTGACCCACTGTACATAGTGTCCTTCAGGAACACGATCGAGTGGTTGCTTTATAATAACCTCATCGCCTAATGAGCCCGGTAACAATTTTGGATCGTTGCCATAAGTGCTGCACATCATTTTACCTTTGGTGCCAACGATGATGGCACCACCGCCATTGTCTCCCATCTTTTCGCCGGCAGCGAGTTCGTCCGGGCGCTCCGGCAGGAGACCACCATCCATCCAGTATAACTTCACATCCGGTTTACCTGCCTGCCCTGGAAATTTTAATTTTATGGAAGAAGCCGCAGGGAAGCTTTCCGGATGATAAGCAGGACCGTTACTTTCGTAAATGTTAGCTACGCTGCATTCAACTTCGGAGGGATAACCAAGCCCTACGGTTTTAAAAGCAGGATCAATTATATGACAACCCATGTCTCCTATAGCGCCGGTACCAAATGAATAATAACCCCGCCAGCTAAAAGGAACAAACTCTTTACTGTATTCCTCCCATTCATTCGGTCCCAGCCACAATTTCCAATCTAACTCTCCCGGAATATCTTCCTTTATAGTTGGTTTACCATTTCCCTGCCGCCAGGTAGGCCTGTTTGTCCAGCAATAAATTGAAGTGGCATTTCCGATTATACCCGCGTTGTACCATTCCTGCATCTTACGCACACCCTCACCCGAAGCGCCCTGGTTTCCCATTTGGGTAACTACTTTATATTTAGATGCAGCCTGGGTTAGAATCCGGGCTTCATAAATGTCATGTGTCAACGGCTTTTGAACATACACATGTTTGCCCTTTTGCATCAAAGCTAACGCTGCTACTGCATGAGTATGATCAGGTGTAGAGACGGAACACGCGTCAAAATTTTTAAGTTCCTTGCTCAGCATCTCACGGTAGTCTTTATAAAAAGTGGCTTTGGGAAACCGCTTGCGTGAATTTATAGCCCGGCGCTCATCAACATCGCACATGCTTACAATATTTACGTTGGGAGATTTTGAAAATTCAGCCAGGTCACCTTCCCCTTTTCCGCCGATACCGATTCCGGCAATGTTAAGTTTATCACTCGGCGGTACAAAACCTCTTCCCAATACATGCCTCGGAATAATATACAAACCTGCCGTTGTAAGGGTGGTATTTGCAATAAATGCCCTTCTGGAGGTTTTATTTATTTCTTTATTATTCATATAATTGTTTATGATGGTTTAGAAATTAAAGATCAAATATCAATATTGATAATCGATTTTCATAATAATCAGGCTGGTAATTTTGATAATAATCAAAGGGACAAGTCAGCTTAAACAGTGGCATACTATTAATGATAAAATACAAATTGCGCGTGTTGGAGTCCTGTAATCGGTAACCCTGTTTTTTATCTTTTTATAAATGGCACAACGGGCGGGCTATCATTGGCGAAGTAACTTTCTCCAAAGGCAAATATTTTCTATACTTTGCAATCCGGGAATCCGGCTATCCAAAAATTTTGAAAGTTGATGATGGTAAAATCTATTTTTTTTCGAGGGGATTTTGGATGATGATAAGTCGTTGTATGTCTCGGGTATCACCACATGTTGGGATGAAATGAGCAAGTATGTTTTACCGGATAAGATTCGGCAGTAATCGAAAAAGAAATCGTTTATTGTAATAACACGCCGCTTCAAAACGGAGCAAGGATATTTCACAAAAACGCAACGCTTAACTTATGAAAAACTTTTTTGTAATTATAATCTTTTCTATTACTTCCTTCTTCGCTGTAGCCCAGGTGCAGGTAGATGTATCAGGCTATAATAAAACCCGGCAATCGAAGCTTGTTATAAAAGGTAATTTTATAAATATACAATGGCCCTCCGGAAACAAAAGTACCAGTGAACTGGTGCTCGATATGGAATCGGGCAGACCGCTTTTTAAAAACATCCGCACCGGGAACAGCTTGCCTTTACAAGAAATTGCGGGCGGACTGGATCCATGTTTTATTCTTACGGTGGGTAAGCGTACACTGGATCCTAAAAGCGGTGGCTGGGACGTGTTCTTCGACAGGGTACCCACGAAACCCTACAAGTCATACCTTGTTAATTTTGATAAACACCATGCGACTGTCCGTAGCGTTGGTATTCAAACGGTCATCACTATATCATCGCTTCATGCGGAAGGCTTTGAGGGAGCTTTAGAGATCACATTATACAATGGCAGCCCTTTGTTTAATGTAGCTGCGGTTGTCTCTACAAAGATTGATTCTACTGCGATCCTTTATGATGCAGGCCTGGTAAATAAAACGAAAAGCTTTGAAGCTATTTCATGGACCGATACAAAAGATCAACAGCATACGGTAAAGCCGGCCCTTACTGATGCTGCCATCGACCTAATGGTCAGATACCGCACCATCATCGCCGGCAATAAGGGTTCAAATATGGCATTGTTTCCTGCTCCCCATCAATATTTTTACCCGTTGGATGAAGCGTTTAATTTGAAGTTTACCTGGTACGGTAACAACTACCGGAATATGTTGCCTGGTTTTGGCATCGGCATCAGGCAGAATCCACTTGGCGATAAGCGCTATGTGCCCTGGTTCAACGCGCCACCCGGCACTTTGCAACGGTTAAACTTTTTCTGTTTATTGAGTCTCGGTAATGCCGAAACGGTATTGAATGAAGTGAAAAAGTTTACTCACGGAGATGTGTATCCGTCATTACCGGGTTATAAAACGATGCAAAGCCATTTTCACAATGAGTTTATTTCAAGTGTGGTAATGAAAGGTAAACCGATACCTGAAGAGCCCGGCTTTGTAAAGGTATTTAAAGCGCTTGGTGTCAACATAGTTCATCTAGCGGAATTTCACGGTCCCGGCCACCCGAAAGGGCCCGATGACTTGAGGCTCCTGGAACTCAATGGATTGTTCACGCAGTGTGAGCGGTTGTCCTGTAAAAATTTTCTTTTATTGCCGGGAGAAGAAGCCAATAATTTTTATGGCGGTCATTGGTTGGCATTCTTTCCTAAACCCGTTTACTGGGTGATGTCGAGGAAACAGGAAACTCCTTTTATAACCAGCGATCCAACTTATGGAAAGGTGTATCATGTGTCTGACAAAGAGGAGATGTTTCAATTACTAAAATTAGAAAAGGGGCTGTCATGGACGGCTCATGCGCGTACCAAAGCCTCTACAGGTTTTCCCGATGCATATAAAGAAGAAGACTTCTTTAAGTCTGATCGTTTTATGGGTGCCGCATGGAAAGCTATACCCGCAGACCTGTCACTGCCAACCCTTAGTAAACGGGTATTGAATTTAATGGATGACATGAACAACTGGGGATTAAAAAAGCACATCATTGGTGAGGCGGACTTGTTTACTATTGAACCTGAGAATGAGATGTACGCGCATCTGAATGTAAACTACCTGAAGCTTGACAATATACCGCAATATAAAAATGGCTGGCAACCGGTATTGGACGTGCTCGAAAGCGGAAACTTTTTTACTACTACCGGTGAAATCTTACTGCCATCTTTTACCATCAATGGAAAAGAGGCCGGCGAAACGCTTCAGCTCGAAACAAGCGGCAAGGCGACTATAAAGGTTGCCATCAACTGGACCTATCCCTTAAACTTTGCTGAAATAATATCCGGTGATGGAAAGGAGGTTTACCGTGAAAGAATCAATCTTAATGATACGCCAGCTTTTGGTTCCAGGCAAATGACTCTGAATACAAATTTAAAAAATAGAAGCTGGGTAAGGTTTGAAGTGTGGGATGTTGCAGCAAACGGTGCATTTACTCAAACTATCTGGTTGAAACCTGCAACAGCTTTTTTAAAATAAATTATTTGAATAGTATAAGTTTATAGCAACAGTATATTAGCTCTACTTTTACGCAGGGCAAAAATTATGCTTAGTACACATTGCGTTTATTGTGTCGTAGATTTAAAAAGTATTTTTTGCCGCGATGTCATATCGTGTCTTTATAAATTAAATGTCAGGCAACTGTTTAAAAGAAATTGCTCCTGCATTATTTTAAATTTTGTTTTTAATTCATTTGTCAGGTAACCGGTTCTGCAATAAAGTATGGTACCTTCTTTTTGTCTTGCGGTTGAATTTAAGGAGAAGGTTTTTGATCCGGGGCATTGTCTGAATCCGAATTTCATATAAGCCATTGAATGGTCATGAAAACAGCCTACAAAAGCGTGCTGAATATGCAACAATGCTATCGCAAAAGCGCTCCTTATTATTTGGAGCGATAACCTAAACGATCGTTCGCTTAAAACAATAAAGAACCTGCTGACTTCGCCGACTTTTTCGGATGGAATTTTTCTTGTGTAAAATTCCTGCTCTAAATTATCATTGGGATAAATACCTAAACACGGAAACATAGATGGTGGTTTATTTTTCGTAAGGTGCGTTAACCCGGCCCTCAATGAAATGTTCTTAACCCATCCATCCGCTATTGTCGGTTCTTCCAGAATAATTCTAAAATATCCAACCGGATCCGCTTTTTTATCCTCCCATATATATTCCATAATGCAATGAATTGCGATCATAATAATTTACATCTATAGCTTTGTTGTTTCTAGTCACAAACAGACTGGATGATGACTTGCAAAAACCATCGTAACGGAGCCTTAGAAAAATTTCAAGCTCCTCTTCTGATAAAATCTCTTGTAGAATATATTGTTTGTTATTCATTTGAAAGAATTGAAAATTATGATCACAAAGTTGCGATCACTCTTCTCATTTGATAAGAGAGATGTTCCCTATTTATGCAGGAAGGATTCCCTATTTTATAATTGCCTGTCAGACAGCTATGGGTTAGCGTCTTTATGGTGGAGCTTACATGGGCTTGAAGCGTAAAAAGAGATAGGACAAAAAAGGCAGTGATGCCGGTTTTTGTATTACAAAATCTTTTTCATTACAACAATTTTCCCGGTGTCTAACAACAATCTTTCCAATTGATACCAGCCAAGTCGTTCGTACAGACTTTCTGCCGTATCAGTAAAAAGATACATTTCTTTTATTCCAAGTTTCTTTACATGGTTTTGAATGTAATTGCAAATCAATGCACCTAAACCTTTTTTTCTGTTATCGGGGATGGTGTAAACCAATGCTAACCAATTTTTATAGATGCTGAATTTTGGTTCTCTGTCAGGCAGTCCCACGTGGTAATAGTGTCCACCGGTTGCAACCGGAATATCATCCATTGTCATTATTACCTGGAAATGTTTACCATTGCGGGGAAAGCCTTTTACTTTTTTAATTGTATGTTGCTTAGGGATGTTCCATTCAACAAAATACCAGCCGGCGATAAGATCAATTATGTCATGGTCATCTTTCGTTAAGATTTGATATTTTATTTCAAACATTTTTATTTGTTATTAGACATAACATTATGGGTATTCGATTTTTCCGGAGCCAGGTATTTTGAGGGTGCTTTAATTGATAAACTTCAATAGCCCTGCAAAAGTTTGCTGA
>Ga0123338_10002874_pt1 | contig 15823 bp, 11 predicted proteins | sample grotaG_FD_89793 | JGI IMG/M metagenome (GOLD analysis project Ga0123338, IMG submission 89793) | Glacier valley bacterial and archeal communities from Borup Fiord, Nunavut, Canada, to study Microbial Dark Matter (Phase II) -... | ecosystem: Environmental > Aquatic > Freshwater > Ice > Glacier ...
CTTCTAATTCTTGCTTTCTTTTATTCATATTTTGCTTATTTTTATTATTTTCAAATTAATTATGTAATACTTAAATGCCTATTTCAATAAATTGAAACTTATACTTTAAAATAAAGATGGGCGATTTAATTTAAGAGCATCGGCCATTAAGCACGAAAAAGTTGTATTTAATTTATAAAGCTCTTTTATAATATTTTGGTAATCTTCGTCTGAACGATTTTGGCTCATTTTAAATGAAGCTTGAATTTTATCAATTTTAATTTCAAAACCTACTATACCATGCATTTGTTTTTGAACTGATGGAGGAAGTGTATTTAATGAAACGGGATTTTGAACCATTTTTTCGTATTTATCAGTAAGTCTGCTTACAGAATCCCATAATAAATCTCCTTCAATAATTTTCACTTCGCCTGTAATATGCACACTCATATAATTCCATGTAGGTGCATTTGGATGGCCATACCATGAAGAAGAAATATAATGCTGAACAGGAGATTGAAATATAACCAACACTTTTGGATGAATCAAAAAATCTTCCCACTGAGTATTTGCTTTTGATAAATGACCTCTTAATACTTGCTTATTGGTATCAGAAGTTTCCCATTCTATAGGAACATGAGTAGCTTCAGGGTATTCATTACCATTACTAATTAATGTTGCTAATCCGTTTTTCCTTACAAAATCTTCGATAATTGATCTGTCATCGATTTGAAAAGGTTTTAAAATCCACATAATTATCTTCTTTCAATTTTACAAATAAAACATTGAGCTTCTGCATTTCTAGCATGCAAGTAAAAAATATCATGATTGTTTTGTAAAATCTGATCTATTAACTCATCAATATCTTGTTCACCAATCATTTGTGTGAAAACCATTTGTTGATCAATAGAATATCCAATTAAAGATAAAGGAAAATTAATTTTATCAGCTTTAATCTCTGGTGGAAATCTGTAAATATTCGAATAGGGTTTTAGATTTTCCGAAGAAATAAAAATGGGACCATTTTGATTAAAAGCATTTTTAATTGAAAAAGGAGAATAACTAAACAAAAGCCTTTTGTCATGCTGTGGAATAAATGGGTTTAAAGAAACTCTACAAGGACCGTAACCTGTAGCTAATTGTTCAACAACCTCATTCCCAAATTTATCTTTTCTGTTAGTGCGAATTTCTGAAGCGAACTCAGCAGATAATGGTATAATTTTAAATAAAGACATATTTTGATATTTATATTTTAATCAAAATAAAATTTTTAAAATAAATTGACGAACCTGAATCTTGCTGAATATGAATTGTAACTTTAAACTATATTTTTTCTGTTCCAATAAAAATAAAATGGCAAACCTGTCAGAATTAAAATCAATCCTACTAATGCCTCACCAGTTCTACTTATTAAAGTAATACCGATTAGCATCAAACAAAATATAATAAATATTGCGGGGATAATAGGGTAACCAACAACTTTATATGGTCTTGGTGTATTAGGCATTTTATATCTTAAAATAAATACGCCCAATGTAGTGGTTCCGTAAAAAATAAAAGAAGCGAAAATAAGCATATCTGTTAATTGATCGAAACTGCCCGATAAAACCAAAATGCTCGTCCATATCGCTTGTATAAATAAGGAAAAAGAAGGTGTATTAAAACGTGGATGAATAAAATTTGCGCTTTTGAAAAATAATCCATCATTCGACATTTTATAATAAAGCCTAGAAGCCATTAAAATTGTGCTATTTGTGCATCCAAAAGTGGAAATTAAGATTAGAATTGAAACAAAAATTACCCCAGGATTACTTAAAAAATGCTTAACCACAACCAGAGCGGCTACACTATTTTTTGTTTTACCAACTTCTATCATTTCATTGATTGGCAAAACAAACAGATATGTATAATTAACCATTACGTACAAAATAATTACAAAAAAAACCCCTATACCCAAAGCCATAGGAATGTTTTTTTGTGGATTTTTAATTTCACCACCTACATATCCTACACTAGACCAGCCTTCGAATGCCCAAAAAGCACTTAACATGGCAACAAACAAAGATTTTGTAAAATCTATTCCTGATAAAGAATCGAATTTTTTTGTATGTGAAAAAATATTTTGCCAATTCCCATCACCTATAGTTAGTCCCATTATTATAATTCCTAAAATACAGAATACCACAATCAAGGTTACACTATTATTTAATTTTTCGCCCAATTTTAATCCTCTGTAATTAATAAATGTAAGAAAGAGAATTAAAAAAATTGCCAGTGCCTTTACACCCAAATTGTCGAGAGGATAAAAAAAACCAAAAATTGAAATCTTTTCTAAACTTTCAGATAAATGAGGCAGAGTAAATAAATTATTAAAGGATTGAGCAAATACATAAGCGACAGAAGCAATTGATGCTGACCGGATGGCAGTAAAAGATGCCCAACCATATAAAAAGGCAAATAATTTATTATAAATTTTTCGATAATACACATATTCTCCACCAGAATCTGCTAGTAAACCTGCTATTTCTGCATTGCTTAATGCGCCAAAAAGACTTATCATACCTGCTAATAACAAAGCAATCAATACCCAAATTGGTGATTGCAGCTCAACAGACATTGGTGCTACTTTTTTAAAAACTCCTGAACCAACAATGGAACTTATAACTAATAAACAAGCAGATAATAATCCTAAAGATGGTACCAACTTACCTTGCTTTGGAATATTTTCTTTCATAATTATGATATGTTAAATCTTAATAAAATAGAAGCTTAAATTAATTATTAATTTTTTGCAAGATTATATTTTATGGGCGATTATTTAAAAAAAATAATTTTTATAAGATTTTTAAATTTTTATTTTTCAAAATAATGTACCAACAAAATGGTTTGATGAAAAATAAGCTATGGTTATTTTTCATATTTGTCAAATATTGTGTCCTTTTTATTACTTTTTTTAATAAATTCGCAAATTCTTATTTCAAATCAAATTATTCTTGTCGGATTTTTATTTTTATTTCACCACAGGTATACAGCACATACTCGACCCAAAAGGTTATGATCATATTTTATTTATAATGGCATTGTGCGTGGTTTTTAATTATGCTCAGTGGAAAAAAATAATATATTTAGTAACCGCTTTTACAATAGGGCATAGTATTACTTTAGCACTTGCGGCATTAAAAATTGTTATTATAAACCGAAATATAGTTGAGTTCTTAATTCCGATAACGATCATTATTACATGTATAATTAATTTTGCAAACAAAGAAGATACTGAAAATGTTAATAAAAATTCTAAAGTTCGTTACTTAGTAGCTTTGTCTTTTGGTTTAATACATGGCTTAGGCTTTTCAAGTCTTTTATTAAGTTTATTAGGCAGAGAAGAAAATATAATTATCCCGCTTCTTGCTTTTAATATAGGTTTGGAAATAGGGCAGGTTTTAATTGTAATCGCATCCGTTGCAATTTCTTATATATTTATTAATTACTTTAAAATAAAATTTCGCGAGTGGATCCTTATTGTTTCCGGGATCATTTCGGGAGTTGCTTTAAAAATTTTGGAAACAATTTGGATTTTTTAAAACTATAAAAAAATGAAAAAAGTATTTTATTTTATTTTCTTAATTACTGTTGGTATTTCAAAAATAGGTTATGCCCAACAAACAGATCAAAGTAAATTTAAACAACTAGGTACAGAGTTACCAACTCCAAACTCTTTTCGAACAGCATCTGGTGCGCCTGGGCATGAGTACTGGCAACAAAGAGCAGATTATAATATTAAAGTTGAATTAGATGAAGATAAACAGCAAATAAAGGGGCAAGAAACGATTGTTTATTATAATAATTCTCCCAACCCACTTACTTATATCTGGTTGCAGCTCGATCAAAATATTGTTGATAAAAATTCTGACTCATACAAAATAGAAACGAGTCAATTTTCAGATAAAATGAGTTTGGGAAGACTTAATTCGATGATTGATAATTCTTTTGATGGAGGTCATAAAATTAGTTATGTAAAAGATGGAGCAGGAAATACATTGAAATATACCATTAATAAAACAATGATGAGGGTTAATTTACCTCAGGTTTTATCTGCAAAAGGTGGAAAAATTACTTTGAATATTGCTTGGTATTATAATATAAATGATAGAAACAACCCCGCTCTTGCAGCGGATAGCCGTGGTGGATATGAATTTTTCCCAGAAGATGGGAATTATCTATACACGATCACGCAATGGTTCCCAAGGCTAGCTGTTTACGACGATTATAATGGATGGCAACACAAACAATTTTTAGGAAGAGGTGAGTTTACACTTGCTTTTGGAAATTATACTGTTGCAATCACAGTTCCATCCGACCATATCGTTGCTGCAACAGGTGTATTGCAAAATCCTGGTCAGGTTTTAACAGCTGAACAAAATCGCAGGTTTGAATCATCAAAAAGCGCAAGCAAACCTATTGTTGTTGTTACTCAGGAGGAAGCAACACAAAAAGAAAAAACGCATTCAAAAGATAAAAAAACATGGATTTATAAAGCAGAAAACGTTCGTGATTTCGCTTTCGGAAGCTCAAGAAAATATATTTGGGATGCAATGGGTGTAAAATTGGATGGAAGAAATGAAAAAGTGATGGCTATGTCGTACTACCCTAAAGAAGCAAATCCACTTTATGGTCAATATTCAACCGAAGCTATTGCACATACATTAAAAACTTATTCAAAATATACTTTCGCTTATCCATATCCTGTTGCCATTTCAGTGGAAGCCTCTAACGGAATGGAATATCCAATGATTTGTTTTAATTATGGAAGACCTGACAAAGATGGTACTTACTCTGATAGAGTAAAATATGGAATGCTTTCTGTTGTTTTTCACGAAGTAGGACATAATTTTTTCCCAATGATTGTCAATTCAGATGAACGCCAATGGAGTTGGATGGATGAAGGTTTAAATTCTTTTTTGCAATACATTACTGAACAGGAGTGGCAACGTGATTATCCTTCTAACAGAGGAGTGCCTAAAAATATGATTGCGTACATGAAGATGGAAAAAAATGTACAAAACCCGATAATGGTTAATTCAGAATCAATAATAAGGTTTGGTGACAATGCTTATGGAAAACCTGCAACTGCTTTAAATATTTTACGCGAAACAGTAATGGGTCGTGAGCTTTTTGATTATTCGTTTAAAGAATATGCTCGTCGATGGAAATTTAAACATCCAACACCTTCTGATTTTTTTAGAACGATGGAAGATGCTTCTGCTGTCGACTTAGATTGGTTTTGGAGAGGTTGGTTTTATACAACTGATAATGTTGATATTTCTTTAGATGAGGTTACAGAATTTCAATTGGATACTAAAAATCCGGAAGTTGAAAAACCATTAGCTGCAATTAAAACCAAAGAAGCTTTAGAGAAGGATGTAACTTATCAAAACAATAAAAAAGCTTTGCCTACTGTAGCAGTTGAAAGAAATGCAGCATTAAAAGATTTTTATAATACCTACGACCCAAACAATGTAACAGCAAGTGACAAAGAAAACTATAAAAAATTTCTTGCCAGTTTAGATCCAAAAGAAAAAGCATTATTAGAAAGTAAAAAACATTTTTATCAATTAGATTTTTCAAACAAAGGTGGCTTAGTAATGCCTTTAATTTTAGAAATTACTTTTGAAGATGGCACAAAGCAAACAGAACGAATTCCTGCTGAGATTTGGAGATTAAATAATGAAAAAGTAAATAAAGTTTTCGCTTTCGATAAAGCAGTAAAAAGTATTATTCTTGATCCTAATTTAGAAACAACAGATATAGATACCGATAACAATTATTATCCTAGAATTGTAAGTCCCTCTAAATTTGAATTGTTTAAACAAAAAGGTGCTGTAAGAGGTCAAAGCAATGGCGAAAACCCAATGCAACAACAAAAAAGAGAACAAAACCCTGGTTCTGTAAAATAAAATTAAATAAATATTTAACAGCGGTGCTACATATAATTGTAGTATCGCTGTTTTTTTTAACGTTATGGCAAAAATATATTTTATAAGTGGTTTGGGGGCAGATGAAAGGGTATTTCAATTTTTAAATATTTCAGGTTTTGAAACCAAAAATATAAAATGGGAAGACCCATTAAAAAATGAAAGCCTAACCGATTATAGCAAAAGATTAATCAATCAAATTGATTTGAATGAAAAAGTTATTTTGATAGGTGTTTCTTTTGGTGGAATGATAGCGCAGGAGATTGCTAACTTAATTGAATGTGAAAAAGTAATAATCATTTCCAGTATTAAATCATTGAAAGAGCTTGATGAAAAAATGCGTATGGTAAAACAAAGTGCTATTTACAAATTCATTCCATCTAGATTTTTAAAATGGACCAATTCATTATCAGCTGATTATTATTTCAGTACAGAAACAAAAGAAGAATCTAAATTATTAAAACAAATAATTACAGATACTGATAGATTTTTTATGAAATGGGCGATTGATAAAATTATGACTTGGAAGTATGAATCAGAATTTTTACAAGAAAAATTAACTCACATTCATGGAACCCATGATCGAATTTTTCCAATTAACAATATTACAAATGCAATTAAAATAAAAGATGGCGGTCATTTTATGATTGTTAATCGAGCTAAAGAAATCAGTGCAATAATTCAGGAAAAACTTAATGGATAAAAAATGAGATTTATTTTATGAGTATTTCGATATCAATAAATCGATAATAATTTTTTTTATTTATCATTTTCCGAAATCATATTTTTTAAGGTAATAATAAAAGTAGTTCCAACAGACTCTTTGGATATTACCTTTATTGTTCCCTTCAATTTTTCAATAATTTCCTTTACAATATATAATCCAATTCCCGAGCCTGCCATTTTACCTTGAAGCCGGAAGAACATTTGAAATATTTTTTCATGATATTCAGGTGCAATACCCACACCATTATCTTCTATTGATAAATGTAAATTTTCAACATCCACCTTGCATGATACTTTAATGAATTTATTTTCACTTTGTCCATGCTTATGATACTTTATTGCGTTAGAAATAATATTTTCAATGATGGTATTAAATCTTTGTTCATCAGAATAAAAAGCTTGTTGCTCATCAATATTCAATTCAAAAGTAATTTCTGCAGCTTCTTTAATATTACACAAAGCTTCTATTATTTCATTTATATTATTTTTAACATTAATTTTTCTAATATCTATTTCTATACGGTTGTTACGGGAATAACTTAAAATATTTTTAATAAATTGATCCAAGCGGTTAACACTGGTTTGTATCATTTTGTTATAGCCAAGAATATTTTCTTCCTTTCCCTCTGACTCGATTAAAGATGCAAGACCCATTACAGAGGTAAGCGGTGAGCGCAAATCATGTGAAACACTATAAACAAAGCGGTCAAGTTCTGAATTTGTTTTTTCTAACTCTTTATTCTTGTTGATTAATTCCTCTTCAACTAATTTGCGTTCCGTAATATCCTGATGCGATACAACGATCATGGTGGTATCACTTTCAAATTTCATTGCTCGCATCACAAACCATTGCCTGCCCAAAAGTGAATGACAAGGATATTCCAAATGAAAAACTTCTGTATGTCCATGAAGTACATCTTTCATTCCTTTTAAAGAAATCGAAGCCATTAAATCACCTCCAATGGCTGAATTTTCGCAAACATTAAAATAATTACTTCCTTTACCGGTTCCTTCAATAGAAGTTTCTCCATTATCATTGGAAAATCTTTTCCATGCTTCATTAATAGCTACAATTTTACCTGAACTATCAATAACACAAATGTGTGCACTTAAAGAATTAAGTACCCCACGGTTAAATGCTTCACTGTTTTGCAACTGTTCTTCAACTTTTTTTCTACTTGTAATATCTCGTGAGTGACAGGCAACACCTATTATTTCTGTTCCATTGCGAATGGGATAAAATGATATTTCAGACCAAATTTCAGTTCCGGTAGATGAAGTTGATTCTGTTTCCATAAATGCTTCCCCGTTAAAAGCTCGTTGATATAAAACTTTATATCTTTGTTCTCTTTTTTCAGGAAGACCTATTTTGAGCATATCTAACCCATTATAAATCCAATTTCCACTAATCTGTTTAACTAAATCATTGAAAGGTTTATTGGATGTTATAAGTTTATATTCCGGATTTACACTCCACATTAAATCTTTGGTATTATTAATGAGAGCAATGAAATTATTTTTATCAAACTCCATTTGTTGTTCAGCTAAGATTTTTGCAGAAATATCCCTAAAATTTGCAACCATAGCTTGAACGCCAGGTTCGTGAAGGAGATTTGTAATTGTGCCTTCGCACCAAATCCAATTTCCATTTTTATGTCTCCTTCGTTGCTGAAAAGAAAATGAGGCGCCATTAACTTCAGCTATCTTCTTTCTGTTTTGGGTAAACTCTTTTACATCATCAGGATGAATAATATCGAAAAGAGAGGTAAATATTAATGACTCTTTTTGATAACCCAAAACCTTTTCGACTGATGGGCTACAATAAATTATTGTTCCATCTGCCTCGGAAAGCGTTTTCATATCTGCGCTTTTTTCAATAAGTGCACGAAATTTTTTTTCGTTTTGGATTATAAGTTCTTCGGCTTTTATGTGTTTTCTTGTATTTTCTAAATTTTCAATGGCGAAAGATATATCTCCCGCTGCTTCTTCGAGCAAAGCTGTTTCTTCTTCATCGAAAAAATTTTCAATTCCAGAAAATAATCCAAATATTCCTACTACTTCACCATACTTTTTGATTGGCATCGAAATAGCTGCATAAATTCCTTGTCTTATAAATTCCTCTTTCCAGTTAGTAAGTTCAGGGTCGTTCTGAAGGTTGTTATTAAAAGATTGCCTACCAGTTTTAATAACTTTTAATGCTGGGGTATTTTTATATAGAGGATTATTAATATCTAAACCCGAAAAGTTAAGTATTCTTCCTGCTTCGTTTTTATCTCCACAAAATTTTCTTATACTCAAGATATTATTTTCATCTATTAAACTAATCCACCCCATTTTAAAACCACCAATATTTAAGGCAACCTGGCAAGCATTTTCAAAAAGTATGTCTTCATTATCAATATGTACAATGCTTTTATTTATGGCGCTGAGAAAACTATACAAACGATTGGCTTTTCTTAATTTTTCAGTTGCTTTTATCTGTTCACTAATATCTACTGATAAAATATAAAGGCCTTCTGGGATAGGTTGAATACTAAGTTCAAAAAAGCCTTTTGATGAGTCAGGAAAAGTAAATTCATTTATAAGCTGAGCTGATATGCGATTTAACATACATTTTTGCAGTGTTTTAAACAAATTTGTATGCTCTATTCCGGGATATTTTTCCAGCATTGTATATCCAACCAATTCTTCTCTTGAGAAATTACTATGTTTAACAGCGGCATCATTTAAATAAATATATCGAAAATTCAAATCTTGAATTTGAACCCCTTCAAGCATATTATCAAGGGTGTGGCGAAAGTATTTTTCAGTTTCAAATGAAAACTTTTTTTTTTCTTTATGTTTTTCTTCTAATATAAATTCGTCAAGGGCAAAAGAAATATCGTTAGATAAATCTACAAGCAATTCAATTTCTTCTTTTTCATAAAAACCGATTTCTGTTGCATATAAATTAAGTGTTCCAGTTATTGCCCCTGATTGCCTAATGGGTAAAACTATGCAGGATTGTAAGTTAATTTTAGAATTTATATTTTGAAAGGAAGAAAATTCCGGTGCTATGTTAATATTATTGCACAAATAATGAATACCAGTTTGTAATACGGTTTCTTGAGGTTTATTAGCTATTGTAAAAAGATTGATTTCTTCGGATGTGGAGGGTAAGCCACTATGGTATTTAAGAGTGATTTTATTTTTAAAATCAAATAAACCTATCCATGCTATTTTAAATTTTCCTGATTCGACAGCTAATTGACATAATTTGCTGAAAAGGGAATCTTTGTCTTTCCCTCTTATCATTTCGCGGTTTACCTGGCTTATAAATGCATAAATATTTAAGGCATTTTTTATTTTGTCAGTGGTTTCCATTTGCGAGGTTTTAAAAAGTTTAAACCCTACACCAAACTGCCTACTAAATTATTTCTAAAATGTAAACATCGAAATTGTTTAAATCAATAAAATGTAACCTCATTTAAAAAAGTTTTTCAAATGTAAATTTAAGAGGTTCATAAAAATTAATTATAACTTTTAAGCAGGTTTGATTTAAACTTCAATTTTTTATTAAGTTACATTGTAACAGAAAAAAATAAATATAATAATTTTTTTAAACAATGATAAAAAATAATTTAAAGAAATGTGTGAATTAGGATTATATGATTTTAGGAAAAAGGGATTTTTACTTATTGATAGAAAAACAACTCCTTTCAATAAAATTATCAAAATACTGATATTGACAAAACGACAAGTTAGTTTAATGTAAATTTAAGCTTCTCATCACAATTTCTCTTTCAAAAAATCGGCTGTATAATTGTTTTTGATTTTTTTCATATCTTCTGGAACACCTTCAAAAACAACATCTCCACCACCATCACCACCTTCAGGACCCATATCTATTATCCAATCAGCACATTTAATTACTTCCATATTGTGCTCAATAATTATAACTGTATCGCCTTGTTCTACCAAAGCATTTATAGCAGAAAGCAATTTTTTAATATCATAGAAATGCAAACCAGTTGTTGGTTCGTCAAAAATAAATATCGTTTTACCTTGGTTTGAAATCCCTTTTCCTAAAAACGATGCAAGTTTAACACGTTGAGCTTCTCCACCTGAAAGTGTGGTAGCAGATTGACCTAATTTTACATAACCCAAACCTACTTTTTGGAGAGGTAAAAGTTTTTCGGCTATTTTAGGATCTGTTTTAAAAAAATCAATGCTTTCATCAACAGTCATTGCTAATACATCAGCAATATTTTTATTATTATGAGTAACTTCTAGTACTTCTTGTTTAAAACGTTTTCCATGGCAACTTTCACATTTTAATTGAATGTCAGCCATAAATTGCATTTCAATTGTAATTACGCCCTCTCCAGTACAAACTTCACATCTTCCACCATCCACATTAAAAGAAAAATGAGAAGGTTTATATGCTCTGGCTTTTGATAAAGGTTGTTCTGCATATAAATTTCTAATATTATCATAAACTTTAATGTATGAAACAGGATTAGAGCGGGAGGATTTACCAATAGGATTTTGATCAATCATCTCTATTTGGGAGACTTTATTTAAATCACCTTCCAGGTTATCAAATTTGCCTGACTCTTCACTATTAAATTCTCCCAATCTTTTTGCAAGTGCAGGATAAAAAATTTCTCTCACTAAAGTAGATTTTCCCGAACCACTTACACCAGTCACTACTGTAAGGATTCCCAATGGAAAACTTACAGTTAAATTTTTTAAATTATTTTCTCTAGCACCTTTTACTTTGATAAAAGAAGTTGCTTTTCTGCGAATGGTAGGTATAGGAATAAAATCTGTACCTTTTAAAAACCTAACTGTATGCGAATCAATATCATCTGTCATTTCATTTTCCACTCCCTGAAAAATTAATTCACCACCATGAGCACCAGCATCAGGCCCGATATCAATTATTTGATCTGCAGCACGCATTACTTCTTCTTCATGTTCTACAACAATAACAGTATTACCAAGGTCGCGAAGTATTTTTAATACTTCTATTAATTGTTGTGTATCTCTTGGGTGTAATCCAATGCTAGGTTCATCTAATATATACATACTACCAACCAACGCACTACCTAATGATGTTGCCAGTTTAATTCTTTGGTGTTCACCACCCGACAAGGTAATGGTGAGCCTGTTTAACGTTAAATATTTTAACCCGACTTTTACTAAATAATCTAATCTGTTTGTTATTTCTGTTAATATCCTTTTGGCTACTTTTTCTTCAAAATCAGGAAGTTTTAAAGTTTTAAAAAAATTATAAACTTCTAAAACCGGCATTAAAACTAAATCTGTAATTGATTTTTGTTCAATTTTTACATAAGAGGCATCTTTTCTTAATCGTGTTCCTTTACACTCCGGACAAGTAGTTTTACCTCTGTACCTGGAAAGCATTACACGATATTGAATTTTATAAGTTTGTGTTTCGATGTAATTAAAAAATTCATCCAAACCCTTAAAATAAGAATTTCCTTTCCACAAAAGTTCTTTTTCACTTTCAGTCAAATCTTCATAAGCCCGATGAATAGGGAAATCAAAGCGAATTCCATTTTTAATAAGCGGTGTTAACCACTCTTCACTCATTTTTTCCCCTCTCCAAGGTGCTAATGCACCTTCGTAAACAGAATTAGTTTTGTCGGGTATAACTAAATCAATGTCAATCCCCAACACTTTTCCAAAACCCTCACAACGCTTACATGCACCATAGGGGTTATTAAAACTAAAAAGATTTACGCTTGGCTCTTCAAAAATAATTCCATCCGCTTCAAACTTATCTGAAAACTTTCGAATCTCTTTGTTTGCAATGTTTATCACACATAAATCATTTCCTTCAAAAAAAGCCGTTTGAACAGAATCAGAAATTCTAAATCTGTTATCTTCTTCGTTGTGATTAACAATATTCCTATCTATTAAAATAAAAACATCTTTTTTTAACAGACTTTTTATCTTTTTTGCATCTTCTTGTAATTCTTCAATAAATATTAATTCTTCGCCAGCATAAATTCTGGTAAAACCTTTTTGTAATAAAATTTTTAATTCATCTTCCAGTTTGCGCTCTTCGTGGACGGTAAGCGGAGCAAGAATCATAAATTTTTGTCCTTCTTCAAAAGTATGTATCCAATCCACCACATCAGTAACTGTATTACGTTTTACCAGTTTGTTTGAAACAGGTGAATAAGTTTTTCCGATTCGTGAAAATAATAATTTTAAATAATCATAAATTTCAGTTGTGGTACCAACGGTGGAACGTGGATTGCGATTAGATACTTTTTGTTCAATAGCAATAGCTGGGGAAACTCCTCGAATATATTCCACTTCCGGTTTTTCCATTCTGCCTAAAAACTGACGAGCGTATGAACTTAAACTTTCAACATACATCCTTTGCCCTTCGGCAAATAAAGTATCGAATGCCAAAGAAGATTTACCCGAACCGGAAAGCCCTGTAATAACTACAAATTTATTTCTGGGAATGGCGACACTTAAATTTTTTAAATTATTAACTTTTGCGCCTTTAATAATAATAAATTTTTTAGGGTCGAGAGAATCAATGGATTCGGGAGCGTTCAGAAGCATTTCTGTTTTCATATTTTTGCAAAATTACAAAAAGCTAATTTCAAAAACAGGTTTTATTAAATCTGTTTTTTCAAATCAAAAAACAATAACAGAAAAAGTGGGGGGATGGTTGCAAAAGAGAAAGCCTAAATATCCTTAGTGTTAAGAAGGGCACTAAGGATTTAAAATGAAAAGCAGGGACTTAGTCCCGTATTGATGCTAAAATCTAATTTTTCTGCTAATTAACCGTGTCAGAGACACTCCTATAATATATTTATAATTAGAACGTTTCACTAAATCTACGTATAGTTGGGCTTAATTAAGTTAGAACCACAAGTTGCAAACTTGCGGCAGGTTGAGATTTTTGTAATTAAAAAACAATAACAGAAAAAGTAAGGGTATGGTTGCAAAAATGTAGGTAAAACTTAGAGATAGATGAAAAGTTTGGATTTGGTTTAAGTTTGTTGAATTAAATTCAAAATACAAAGGTAGACTGTGTTTGGTATAGCATTATATAACAATTTTTCCCCCACCTACCGCAAGTCTACGACTTGTGGTTTTGCTTAAGCCAAGCAGTTTCCTGATTTAAATAAAATAAATCTTTCATAATAATTAAAAATAATTTTTTAATTATTAGTTTATCAATATCACATCTACCGCAAGTCTGTGACTTGTGGTTTTCCGTAAGGAAATCAGTTTCCTGATTTAAATAAAAAATAAAAAATCTATCACAAAAATTAAAAATAAATTATCGTTTTATCAATATCGTTATATTAATAAAAGCAAAATCAGCTATCTTATCAAATCAAAAATCTCTTTTTGTAATGTTTGTGTTTTATCTTTTGCATACCAACCATGAATTATTTCGTGGCCTTTTTCAAAATTTAAATTTTGTTTTTTATTTTCTAACATTAATTCCTGAACAGGTGCTGGGCGAGGACCCCAGGTAAAAATTTCTTCCAGTGAATGGGTATTAACTGAAATTAATTTAGGAATTGATTTTCCTCCATTTGTAAGATACATGTTCATGATTTCAGGATTTTTATCTCTGACTAATAATTTAATTTCAACTTTCCCTTCCGAAAGTTCAGCCATTTTTTCTAAAACTGGTAAATTTTGAGCAACATCTCCACACCAACTTTCTACAAGAATTACCCAATACTGACTTTCTTTTAAATTTTTTAACTTTTCAATTAATTCCGGATTAATAATAGTAGTTTTTTCGAGCCGGTGTATCCGTTGAAAATTAAGTTTCGTTAGTTCTAGCACCCAAGCCTCATTATAGTGAGGGTCATCCGAAGTAGTTTTATTTTGTTCAAAAAGGTTTGTAGCAAGTTTTATATATTCTTGATATGAGTAAGCGTTTTCCAAGTTTATGGTTGTAATTTTTGTCATTATATTAAGTTATAAGTTAAGATTATTTGTTTTGTTAATAAATTTTAATTTAAATCACAAAAAAATAATTTTTGTTCCAAAAATTTTAATATTAGATTTCCATTCTGATTTAATACTATTAATTAAAAATTTAATAAGTAAATATGCTTGTTAAAAATTTATTATTTCTCTTATCTGGGTCTCTTTTAATTTTTTTATAGGTTCTGACCATGATATTTTAAACAAAAATCCATAGTCAGGGCTCCATTTATTTTTTTTATCACTTTTTAAATCAAGGGTCATGTTTAACAACAAAGAATCAAAAAAAGAACAAACTGAAGTTGCAGCCAGCGACACCACTCACGTTGCCAAAGGCACAGTTTTAACTGGTGATGTAGAAACAGGAGGTAATATTCGGATTGAAGGTAAAGTAGTAGGTAATGTAATCTGTAAATCAAAAGTTGTTTTAGGAGGTGGAACTTCAATTATTGAAGGCAACATTTTATCACAAAATGCTGAAATTTATGGAGAGGTAAAGGGTAAGGTTGAAATATCGGAGTTACTTACTTTGCGGGCAACTGCAGTTATTCAGGGAGATATTATTACAAATAAACTGCTTGTTGAATCTGGTGCAGTTTTTAATGGTTTCTGTAAAATGGGTGTAACGGTTAAGGAAATTAAATTAAGCGAAAGTCAGAATGGAAAAGCCACAAAAGCCGTCCTCCAATAATATTTTAAAATATGCTGGATTAGGTTTCCAAATGTTTGCCATGATCGGAATTGCAACATGGTTAGGAATTACTTTAGATAAAAAGCTGGGAATGACAAAATTCCCAGCTTTTACTTTATCACTTGTATTAGTAGCCGTAATAGGATCTTTTATAAGTTTAATCAGAAGTGTAAAAAAAGATGATTAATATTTCATAAAATCCATTCTATTTCCCTCCTACTACTACCTCAAGCATACTATCAACTTGTAAATATTTTATAGCTAAGTTTTGCAATTCAGCAGCCGAAACATTTAAAATACCGGCTATATATCTTTTAAAATAATTATAGTCTAAGCCATCAAAGTAAATCATTTTAAAATGATCGGCAATGGCAAAAGCTGAATTTAAACCTCCTGCAAAAGAACCCAACATATAATTTTTTACTTTTTCTAATTCTTCTTTCTGTATTATTTCTGTTTGTAATATTTTAATCTC